>Ga0172371_10001116_pt1 | contig 42380 bp, 37 predicted proteins | sample Lak12m_FD_114543 | JGI IMG/M metagenome (GOLD analysis project Ga0172371, IMG submission 114543) | Freshwater microbial communities from Kabuno Bay, South-Kivu, Congo - kab_022012_12m | ecosystem: Environmental > Aquatic > Freshwater > Lake | place: Democratic Republic of the Congo: South-Kivu... | reverse complement strand
CCCGCACCACCGCGCTCCGCGCCACACCCCCCGCTACCAGACCGAGCCCCGAACGTCGACACACAGGTCACGCCGATCGCCGGGAACCAGGTGCAGTTGGAAGTCGAGGTCCCTCAGGACGAGGTCGACCGCCGCTTCGACCAGACGCTCACGCGGGTCGCGCGCGAGGCCTCGCTGCCCGGCTTCCGCAAGGGTCGCGTCCCCAAGCAGATGATCCTCAGCCGCTTCGGCGAGGACTACGTCCTCAGCGAGACCCTGCAGGATGCGCTGCCCGACTGGTACGAGGATGCGCTGCTCGGCTCCGAGGTGGAGGCCGTCTCGACGCCGGAGCTGGACATGGGCCGGCTCGAGCGTGGCGCGTCGTTCACGTTCAAGGCCACCGTCCAGGTGCGGCCGACGCCGGGCCTGGGGCAGTACAAGGGCATCGACGTCCCGCGCCGGGCCGTCGAGGTCACCGACGAGCAGGTGCAGGCGCAGCTGGCGATGATGCAGGAGCGCTTCGCCACCCTGGCCCCCGTCGAGGATCGTGCGGTCCGGGAGGGTGACTTCGTCACCATCGACTTCGCCGGCAGCACCGCCGACGGGCCGCTGGAGGGCGCGGCAGGCTCGGACTACTCGCTGCAGGTGGGCTCGGGCCGCCTGGTGCCCGGCTTCGAGGAGGCCCTGGCGGGCATGGCCATCGGAGACGACAAGCGCTTCGAGGTCACCTTCCCCGACGACTACCCTGAGGAGAGCCTCCAGGGTGCGCCGGTCACCTTCACCGTCACCGTCAAGGAGATCAAGGAGAAGGTCGTCCCCGATCTGGGCGACGACTTCGCACGCGACGTCAGCGAGCTCGACACGCTCGACGAGCTGACGGCCGACGTCCGTTCGCGCATCGAGAAGATGCAGGCGGAGGCGGTGGAGCGCGAGTTCCGCGGCGCCGTCATCGAGGCCGTCACGGCGGCGGCGACCCTGAACGTCCCCGAGGCCATGGTCGAGCGCGAGGCTCACGGCCTCTATCACGAGCTCGAGCAGGCGGTCGGCGAGCAGAACATGACCATGGAGACCTACCTGGCGGCCGTCGAGAAGACGCCGGAGCAGGTCGAGGAGGATCTGAAGCCGCGCGCCGAGGCGAACGTGCGGCGGCGCTTGGTGCTCGAGGCGGTCGCCGAGGCAGAAGGCCTCGAAGTCACCGACGACGAGGTCCGCCAGCGCATCAAGGCCGACGCCGAGATCATCGGCCGTGACGGCGATCAGCTCGTCATCGACGTCTACGCGTCTGGCCGCCAGGAGGCCATCCGCGACGAGCTCCTCATCACCAAGACGGTCGAGATGCTTGTCGAGGCCGCCGTGGCCACCGAGATGGCCGAGGCCCCGACGAGCGCCGACGAGAACCTCGCCGCCGCCTCGGCGGCCGACGCCGAGCCGCAGGACGCGCCGACGGATGCCGTCGTCGCAGCTGCCGGCGATGAGCCGGTCGCCGACATCGTGGCCGGCAAGGGCGACGCTGAGGAAGAGGCCGACTGAAACGGCGCCGGGTGCAGACCCGGTGTCTCGCTACCGACAGTACGACTGGAGAAGGCAGGCAAGAGTGAGCCCATACGTTCCCATCCCGATGGTGGTCGAGCAGACGAGCCGCGGCGAGCGTGCATTCGACATCTACTCGCGGCTGCTCAACGAGCGCGTCATCTTCCTCGGCACGCCGATCAACGACGAAGTCGCCAACCTGATCGTGGCGCAGCTCATCCACCTGGAGTCCGAGGATCCCGACAAAGACATCAGCCTCTACGTCAACAGCCCCGGCGGCTCCGTGTACGCGGGCCTGGCGATCTACGACACGATGCAGTTCATCAAGCCGGACGTGAGCACCATCTGCTGCGGCATCGCCATGAGCATGGGCGCCATCCTGCTGGCCGGCGGCGCCAAGGGAAAGCGCTTCACGCTGCCCAACTCCAAGATCCTCATCCACCAGCTGTCCAGTGGCTTCGAGGGCCAGGCCACCGACATCGAGATCCATGCCCGCGAGGTCATCAACATCCGCAAGAAGCTCGACGAGATCCTCGCCGAGCACACCGGGCAGGACATCGAGAAGGTCCACAAGGACAGCGAGAGGGATTACTTCATGACCGCCGAAGAGTCGAAGGCCTATGGCATCGTCGACGACGTCATCGCCCACCGGTAGCGGCGGGACTCGTCGGGACTCTGAGTCGACACTCTCGGCAGGAGGCGTAGCGTGACCACATCGGGCGACAGCGGCGACCAGCTTCTCTGCAGCTTCTGCGGCAAGTCGCAGCGCCAGGTCAAGAAGCTCATCGCGGGACCCGGCGTCTACATCTGCGACGAGTGCATCGACCTGTGCAACGAGATCATCGACGAGGAGCTCACCGCACCCGCCCAGATCGACTTCGACAACCTGCCGAAGCCGCGCGAGATCAACGAGGTGCTCAACGACTACGTCGTCGGCCAGGACGAGGCCAAGCGCATCCTGTCGGTCGCCGTCTACAACCACTACAAGCGCGTGCGCGCCGTACAGAGCGGCGAGAGCGACGTCGAGCTCGCCAAGAGCAACATCCTCATCCTCGGGCCCACCGGCTCGGGCAAGACGCTCCTGGCCCAGACCCTGGCCCGCATCCTTAACGTGCCGTTCGCCATCGCCGACGCCACCGCCCTCACCGAGGCCGGCTACGTCGGCGAGGACGTCGAGAACATCCTCCTCAAGCTCATCCAGGCCGCCGACTTCGACGTCAAGCGGGCCGAGACCGGCATCATCTACATCGACGAGATCGACAAGATCGCCCGCAAGGCGGACAACCCGTCGATCACCAGAGACGTCTCCGGCGAGGGTGTCCAGCAGGCCCTGCTCAAGATCCTCGAGGGCACGGTGGCCAGCGTGCCGCCGCAGGGCGGGCGCAAGCACCCCCATCAGGAGTTCCTGACCATCGATACCACCAACGTGCTCTTCATCTGCGGCGGCGCCTTTTCCGGCCTCGAGAAGATCATCGAGAAGCGCGTCGGGCGGCAGGGTGTGGGCTTCATGGCCGATATCCAGTCAAAGGACGATCTGGATCCCGGCGCCATCCTCAGCAAGGTCATGCCCGAGGACCTGCTCAACTTCGGCCTCATCCCCGAGTTCATCGGCCGCCTGCCGGTGGTCTCGGCGGTGCACAGCCTCAGTCAGGAAGACCTGGTGCGTATCCTCATCGAGCCCAAGAACGCGCTGACCCGCCAGTACCAGAAGTTCTTTGCGCTCGACGGCATCGAGCTGGTGTTCGCCGAGGAGTCGCTCGACTCCATCGCCGCTCGTTCGCTGGCGCTCGAGACCGGCGCCCGCGGGCTGCGCTCCATCATCGAGTCGGCGCTGCTCGACGTCATGTTCGACCTGCCGTCGCGGCGCGACGTGCGCAAGTGCGTCATCACCAAGGAGACCATCGACAAGGGTCTCGATCCCACGCTCGTCACCGAGGCCGACACCTCGACGCTCGAACTTGACGAAGAGTCCGCCTGAGCAGCCGGCGGCGCCGGACGGCTCCGCGGAGCCGGCGCCGCCCTCGATACTGCCGCTCGTGCCGACGCGCGAGCTGGTCGTCTTCCCCCGGATGGTGGCGCCGGTCCTCGTCGGCCGTGACCGCTCGGTGCGGGCTCTGGTCGCGGCCCAGGAGGGCCACACGCCGCTGATCCTCTCGCAGCAGCGCGAGCCGCTGCAGGACGATCCGCAGCCGGCCGACATCCTGCCGGTGGGCACCCTCGTCAACGTGCTGCAGGCGTTCAAGCTGCCGGACGGCAGCGTCAAGGCCTTCGTCGAGGGCCGCGAGCGCGTCCGCATCGAAAGCTTCTCGAACGAGGACGAGCTCTTCGAAGTACGCTGGGCGCCGCTTGCGGCCGAGGAGTGTGACTTGCCGCGCTGCCGCTCGCTGGCGCGCCGCGTCGTGACGCAGTTCGGCGCCTACGTACAGCTTCACCCGCAGCTCCCCGACGAGGCTCAGCAGCTCGTCACCCAGTCCACCGACGCCGGCGAGGCCGCCGACATCGTCGCCGGCCACCTGCAGATCTCTCATGAGGAGAAGCAGCGGCTGCTGGAGATGACCTCGGTACGGGCGCGGCTGATGCTCCTGCTCGAAATGCTCTCGGAGGAGAACGCGGTGCTGGCCATCGAGCAGGAGATCGCCGAGAAGGTCCAGCAGCGGCTGGAGCAGGTACAGCGGCAGGTGGTGCTGCACGAGAAGCTGCGCGTGGTGCGTGAAGAGATCGAGGACGGCGGCGAGGACGCCGACGAGGTGCGCCGCTACCGCGAGCTGGCCGCCCGCAAGCGCTTGTCGCCGTCGGCCGAGAAGCTGCTCGCCAAGGAGCTGCGCAAGCTGCGCCAGGCGCCGCCGATGTCGCCGGAGGTCTCGGTGATCCGCGGTCTGCTCGATACCATGCTCGACCTGCCGTGGGGCGCTACGGCGCCGGCGCGTCTGGATGTCAGCGCTGTGGCCCGGCATCTCGACCGCACCCACTACGGCCTCAAAGACGTCAAGGACCGCATCCTCGAGTACCTGGCCGTCTGCCGTCTGCTGGGCTCCGACCAGCCGGCCACCATCGTCTGCCTCGTCGGTCCGCCGGGTACCGGCAAGAGCTCGGTCGCCCAGTCGGTGGCCGATGCGCTGCGACGGCCGTTCGCGCGCATCAGCCTCGGCGGCGTGCGCGACGAGGCCGAGATCCGCGGCCATCGCCGTACCTACATCGGCGCCATGCCCGGGCGCATCATGGAGGCGATCGCCAAGGCCGGCGTCGACAACCCGGTCATCCTCCTCGACGAGATCGACAAGATGGAGAGCGACTGGCGCGGCAACCCGGCGGCGGCGCTCATGGAGGTGCTCGACCCGGCCCAGAACACCTCGTTCCGCGACACCTACCTCGAGGTCGACTACGACCTCTCCAAGGTCTTCTTCATCGCCACCGCCAACGACGCCGACGCCATCCCGTTGACGCTCTACGACCGGCTCGAGGTGATCCACCTGACCGGCTACACGATGGCCGAGAAGCAGGCGATCGCGCGCCGTCACCTGGTGCCGCGGGTGGCCGCCGAGACCGGGCTCGCCCGCGATGCGGTGCGCGTGCCCGCCGGCACCGTGCGGGCGATCGTACGCGGCTACACGCGCGAAGCTGGTGTCCGCGAGCTGGAACGCTCGCTGCGTCGCGTCCATCGCAAGCTCGCCCGCCGCCACCTCGAGGACGGCCTCACGTTCCCCTGGACGGTCGCCGGCGATCAACTCCACGACCTGCTCGGCGAGGCCCTGTTCCTGGAAGACAGGCTGCCGACCAGACGGACTGTAGGCCAGAGCCTGGGTCTGGCGTACACCAGCGACGGGGGAGAGGTGCTGACCATCGAGACGAGCATCTCGCGCGGCCGCGGGGAGCTGCTGCTGACCGGGCAGCTCGGCGACGTGATGCAGGAGAGCGCCTCGACGGCCTGGGGCTACCTGCTGGGACACATCGAGTCCGATCCACGGCTCAAGGTACTCGTGAAGAGCTCGCCGTTCCTCACCGACGAGGGTCTCAGCCTCGCCTCGCACGACGTCCGGGTCCACGTTCCCGAGGGCGCCGTACCCAAGGACGGCCCGTCCGCCGGGCTGGCGCTCGCCGTGGCGCTCCTGTCGTCGCTGTGCGCGCTGCCGGTGCAGCCGCGAGTAGCGCTGACCGGCGAGATCACCCTGGCCGGGCGCATCCTGCGCGTCGGCGGACTGAAGGAGAAGTGCCTGGCGGCCGTCCGCGGCGGTGTGAAGACCGTGATCCTTCCCGAGGCCAACCGCGCCAGCGTCGCCGAACTGCCGGACGAGCTGCGCGCGCCGCTCGAGTTCGTCCACGTGCAGCGCTTCACCGACGCCCTGCCGCACCTCCTGGCCTGAGGTCCCGGTCGTCGGGCGGCGGTCGAGCGCCGCGGCCGGGCCGTACGGCGGCGAAGCCGTGGGGGTGAGTCGGGCCGGCGCCTCCGCCGACGTGTCGACTGCAGTCCCGTGCCGCCATTCCGGTCGACGGGATACGGACCGTCAGAGCGTGAACGGACCGGACTCGTCCTTCAGCCAGGCCTTGCAGTCCCGGTACTCGGGCAGGACCGCTTCGACGTGGCCCCAGAAGCGCCGGCTGTGGTTGAGCTCGCGCAGATGAGCCAGTTCATGGACGACGATGTAGTCGACGACCGCCCGCGGGAACAGCACGATCTGCCAGTGGAAACGCAGTCGGCCGTCGGCGTGGCAGGTCCCCCAGCGACGGCCGAGGTCCTTCACTTCGATCGACGCCGGTGACGTTCCGACGGCGGCGGCGAAGTGGTCGACCCGGCGGCCCAGCAGCGGTCGGGCGTGGGCCTCATACCAGTGGACCATGTGCCGGCGGCCGTCGGCAGCGGCCGTCGGCTCCATGAGGAAGCGGCCGCCGCGCAGCCGCACGGGGACGCCGCCGTCGGCGACCAGACACAGAGGGTAGGACGTCCCGAGATACGGAAGCATCTCGCCGTCGGCCCAGAGCCGCCGCGGCGCCGGCGGCCGTGATGCCATCTCAGCCAGCTTGCGCCGTACCCAGGGCAGCTTGTCGCGTACGGCGCGCTCGATGTGGCGGCGGCGGCAGCCGCTCGGAGCGGCCACCTCGAGGCCGCCGTCGTGGCGGACGGTGATGCCGATGGTGCGCCGGCGCGGGCTGAGGCGGACGGTGAACGTGAGTCCGTCGATGGTGAGTCGGTCGATCGGGGGCACCTTTCTGTCGCGAGGCGTCAGCCTATCGTCTCCCGCCGGGCGAGTCGTGCAGCCGCGGCCGTACCGGCGCGGTCCGGCGGACCGTCCACCCGGTATACTTGCCTGCGGTGCGGGGTCGCCGATGCGACCCCGTTCCGTGTCTTCCCGAAGAGCAAGGACCGTGTCTCCCATGACCAGAGACCCAGCAGAGAGAGACCATCAGCGCGAGACGCCGGAGGGCTCGGCGCTCAAGGACCGCACCCGCTACGAGCCGGCGGCTGCCGAAGCGCGCTGGACACGGCGCTGGCTCGCCGACGGTCTGTTCCACGCCGAGCCCGACGCCGAGCGCGAGCCGTACTCCATCGTCATCCCGCCGCCCAACGTCACCGGCAAGCTGCACATGGGGCACGCGCTCAACGGGACCATCCAGGACGTGCTGATCCGCTACCACCGCATGCAGGGGCGTAACGCATGCTGGCTCGTCGGCACCGATCACGCCGGCATCGCCACCCAGAACGTGGTCGAGAGGCAGCTGCGCGGCGAAGGGGTGACGAAGGAGGAGCTGGGCCGCGAGGAGTTCATCGACCGGGTGTGGGCCTGGCGGAAGGAGTACGGCGGCACCATCATCGCCCAGCTCAAGCGGCTCGGATGCGCCTGCGACTACGAGCGCGAGCGCTTCACGTTCGACGAAGGCTACGTGCGCGCCGTCAACCGCGTGTTCGTGGCGCTCTTCGACAAGGGCTACATCTACAAGGACCACTACCTCGTCAACTGGTGCCCGCGCTGCGCCAGCGCCATCAGCGACCTGGAGGTGGCGCACGAGGTCCAGCCCGGCAAGCTCTACCACGTCCGCTACGAGCTGGAAGGGGGCGGGTCGATCACCATCGCCACCACCCGCCCGGAGACCATGCTCGGTGACACGGCCGTGGCGGTACATCCCGGCGATGCCCGGTATGCAGACGCCGTCGGGCGGACCGCCGTGCTGCCGCTCCTTGGTCGCCGCCTGCCGGTCGTCGCCGACGAGCGCGTCGACCCGGAGTTCGGCAGCGGCGGCCTCAAGATCACGCCGGCGCACGACATCACCGACTTCGACATCGGCCGCGATCGCGGCCTCGACACCGTGCAGGCCATCGGACCCGACGGCCGCATCACCGGCGCCGGCGGACCGTACGCGGGACTCGGCGTTCTGGAGGCGCGCGAGCGCGTCGTCGCCGACCTCGAGGCGCAAGGCCTGCTCGAGAAGGTCGAGGACTTCCCGCATAGCGTGGCCACCTGCGACCGCTGCCACACCAACATCGAGCCGCTGATCAGCCTGCAGTGGTTCATGCGCATGGACGAGCTCAAGGCGCCGGCCATCGAGGTCGTGAGGGATGGGCGCGTCCGCTTTGTGCCGGAACGCTGGGGTCGCGTGTACATCGACTGGATGGAGAACCTGCGGCCGTGGTGCATCAGCCGGCAGCTCTGGTGGGGCCACCAGCTGCCGGTCTGGTACTGCGACGCCTGCGGCGAGACGCTGGTGCGCGAAGAGGCGCCGTTGAGCTGCCCGCTGTGCGGCGGCGGCCTGCGGCGCGAGACAGACGTGCTGGACACCTGGTTCAGCTCCGCCCTGTGGCCGTTCGCCACCTGGGGCTGGCCCGATGAGACGCCCGACCTGGCGTACTTCTACCCGACGAACGTGCTCAGCACAGCGCGCGAGATCATCTTCCTGTGGGTCGCCCGCATGGTCATGATGGGGCTGGAGTTCGTCGGCGACGTGCCGTTCCGCGACGTGTACATCCACTCGGTCGTGCAGGCGACGGACGGGCGGCGCATGAGCAAGAGCCTCGGCACCGGCATCGACCCGATCGAGCTCATCGACAAGTACGGGGCCGACGCGACGCGCTTCGGCCTGCTGCTCATGAGCAGCATCCAGGACGTGCGCTTCTCGGAAGAGAAGATCGAGATGGGCCGCAACTTCGCCAACAAGCTGTGGAACGCCTCGCGCCTGGTCCTCCTGGCGGCCGCGGCTGCCGGGGAAGAAGGGCCGGCCGGCGGCGAGGTCATGGTCCCCCCCGAGCGCTCGGACGCCCACCTCGTCGACCGCTGGATCACCGCCAGGCTGGCGAGCGCGATCGAGGAGACGACAGCCGCTCTGGACGGCTACGAGTTCGCGACCGCCGTCGACCGCCTCTACCACTTCGTCTGGGACGAGTTCTGCGACTGGTATCTCGAGATGGTCAAGGTGCGGCTCTACGACGACGACGAGGCCGGACGCCACATCGCGGCAGGTCATGCCCGCTGGGTGCTGGAGCGTATCGTCGGCCTGCTGCACCCGCTGCTGCCCTTCGTGACCGATGAGATCGCCGATCTCTACGCCGGCGCTCCGCTGCTGGCCGGCGAGTATCCGCAGGTGGCCGTCCCGACGACCGCTGCCGGCGACGAGGCCGCCGTCGGCGCCCTGCAGGGGGCGGTGGAGGCGCTGCGTCGCTACCGCGCCGATCGCCGGGTGCCCCCCGGCGACGTGCTGCTGGTGAGCGTCAGCGCCGACGACGCGGCACAGGCGGCGCTCTATCGCGAGCGCGCGCCGGAGATCCGCGCCCTGGCGCGCACCGAGCTGACGCCCGAGGACCGGGCCGACGGCGACGTCGTCATCGTCCCCGGGGCGACCTTCACGGTGGCTGTGGCGGCTGCCGACCGGGAGGCCGAGCGGGCGCGCCTGCAGGTCATGCTCGAGAAGCTCGCCGCCGAGGTCGGTCGCTCCGAGGCGAAGCTGGCCAACGACCGCTTCGTCGAGCGGGCGCCGGCCGACGTCGTGCAGAAGGAGCGCGGCAAGCTGGCCGTCTATCGCGCCGATCGCGACGAGGTGGCCGCCCGCCTGGCCGAGCTGGACTGACATGGCCGCCGGCTGGGTCGACTACCTCGACTCGCTCGCCGCCTTCGGCATGCGCCCGGGCCTCGAGCGGGTCGCGGCACTGCTCGCCGGCCTGGGACACCCCGAGCGCTGTTTCCGGACGATCCATGTGGTCGGTACCAACGGCAAGTCGTCGACGACCCGTTACGCAGCCGCCGTGCTGAGCGCTCATGGCTTGCGCAGCGGCGCCTATCTCTCGCCACACATCACCGGCTACCCGGAACGCGTGCTGATCGACGGCGCACCGATCGCCGATGATGCGTTCGCTGCCGCGGTAGAGGACGTGCGCAAGGGCGTCACCGATCTGCCCGGCGAGCTCGGCGAGACCACCCAGTTCGAGGTGCTCACAGTGGCCGCGTTCCTCGCCATGGCCGGCGCCGGTGTCGAGGCGGCCGCCATCGAGGCAGGACTCGGCGGCCGCCTCGATGCCAGCAACGTGCTGCAGGCCCCGGTGGTGGTACTCACCAACATCGGCCTGGAGCACACCGAGGTGCTGGGCGCCACACGGGAGCTGATCTTCGCCGAGAAGGCTGCCGTGATCGCCGGCGGCGATGCGGTATTCGGCGACCTCGACGGCCTGGAGCCGCTGGCCGCCGCGCGCTGCGCGGCGGTGGGCGCCCGGCCGCACTTCCTGGGCCGAGAGATCGTGCTGCACGGGCGGCCCGACGGCTTCTCGGTGTCGCTCGACGACGGCGCCGGGACGGCTGTCTACCATCGCCTCGCGGTCGCCACTCCGGCCGCGTACCAGGTAGCCAACGCCGCTCTGGCGGTCGCCGGCGCTCACTACCTGCTCGATCACCTGCAGGTGGAACGGGTGCGTCGCGGTCTGCGTTCGGTGGTGGTGCCCGGGCGCCTGCAGATCGTCCGCCGGGACCCGCTGGTCCTGGCCGACGGCGCCCACAACCCGCACGGGGCGGCGGCCTTGGCCGCGAGCCTCGACGGGATGGACCTGCCGCACCCGCGGGTCGGTGTGCTGGCGATGCTCGCCGACAAGGACGTCGACGGCATGCTGCGCACGCTCCTGCCACGCCTCGATGCGGTCGTCTGCACGCGGACCTCAGAGCCGCGCAGCCTCGGCGCCGCTGAGCTGGCCGTGCGGGTGAGGCGGATCGGTGGGGAAGTAGCCGCGACTTCTCCGCCGCCGACCGGCGATGGCGCGGCGCCGATGCAGGCACCAGTGGTCTCGGTCGTCGACGACCCGGCGGCTGCCTATGCCGCGGGGCTGCGTGACGCGGGCGTCGTCGGCTCCGTCCTGGTGACCGGCTCGCTCTATCTGCTGGAGGACCTGGCGGCGGAGCTTGCCGCCGGTCGAGGCTGACGATCTCGTCCTCCCGGTCGCCGCGGTCGACCGTGGGGCGCGAGGATGCGTGCCGACCGGGAAGGATGTGAGGCGGCGCTCCGGTATACTTCCGCCGACGTGGCACAGGGGCAGACAGGCAGGAGCAGGCAGCCGGCGAAGCGACCGACGCGGACGCGACGCCCGAGCCTGCTCGTCCGGATCCTGATCGCACTGCTCATCGTGCTGGCGGTGGGCGCCGTCTCGTTCCTCATTGGGTATCTCATAGGTCTGCAGCTGGGCCTGGTCTGCCTGCCGGTGTGAGGCGGTCGTGGACGGCACTGCCGGGACGGTCGATCTCCAGTCCGCGCCAGAGCTGAGGCGCACCGGCGGTACGGTGCTGGTCACCGGCGCCACCGGGTACGTCGGCGGCCGCCTCGTCCCCCTCCTGCTCCACCGTGGCTGGGCGGTCCGCTGTCTGGTGCGCGACGAAGGACGCCTCGCGGGTCGGCCGTGGGCCGGGGCGGTGGAGGTGCTGCAGGGGGACGTCACCGACCGGGCCGCTCTCGACCGCGCCCTGAGCGGCGTGACGGTCGCCTACTACCTCGTCCACAGCATGGCTGCCAGCGGCGACTTCCGCCGGCGCGACATCGCCGCCGCGCAGCTCTTCGCGGCGGCGGCGGCGCGCGCGGGCGTGGGGCTCATCGTCTACCTCGGCGGGCTTGGTGATCCGCTCAGCGACCTCTCCGAGCACCTGCGCTCACGACAGGAGACCGGAGCCGCTCTGCGCTCGTCGGGCGTGCCGGTCACCGAGTTGCGCGCCGCCATCGTGGTCGGCGCCGGCAGCATCTCGTTCGAGATGATCCGCTACCTGACCGAGCGCTTGCCCGTGATGGTCTGTCCGCGCTGGGTCTACACACGCGTCCAGCCGATCGCGGTGAGAGACATCCTGGCGTATCTGGCCGCGACCCCGGACACTCCGCCCGCTCACGGACGGGTGGTCGAGGTCGGCGGCGCCGACGTGCTCACCTACGGCGACATGATGCTGGGCTACGCCGGCGCCCGCGGGCTGCGCCGCAGACTGCTGCCCGTGCCGGTGCTGACCCCGCACCTCTCGTCGTACTGGGTCCACCTCGTCACGCCGATCCCGAGCACGATCGCCGGCCCGCTCATCGAGGGTCTGCGAAACGAGGTGGTCGTGCGTGACCCGGCGGCGCGCACGCTGTTCGCCGGGATCGAGCCGCTCGGCTACCGCGCGGCGCTCGACGAGGCCCTCGCCGGGCTCGAGTCCGGTCACGTGGAGACGGCGTGGTCCGATGCCCTGGTCAGCAGCCAGGGTGACGTGCGGCCGGTCGAGCTGAGCACCGAGGCGGGCCTGATGCTGGAGCGCCGTCAGATGCTCGTGAACGCCGATCCGGCGCGTGTCTTCCGAACGTTCAGCACGCTCGGCGGGGCGCACGGTTACCCCTATGGGACCGCCGCCTGGCGCCTGCGCGGCGCGGCGGACAGGCTCGTCGGCGGGGTCGGCATGCGCCGCGGCCGCCGTGACCCGCAGGAGGTGCGCGTCGGCGACGCGCTCGACTTCTGGCGGATCGAGGAGGTCGTGCCCGACCGTCTTCTGCGCATGCGGGCCGAGATGAAGGTCCCCGGCCGTGCGTGGCTGCAGTTCGAGGCGCTACCGCTGTCGGGTGGCCGCACGCGGCTCGTGCAGACGGCGTACTTTGCGCCGCGCGGCGTGCCGGGGCTGGCGTACTGGTACGCGCTGTACCCCGCCCACGGTCTCATCTTCTCAGGTATGATTCGCAAGCTCGCCGAGATGGCGGAGCGTCGGTCACCTCTGCCTGCCGGTGGCTCGTCGGAGTCTGCCGGCTGAACGGTCGCCGTCGAGGCGTCGCGGAGCAGGGGGCTCACCTGGGGTCGCACGTGACCCCGTGGACGACGGTCCGCCGCGGTCAGATCAACGAGGTCGCGCCGTGCGCGCGGCGTGTCAAGGAGGAGAGCGGTGTCTTTGTGGACGCTCGTGGCCCTGCAGGACGGGAACCCGTTCGACGCCTTCAGCGATTTCTTCACGTCGGGGACGTGGCGACTGATCGTCCTTCTCGGCTGGTTTCTGATCGGACTCTTGTGGCTCGCCTGCGCGTTCTGTGTCTTCAAGGACGCCCGCCGGCGCATCGAAGACCGCGTCATCCTCGTCGTCGCCGTGCTCACCGGTCTCGTGTTCGGGCCGCTGGGAGCGCTTGTCTACGCCATCGTGCGGCCGCCGGAGTACCTTAGCGATGTCCGTGAGCGGGAGCTCGAGATGGAGGTCATGGAGCGGCGACTCTCGGAGATGCAGGTGTGTCCCTACTGCCACGCCGATGTCCGGGAGGACTACCTGGTCTGCCCCAACTGCACGGCGCGCCTCAGGGGTGTCTGCCGCACCTGCCGGCGTCCCATCGAACCCGGCTGGCGGATCTGCCCGTACTGCGAGACCCAGATCGGCCCGGCGCCCGATCAGACGTATCAATCCGCGGCCCGCTGACCGGCGGCCGCCGACGCACGACGGCGGCTGCCGTGCCGCCGCGCCCGATTCCTGCAGAGAGATTCCACGGAGGTGACGGTGGAACGCACGTTCGTCATGGTCAAGCCGAACGGGGTCGCCCGCGGCCTGGTCGGCGAGATAGTCGGTCGCTTCGAGCGCCGGGGATTCCGGCTGCGGGGCATGAAGCTCCTGCGGATCGACCGTGAACTGGCCGAGCGGCACTATGCGGAGCACGCCGGCAAGCCGTTCTTCGACGACCTCGTCTCGTTCATCACTTCGGGTCCGGTGGTGGCGATGGTGTGGGAGGGGCGCGAGGCGATCACGGTCGCCCGGACCATGATGGGCGTCACCGATCCGATCGAGGCTGCGCCGGGCACCATCCGCGGGGACCTGGCGCTCTCCAAGGAAGAGAACGTGATCCACGGCTCGGATGGGCCGGAGAGCGCCGCGCGGGAGATCGGTCTCTTCTTCGACGGCCGCGAGCTCGACTGACGGCAGGCAGGTCGGCCGTCGTGTCTATCGGTAGAAGCGGCGACGTACGGCAGCTTGTGCTGGCGTCGCGGTCGCCTCAGCGGCGGGCCATCCTCACGCAGCTCGGCATCCCGTTCCGCGTGCTGCCGAGCGCGCACCCGGAGGAGATCGTGGCCGGTGATCCTGTGGCGACCGCCGAGCGCAATGCCGCCGGCAAGGCGGCCGAGGTCGTGCGCCGCGGCGCCGCGGCGCGTAACGACCTTGTGCTGGGCGTCGACACCATCGTCGTGCTCGACGGCGCCATCCTCGGCAAGGCCGCCGACGAAGAGGAGGCGCGGCTCTTCCTGAACACCCTGAGCGGCCGCACTCACGACGTCGTCAGCGGCCTCTGTCTCAGACGGGGGGAACAGGAGCTGGTCGACCACTGCGTGACCGCCGTCACCTTCCGCCGTCTCGGGTCGACCGACGTGGAGCGCTACGTCCGCAGCGGGGAGTGGCGGGAGCGGGCCGGTGCGTACGCCGTCCAGGGTCTGGGCTCGTGGCTGGTGACCGGTGTCTCTGGCGACTACTTCAACGTCGTCGGCCTGCCCGTCGGCGTGCTCGGCGATGCCCTCGCCGGCTTCGGGATGCCGGGATTCCTGTGGGACGCGCCCCCGGTCTGAAGCGGCGGCTCCGAGGCCGGCTCGAGCAACCACGTGACGTGCCCACGGCGGACGCCCATCTGCGACGAGAGAGCTGCGGGATCCGGCGGCGGTACGCTGCCGACAGCGGCGATGCAGCGGCGACGCGGTAGGCCGGGCCCGGACCGTACCGTATACTAGCCGACGGACTCCGGCCGGAGCGGGCCACAGGCAGGTCCAGAAAGGCCCGCGTGAGCCGGAGGTGTCCGGATCTGAAAGGAGCGGACCATCAGTTTCTTCGCTTCCATGACGGGCTTCGGGGCCCGAGATATGGCCGTCGACCTCGGCACGGCCAACACGCTGGTCTATGTGCGCGGCAAGGGCATCGTGCTTTCCGAGCCGTCGGTGGTCGCCATCGACCACCGCACCGGCGAGGTCCACGCAGTCGGCTCGGAGGCAAAGCGCATGCTCGGCCGCACCCCGGCCAGCATCAGTGCCGTACGGCCGCTCAAGGACGGCGTCATCGCCGACTTCGATGTCACCGAGCAGATGCTGCGGCACTTCATCCGCAAGGTCTCGCAGAACCGTTGGGCGCATCCCCGGGTCGTCATCTGTGTACCGTCCGGCGTCACCGGAGTGGAGAAGCGCGCCGTGGAAGAGGCCAGCTACTCGGCCGGAGCGCGCTGGTCGACGCTCATCGAGGAGCCGATGGCGGCGGCCATCGGGGCCGGGCTGCCGATCGCCGAGCCGACCGGCAGCATGATCGTCGATATCGGCGGCGGCACCAGCGAGGTGGCCATCATCTCCCTTGGCGGCATCGTCGTCTCGCAGTCGATCCGCGTCGGCGGCGACGAGCTCGACGAGGCGGTCATCTCGTGGGTCAAGAAGGAGTACAAGCTGCTCATCGGCAGCCAGACGGCGGAAGAGATCAAGCTCGAGATCGGTACGGCGGCCGCGTTGCCGCAGGAAGAACAGGCGGAGATCAGAGGGAGGGATCTGGTCACCGGCCTGCCGAAGACCATCGTCCTCTCGTCGGAGGAGGTCCGCGTCGCCCTGGAAGAGCCCGTGCAGGCCGTCATCGACGCCATCAAGGCGACCCTGGACAAGACGCCGCCCGAGCTCGCCAGCGACATCATGGACCGCGGGATCATGCTCGCCGGCGGCGGCTCGCTGTTGCGCGGCCTGCCCGAGCGACTCCGCAACGAGACCCAGATGCCCGTCCATCTGGCCGAGTCACCCCTCACGTGCGTGGCCGTGGGGTCGGGCAAGTACCTTGAGGAGTTCGATGTCCTGGCGGCCAGCTCGCGGCGCACGCGCACCAAGCGCCGCTAGTCTGGTGCGTACGCACATCGCGAATATCCTGTGAAGCGTCAACGTGCACTCTGGCGGCGCCTGCTGGTCGCCGCCCTGCTGGTGCTCTCGCTGGCGATGCTCACCCTCTACTTCCGCGAGTCGGAAGGTGGGCCGGCGCATCGGGTCCAGCGGGCCGGCCTCAGGCTGCTCTCTCCGCTGCAGTCCGGCGTCTCGACCATCATCGAGCCGTTCCAGGACGCGTGGAACTGGGTCGGCGACCTCTTCACGGCGCAGTCCGAGAGCGAGCGGTTGCGCAAAGAGGTCGCCAAGCTTCAGGCGCTCACCGCGCGCCAGCTCAAGCAGCTGCGCGAGTACCAGCGCCTGCAAGGCCTGCAGATCGTCATGGAGGACGAAGACAAGGTGTTCCCCGACGGCGTGGAGCTCGTGCCCGCCCGGATCGTCGCCCGCTCCACTGAGGCCTGGTACTCCACGGTCACGATCAACTCCGGCTCGAGCAAGGGCGTGGCCCTGTACGACCCGGTCGTCAACGAGCAGCGCGGCCTCGTGGGACGCGTCACGGCCGTCTCATCGCATGCGGCACAGGTGACGCTGCTCACCGACCAGAAGAGCGCCGTGGGCGCCGAGATCCTGCCGAACGAGGCTCGCGGCGTGGTGGTCGGCGGCATCACCGGCGACATGACGATGGACCTCGTGGACAGGTCAGAGAAGATCGAACGCGGCCAGGTCATCGTCACATCGGGGGCGTCGCGTACGCTACGCGTGCGCGGCATCCCCATCGGTGTCGTCGACGACGTCGGCAAGCAGGCGGTGGAGCTTTACCAGAGCATCGCCGTCAAGCCCCTGGTCGATTTCAAGAAGCTGGAATGGGTCCTCGTGGTGCGGCAGTGATGAGCAGCCGGAACGACAGCGGCGGGCTCGGACGAGTCCAGGTGAGCAGCAGCCGGCGCCGGCGTGGGCCGGCGCCGGCGACCGAGCTGCGGACCGGTCGCGACGTCGCCGTCGAGCTCGCGCGCCTGGCGGCGATGCTCATCATCACCATCCTCGTCCAGACGACCGTCGCGTCGCACATCCGCGTGCTCGGCGCGAGCCCGGACTTCGCCCTGCTGGCGGTCGTGTCGGTAGGCCTCATGCGTGGCTCGGAGATCGGGGCCCTGTTCGGGTTCATCGTCGGCGTCGGCGTCGCCATCTCGCTCTTCGGCCCGCTCGGCCTCAGCAGCCTCGTCCTGGTGGTCGTGGGCTACTTCTCGGGGCGCTACGCGGAGACGGCCGACGTCATGTCGGGCTGGACGCCGGTGCTGGCCGTCGTGGCCGGCACGACGGTCGCGCAGTTCCTGACCGTGGTCATGCAGTTCCTCCTCGAGCGTCAGACGCCGCTGGGATTTGTCGTCACGCGCATCTTCCTGCCGAGCCTGGTGCTCAACGCACTGCTGGCGGCGCCGACCTACCTGCTCACCCGGCTGTGGCTGCGGGAGGGGGTGTACGGTCGTGAGTAAGCGGCGGGGGCGGTGGCAGCACGGCGAGGGCCTGCGCACGAGTGGTGCGCTGCTGGCGCGCAAGGACAGTGCCTTCCGGCTGCAGCGTCTGGGACGACGCGACCGGCCGGTGACCGAGCTCCCGTCCGTGGGTCGCCGTGCGCTCGTCCTGGCAGGCGTCGCGGTTCTGGTGTTCGCGGTGCTTCTCTTCAGGCTGTGGTTCCTGCAGATCCTCTCCGGCCAGCAGTACGTCGCCGCCGCCAACGACAACCGTCTGCGGTCGGTCAAGATCGAAGCACGCCGCGGCCTCATCTTCGACCGCGAGGGCAAGCTCCTGGTGACCAACAAGCCGTCGCTGGTGGTCGGCATCCGGCCGATGGACGTGCCCGAAGACGACCTGGCGGGCGTCATCGTCGAGCTCTCGAGCGTCCTGCGCATGCCGCCCGGCGAGGTGCTGGCGCGGGCCCTGCGGTCGATGGAGATACCGATCGATCGGCTCGTCGATCTGGTCGCCGAAGTCGCCCGCGGGAGCGGCGAGGCTACGGGGACGGTGCTCAAGGCAGCGCTGCCGTCGGTGTACGTGGCGGAGGAAGACCGTACCGATGTGACCGCTCAGTTGTCGGAGACGCTCGTCGTCCCCGAGAAGAAGGTCGCCGGCTGGGTCCAGAAGGCCGTCCACAAGCGCACCGGGTATGCCTACGACCTGGCGATCATCAAGAAGGGCATCAGCAAGCGGCTCGCCATCGATCTGCGCGAGCGGGCGCCGTCGCTGCCCGGCATCGAGGTGCGCAAGGGATTCGAGCGCGGCTATCCGCAGGGGACTCTCGCGGCCCACCTCCTCGGCAGCGTCGGTCAGATCACCGCCGAGCAGCTCGGGGAAGACACGTGGCGCCGCAGACGCTCCGGCGATGTGATCGGTCAGGGAGGCGTGGAGTACACCTACGATGAGTGGCTGCGGGGCACCGACGGTACCGCCAAGGTCGAAGTGGACTCGATGGGCCGGCCCAAGAAGACCGTGCCGGGTGGCGAGCTGCCGCAGACCGGCGACAGCCTGGTGCTGACCATCGATCAGCGTATCCAGAAGGCGACCGAGCGGGCCCTCATCCGCGGTATCGAAGAGGCGCATCGAGATCAGTTCTGGTCGGCCAACGGCGCCGCCGCCGTGGTCATGGATGCCGCCAACGGCGAGATCGTCGCCATGGCGAGCTACCCGACGTTCGAGCCGGGCGTCTGGAGTGGCGGCATCTCCGACGAGGAGCACGACAAGTACTTCACCGAGACCGCCAACAGGCCGTTCTTCGACCGCGCCATCCAGGCCTCGTATCCGGCCGCTTCGACGTTCAAGGTCGTCGACGCGATCGCGGCTCTCGAATCCGGCGTGATCACCCCGTACACGACCTTCCCCTGCGAGGGCGATTTCACCACCCACGGGCTGACATGGAAGTGCTGGGTGCATCCGGACGGTCACGGCCGGCTCGACCTCACCGGGGCCATCGCCCAGTCGTGCGACGTCTACTTCTACAACATCGGGCTGGCGTTCTATGGGCGCAAGGGGACCGAGCTGGCCGACTGGTCGCGGCGCCTGGGCCTCGGCAAGAAGACGGGTATCGACGTCCCGGGAGAGATCGAGGGGCTGGTGCCGACGCCCGAGTGGCGCCGCACGCACTTCGCCGACTCGTCCGATCCCACCGACGTACTCTGGAAGCCGGGCAACTCGGTCAACCTGGCGATCGGGCAGGGAGACCTCGGGGTCACGCCGCTGCAGATGGCCGTGACCTACGCGGCGATCGCCAACGGCGGCGAGATCGTGACCCCGCACACCGGTCTGCGCATCGTCGACGCATCCGGCGCGACGGTCCAGGAGCTGCGGGCGCCGGAGCCGCGGCGCAGCGGCGCCTCGCAACAGAGCATCAAGGTCGTCCAGGCGGCGCTGCGGCAGGCGGCGTCATCGCCGGTCGGTACGTCGGTCGGCGTCTTCGGCGGCTACCCGGTCTCCGTGTGCGGCAAGACCGGCACCGGCGAGGTCTTCGGCAAGGACGACTACGCGTGGTATGCGAGCTACGCGCCGCAGGAGCCGGCCGAAGGCGAGAAGCAGTACGTGGTCGTCGTGCTGATCGAGGAGGGTGGGCACGGCGGCTCCACCGCCGCCCCGGCCGCCCGCCTGATCTACGACGCCCTGTTCGACCTGGAGTCGGGCGAGTTCAGCGGCGCCCCGACCGACTGAGAAGGCAGCGATGGATCTGCGCGAACTGTTGCGTCGCCTCGACTGGGTGCTCCTGCTGGTCACCCTCGGGCTGCTCACCTATGGCGTGCTCATGGTCTACGCGGCGACCGAGTTCGACGTCGAGGGCGACCCTTGGTACTGGGCCTTGCGTCAGCTCATCTGGGCCGGCGTGGGGCTCGCCGTCATGCTCGTGCTGGCGGTCGTCGACTACGAGCGCCTGCGGCGCTGGCAGTGGGCGCTCTACGGATTCGCCCTCGCGTCGATCGCCCTCGTGTTCGTCCTCGGGCCGATCACACGTGGCTCGCGGCGCTGGATCCCACTCGGGTTCTTCGACTTCCAGCCGTCGCAGCTGGCGATCTTCGTCATCTGCGTGGCCATGGCCGCCTTCCTTGTGGACCGGCTCGACGCCCGCGATTCCTGGCGGCTCACGCTGCCGGCCCTCGGCTATGTGCTGCTGCCCGCCGCTCTCGTGTTCCTCGAGCCCGACCTGGGGACCGCCACGGTCATCCTCGTTCTGGGGTTGGGCCTGCTGTTCTTCTTCGGCACGAGCTGGAAGCACCTGGTCGCCATCGCGGCGGCCGGGATCATGGCGGCGGTGATGGTGCTTCAGGTACTGCCGATGCTGGGGCTACAGATCCTCAACGACTACCAGATCGACAGGCTGACCGTCTTCATGGACAAGAGCGTCGATCCGGCGTCGGCCGGCTACAACGTGCGGCAGGCGATGATCGCGGTCGGCTCCGGCGGCTTCACCGGGCGCGGCGACCTGGCGACCCAGACCCAGCTCGCCTTCCTGCCCGAACACCACACCGACTTCATCTTCGCCGTGGTCGGCGAACGGTGGGGCTTTGCCGGGGCGGTGGGGTTGCTGGTGCTCTACGCGCTCTTCCTGTGGCGGGCATTGCGTACGGCCACGTTGGCGCGCGACATGTACGGCAGCGTCATGGCCGGCGGTATCGCGACGGTCTTTCTGTATCAGTTGCTTGTCAACATGGGTATGGCGCTGGGTATCATGCCGGTGACCGGCATCCCGCTCCCCTTCCTCAGCTACGGCGGCGCGGCGATGATCACCAACCTCATGCTCGTGGGCCTGCTGCAGAGCATCCATATCCGCGGCAGCGAGGCGTTTGCGGTCCGCGCCAGGGTCGCGCTGGATTGAGTCGCGAAGAGGGAGGACCGACGTGCCCCGCACGGCGAGCGGCAAGAACCTCAGTGTGAAGCGGATCGTCAAGCTGGCGCGCAGCGAGCGCCGGCGGTCAGACATCTCCGTCCGCCTGTCGGCGGTGGGACGCGGACCGGCGCTCTCGACGCTGGCGACATCGATGACAGACACGACGGACGCACCGTCCGGCCTTTCGCCGGCGATCGATGTGGTCGACATCGGCGCCGGTACCCCGCATCTGGTGCTCCAGGAGGACGACGTCGTCGTGATCTGCGCCGAGGGTCTGTCGGCACAACAGCTTCAGGCGGTCCTCGGCGAGGCGCACGACGCCCGCAGCGGGGTCGTCGTGGCGCTGCCCAGCAGCGCGGCGGCCGGGCCGGCTGCGCGCGCCGCCTTCGAGGCCGGGGCGCTCAGTACCGAGCTGGAGGTGTTTGAACCCGGCAGGGCGCTGGAGCATTCGCGCTTCGCCGACGCCCTCGCCGACGCGGCCGACCAGCGAGGACCGCGTCTCGCGGCCGGACTGCCCTGGTTGCGGCCGGCGGTTGTCGCCAGGCTCGTCCGCCGGACGGCGATGGAGAACGCCCTGATCGGCGCCCTCGTCTTCATACCCGGCGCCGACATGCCGGTCATGACGCTGAACCAGGTCCGCATGGTGCTGCGCATCGCGGCGGCGTACGGCAGGGGTGTCGAGCCGTCGCGGGCTCCGGAGGTCGTGGCGGTCGTCGGTGCCGGACTTGGGCTGCGGGCGCTCGCCCACCAGGGGCTGCGGTTCGTGCCGGTCGCCGGCTGGGCGCTGAAGGGGGCCATCGGGTTCGGCGGCACGATCGCCCTCGGCCGGGCCGCCGCCGCCTTCTATCAGAGCGGGGCCGCCGGTGCCCTCGGAGGCGTGGATATCGAGCTCCCGGAGGCTCTGGAGCGACGGCTGCCGAAGCCGGTCTCGGGGCTGCTCCGCGATCGTCTGGGCCTTCGCCGTGACGCTGCGGAGGAGCCAGCGGATGCCACCAACGAGGCTCACGACGAGCCTCTGACAAGGATTAGCGAACATGTCGATCACGCAGAAGGCGGTCTTTGGCGAGGCGGGTGATCTCGAGGAGCGGCTGAGGCCGCTGCTGCAACAGGTACGACGTCCCGGCCGCTACGTCGGCGGGGAGTTCAACGTGCGGCGCAAGCCGGCGGCGGAGCCGCTGGTGGTGCTCTCGTACCCGGATGTGTACGAGATCGGCATCTCCAACCCGGCTCTCCAGATCCTCTACTCGTACATCAACGACCGCACCGCGGCCGCCGCCGAGCGTGCGTACTGCCCATGGCCCGACATGGCGACCCTCATGCGCGGCGCCGGCCTGCCGCTGTGGACGCTCGAGACGGGGCGCCCGGTGCGCGAGGCGCAGCTGTGGGGTTTCACCCTGCCGCACGAGCTCAACTACACCAACCTGCTCGAGATGCTGGATCTGGCGGGCGTGCCGGTCCTGTCTGAGGAACGCCGCGACGACGACCCGGTGGTCGTCGCCGGCGGCCCGGCGGTCGCGAACCCGCTCCCGTTGTCGCCGTTCGTCGACGCCTTCTTCGCGGGGGAGGTTGAGCCGAGGCTCGACCGTCTCGTGGCGGCGGCCGCACGCCGCCGGAGAGCCGACAGGCTCGCCGCCCTGGCCGACGTCCCGGGCGTCTGGGTGCCCGGACACGGCGAAGGACCTGTCCCGCGGCAGGTGCATACGACCTTCTCGACGTGCACGCCGGTCACGCGACCACTGGTGCCGGTGCTCGAAGCGGTCCACGACCGGGCGGTGATCGAGGTGATGCGCGGGTGCAGCGCCGGTTGTCGCTTCTGCCAGGCCGGCATGTGGTACCGGCCGGTGCGGGAGTTGCCGGTCGCGACGGTCGTGTCGGCGGCCGCAGAGCTGCTGCGCGAGACCGGCTGCGACGAGGTCTCGCTGGTCTCGCTCAGCAGCTGCGACTACTCGGGCGTCGTAGAGGCGGTCACGGCCATCCGCGACCTCAAGCCGGGCGTGCGCGTGTCGCTGCCGTCGCTGCGTGTGGATTCGGCGGCCGTGAAGCTTGCCGCCCTCGGTACCGGGCAGCGAGGCTCCGTCACGCTGGCCCCGGAGGCGGCGACAGAGCATCTGCGAGCGACGATCAACAAGCACGTCCACGACACGCAACTCGAGGAGGCCACGGCGGCCGTCTTCCGCGGCGGCCACACCGGGCTCAAGCTGTACTTCATGATCGGGCTGCCGGGCGAGACCGACGCGGAGGCGGCGCAGATCGCGACCGTGGCTGCGGCGACCGCCCGCCAGGCCCGGGAGCTCGCCGGCGGGCGCGCACGGGTGAGTGTCAGCGTCTCTACGTTCGTCCCGAAGTCGGCCACACCGTTCGCCGCCGAGCCCTTCGTCGGCACGGACGCGGTGCGCCGGCGGCAGCAGATGCTGCGCGATGCGTGGCCGCGCGGGGTGCGCCTGTCCACGCACGACGTCGCCACGTCGCTGGTGGAGGCGGTGCTTGCCCGCGGCGGGCTCGAGGCGGCGGCGCTCGTGCATGAGGCGTGGCGCGGCGGCGCCCGCTTCGACGGCTGGTCGGAGCACTTCTCGCTGGAAGTGTGGCAGGCCGCTGCACGCAGGGTCGGGATCGATCTGGAGGAGGCCGCGGCGACGGCGCCGGCGCCGTCGCCGATCGATCCGCTGCTCGATGCGACATTCCTATCCCGTGAGCGCGAGCGGGCCGCCGCCGGCGTCCGTACGCAGGACTGTCGCACGGGCGCCTGCACGTCGTGCGGCGTGTGCGGCGGTCCGATCCGCATGGATCTGCAGCCGGGTGCGCCGCAGGAGCCCGCCCGGGGTGTGTCGTGAGCGGCTCGCGACAGGTCGGTCCCGACACTGCGCGCGTGCTCCTCACCTTTGCCCGCGGTGGGCCGGGACGGTATCTGTCGCATCTCGACACGGTGCGCGCCCTGCAGCGGACGTTCGCCCGTGCCGGCCTCGATCTGGCGCTGAGCGCCGGCATGCGCCCCAAGCCCCGCCTGGCCGTCGGCCTGCCGTTGCCGGTCGGCGCGGCGGCGGTCGCGGAGCTGGCCGTCGCCGACGTCGTCGTCGGATGTGAGGGAGATGACGGTCGCGACGGCAAGGAGAACGACGCACGGCCGGGAAGGTGGCAGGCGTCACTGCACGCCGCCGGACCGCCGGGCATCGAAGTGCTCGACGTGGAACCGTGTGGGCCCGGCCTACGTTTGCGGCCTCGGCTGGCCGTCTATCGGTGGTCGCTGGACCTGTCGGAGGACGTCGTGGCGGCGGCGGCGGCGGACTTCCTGGCGGAGTCGGGCGTGCTGATAGAGCGCAGCGGCCCGAAAGGGTCGCGTTCCGTCGACCTGAGGGCGTCGATCGACGCGCTCGAGGTCATCGGTACTGCGCACGGCTGCGAGCTGTGGTTCGGAGTCCGGCACGAGGCGCACGGTGCGGCGCGGCCGTCGGAGGTGCTGGAAGAGGTCGTGAGACGAAGTCCGATCCCCGGGACGGAGACGGCGCCGGACGCCGGTCTCACCCGGTGTGGAGTCGTGTACGTCGGGCTCGCCGCGCGCGGGCTCGCAAGAGAATGGTTGGAGAGACATGGCAGCGAAACGCAGCAGGCAGGATGAGACCCCCGCCGGCGACCCCGGGGTGGATCCCGTGGTGGACCCGGTGAGCGCGTCGCTCTCGGCGGGCACGGGGGACGAGGGTGAGACCACATCGTCCGAGACGCCCGACGGCAGCGTGGGAGGACGGCGGCGGCCGCGCGGCCGTCGTGGCGGCCGTCGGCGGCGGCCGGCCGCCAAGGAGGGAACCGGCGACGGCCGCGACGAGGCGCCGGTGCAGGAAGAGGTAGCTGATCGGGCCGACGACGACCGCGAGGCGGCGGCTGCGAGCGCTGCCGGCGGCGTGGCCGGCGACTCGGATGGAGCGACATCGCGGACCGCGGACGGCGAGTCCGCGCCGGCTGCTCCACGTTCCCGCTCGCGCCGCGGTCGCAGGCGTCGCAGTCGGCCGGTCAGCGACGATGGCGCAGTCGCGGACGCGTCGCAGGAGGAGCGAGCGGCGGCCGGCCTGCGGAACGGAGAAGAACCGCCGGCGCCCCCCGGGGAGAGGCCGGCGCGGGACGCCGGCGCGGCGGTGACAGACGGTGTGACGGCCGGCCCGAAGACCGGCGACGCATCGACGGAGGCGGCTGCGGAGGACTCGAGTCCGGGGTCCGAAGAGGCGCCGAGCGGCTCCGCGCGACCGCGCACGCGCCGCGGGCGCCGGCGCAAGAAGCCCAAGAGCGAAGCTCCGGTCGCTGAGGGTGTCGTGGAAGACACTGTCGGGCCACAGGATCGGGACGCCGAGGCACCGGCCGCCGGCGAGCCGCAGACCGGGCGCGAGATCGCCGAGGCGGGGTCCGAGCCCGCGCCGGAGGAGAAGAGAAGGAGGAAGCGTCGCACTCCCGCTCCGGCGCCGGTCGATGAGTCGGATCAGCACGCGACCAAGGGTGAGGCGCCGCGTCCGCGGCGCCGCAGCCGGACGACGGCAAGGGCGGCGGCGAGCGAAAGCTCGGAGCGGATCGTGCTGGCCAGCGAGGATCTCGGCGACCTGCGGGTGGCGGTCGTCGAGGACGGCCGGCTGGCAGCCGTCTATCTGCAGCGCCAGGAGCGACCCTCGATCCTCGGCAACATCTATCAGGCACGCGTGCAGAGCGTCCTGAAAGGTATGGATGCCTCGTTCATCGATTTCGGCCTCGAGAAGAACGGGTTCCTGCACGTCGACGAGGTCACCCTGCCCGACGAAGAGGGCGGCAAGCGCTCGCGGCGCATCACATCGCTCCTGCAGTCCGGCCAGGAGCTCCTCGTGCAGGTGACGAAGGACCCGATGAAGGGCAAGGGCGCTCGTCTCACGACTCGAGTCTCGCTTCCGGGCAGGTACCTGGTCTACGTGCCGGGGGGCAGCGGCGTCGGCGTGTCGCGACGTCTCGGTCAGGACGAGCGCGACCGGTTGCGCGATCTCTGCAGGCAACTGCGGCCGCGCAATGCCGGCCTCATCGTCCGCACGGTGGCCGAGGGCAAGGGCCTCGAGGAGCTGCGGCGCGACCTGCAGTACCTCTCCCGCCTGTGGACGCGGATCAAGACCAAGGCCGCCAAGACCGCGGCCCCGGCGCTGATCTACGAAGAGGCCGACGTGGCACTGACGGCAGCCCGCGACCTGGTCGACGAGGCGTGCACGCGGTTCGTCATCGACTCGCCGAAGGTCCGCAAGGGGGTCGTCGCCTATCTGGAACGCGTCGCCCCGGAGCTGGTGGAGCGTGTGGTGCTCTATGACGGTGAGCAGCCGCTCTTCGAAGAGTACGGCGTCGAGGACGGCATCGACGCGACACTGGCTCGCCGGGCGCCGCTGCCCAGCGGCGGCAATCTGGTGATCGATCACACCGAGGCGCTCACCGTCGTCGACGTCAACAGCGGCAGGTACACCGGCGGCAAAGGGCTCGAGGAGACGATCACACGGACCAATCTCGAAGCCGCCGAGGAGCTCGTCAGGCAGCTCCGCCTGCGCGACATCGGGGGCATCATCGTCATCGACTTCATCGACATGTCGCGGCGCGAGAACCGCGAGGCCGTGCTGCAGAAGCTGGAGACGGCCCTGGCCCGGGACAAGACCAAGACGTACGTGGTGGAGATCTCACCGCTGGGCCTCGTCGAGATGACGCGGCAGAGCACCACCAACGGGACGCGGGGCCTGATGACCGTGACGTGTCCCACGTGCAACGGCACGGCCCGCGTGCTGACCGCCGAGAGCATGGTCCGCGACGTGGAACGCCTGCTCGCGCGCACACTGCCGAACACAGCTGGAGACGCCGTGCTTATCGAAGTCCGCCGGGACGTAGCCGACAAGCTGACGGAGACCGATCGTCTGCGCCGGCTGGAGCGGCAGTACGGCAGGCGTCTCTTCTTCGAGGGATCGGCGCAACTTCCCGTCGACACGTTCCGGATCGTCAGCAGTGGACCGCTGCGTACGGTGCAGGGACAGCGGCTGCCGGTGCGGGAAGGCCAGGACCTCGAGGTCGAACTGCTGCACACGTTGCCGCACAGCCCGCGCGATGCCGTCGCCGTCGTCGACGGCTACTCGATCGTGGTGCGCTCCGGCCGGCCGCATCTCGGGGCGAGGCGCAAAGTACGGGTGGAGACCGCTCTGCGGACCGGTGGCGTGGCGGATCTTCTCTGAGTGGGAGGACAGGCTCGATTGACACCGCCCGGGCGATGCTCTACGCTTGCTCGCCGTTGCGCCGAGGGAGGCTGCATGACCGACGTTCCCCAGACCTACGCCGTGGTCCGGCTGGGTGGTAGACAGTACAAGGTGAAAGAGGGCGACGAGCTGCTCGTCGACCGGCTTCCGGTGGAGCCCGGGGAGACCGTCACGGTCGCCCCACTGCTGCTCCATCGGGGCGGCAAGGCGGCCGATGCGACCGTGCCGTCCGGCGCCGCGGTCACGGCCCGCGTCGTCGATCACGAGCTGGGCGCCAAGATCCGCGTCTTCACGTACAAGCCCAAGAGCACGTACAAGAAGATGCGCGGCCATCGCAGCCGCCTGTCGCGCATCACGATCGAGTCCATCGCCCTCAAGGAGAAGAAGAGTGGCTCATAAGAAGGGCGCCGGCACCAGCCGCAACGGACGAGATTCGGCCGCCAAGCGACTGGGCGTCAAAGCATTCGCCGGTCAGGTCGTCCCGGCCGGTTCCATCATCGTGCGTCAGCGCGGCACGCGCTTCCGTCCCGGCGAGGGCACCGGCCTCGGCACCGATCACACGGTCTACGCGCGGGTCTCCGGACGCGTCGTCTTCCGCACCAGCGGCACACGCCGCTTCATCTCGGTCGTCCCCGAGTGACCCGCCGTCCGCCGGTGTCGTGCCGGCGGACGCTCCCACATGCTGGCCGACCACGCCAAGATCTGCGTCCAGGGGGGACACGGCGGTAGCGGCTGCATGAGCTTCCGGCGCGAGAAGTACGTGCCGCGTGGCGGTCCCGACGGCGGCGACGGCGGACGCGGCGGCGACGTGGTGCTGGTCAGCTCCGAGCGGGTCCGCGATCTCGCCGGCTTCACCAGGCGGATCCACTACCGCGCTCCCGCCGGCGGCCACGGCCGTGGCGCCGGGCGTCACGGTGCCGACGGGCGCACGCTGCGCGTCGAGGTGCCGCCGGGCACCGAGGTCAGGACCCTTGGCGAGCAGCTGGTGGCAGATCTTGTCGAACCGGGCTCCGCCGTGGTCGTCGCCGAAGGCGGGGAGGGGGGACGCGGCAACCGCTGCTTCGTCTCCTCCACGCGTCGTGCCCCCCACTTCGCGGAGCGCGGCCTCCCCGGGCAAGAACACTGGCTGTTGCTGCATATGAAGCTCCTGGCGGACGTGGGTCTCGTCGGCGCTCCGAACGCGGGCAAATCCTCGCTGCTCGCGGCTCTCACGCGGGCGCGGCCGAAGATCGCCGCCTACCCCTTCACCACCATCGAGCCTAATCTCGGCGTGGTGACACTCGCCGACGGGCGGACGCTCGTCCTGGCCGACATCCCGGGTCTCATCGAGGGCGCCAGTGAGGGCGTGGGTCTGGGTCACGAGTTCCTCGCCCATGTGGAACGCACCCGGGCGCTGGTCTACGTGGCCGACGCTTCGCAGGGCGAAGAGGCGGCGCGGAGGGATCTGCGGACCATCCACGCCGAGCTGGGAGCGTTCCAGCCGGCGTTGATCGAGCGTCCGCGCATCGTCGCCTTCAGCAAGGTCGATCTGCCCGGCGGGTCCTGGGCGCGAGACCTGGGAGGGGCGCCGCGCGACGTCGACCTCGGTGCGTCGTGTCCCGTCGTCTCCATCTCGAGCGTCTCCGGGGTCGGCCTGTCCACGCTCGTCGACACCGTGCAGCGGGCTCTGCCTGCTGCCGTCGAGTCGCCAGCGGAGGTCATACGACCGGCGACGGTCCTGCGACCGGGCGGCGAACGAGCCGCCGATTTCGTCGTCGATCGTGAGGGGGGCTCGTGGCGTGTCCGCGGTGCCGCTCTGGAGAGGCTGGTCGCCAAAGCAGACCTCGAGAACGAGGAGGCGGTCGCCTACCTGCAACAGGTCATGGAGCGTGCCGGCGTCTCCACAGCGCTGCGGCGGGCCGGCGCCGAACCCGGAGCGACGGTGCTTGTCGGCGAGAGCGAGTTCGAGCTGCTCTGACGGCGAGCGTCCGTGAGGGGCGGGGCGCAGCGTGGTACGCTTGCCGGCAGGATGAGTATCAAGCAGATCTGCGGAAAGGCGCGGGCGGCGGCGGTCGTCATGGCCGGACTGCCGCGCACACGCAAAGACGAGGCGCTGGAGCGTATCGCCGAGGCCATCGAGCGGCGCCGCGACGAGATCCTGCGCGAGAACGCCGACGACATCGCGGCCGCCCGTGGAGCCCGCCTCGGCGACGAGACGATCGACCGCCTCTATCTCGACGAGGAGCGCCTGGCCGAACTCGCGGCCGACATCCGGCGACTGACGGTGCTCGATGATCCGGTGGGGTCGATCGAGAGCGGCGGACGGCTCGACGACGGGCTGGAGGTACGCGAGACGCGAGCGCCTTTCGGGGTCGTCGGGGTCATCTACGAGTGGCACCCGCGGACCACCATCGACGCGGCGGCAGTGTGCCTCAAGGCCGGGAACGCGTGCGTGCTGCGCGGCGCGGCATCCGGCAAGCACAGCAATCGCATCCTCGCCGAGGTCGCCGAGGGGGCCGTCCTCGAAGCGGAGCTGCCCGCGGCGACCATCTCTCACCTGTCGACCGACCCGGAGGAGTTGCTTGAACTGCTGGGTGACCCCGGCGGACTCGATCTCGTCCTGCCGCTCGGCGGCGACGATCTGCGCAAGTACGTGGCTGCGCACGCGAACGCCCCGTCGCTGACGTCCGGCGCCGGCAACTGTCATGTCTACGTGGACGCGGCGGCCGACCTGCTGAAGGCCGAGGCCATCGTGATCAATGCCAAGTGCACGCGTGCCACTCACCCGACCGCGGCGGAGACACTTCTCGTACACGGTTCGGTGGCGCGCGCCTTCCTGCCCGGCATCCTCAGGGAGCTCGACCGGCGCGGCGTCGAGATCTACGGTGACCGCACGACGGTCGATCTGGCGACGGACGTCACCGTGAAGAGAGCCACGGCCGCGCACTACGAGAAGGAGTTCCTCACGGCACGCATCGCGGTGCGTGTCGTGGCATCCATCGACGAGGCGGTCGCACACATCGTGCGGTTCGGCACGGGCAGCGCCGAGGCGATCGTCACGGAAGACCTGGCGGCCGCGCGCGCGTTCACCCAGCGGGTCGATGCCGCCTGTGTCTTCGTGAACGCATCGACCCGGCTGGCCGACGGTGCTGCCTTCGGGCACGGCGTCGACCTTGGGGTCTGTACACAGAAGCTGCATCTGCGCGGACCGATCGGGCCGCAGACGCTGACGTGCTCGAAGTATGTGGTCTGGGGCGATGGCCACGTCCACCAGTGAGGTCGCCGGCCGGCGGCGTGTCGGCATCCTCGGCGGCAGCTTCAACCCCCCGCACCTGGGTCACCTGATCATCGCGTCGCAGGCTCACCACGATCTCGGCCTGGCCGAGGTCGTGTTCGTGCCCGCGTGGTCGCCGCCCCACAAGGAGATCGAAGACCACGTCACGGCCGAGACGCGTCTGCGCCTGACGACAGCCGCGGTCGACGGCGACCGGCGCTTCTCCGTGTCGGCGGTGGAGATCGAGCGCCGGCTCCGGTATACGGTCGAGACACTGGCGGCGCTCTCCGGCGAGCTCGACGACGCCGGCCTGTGGTTCATCGTCGGCTCGGACTCGCTGCTGGCGCTCTCGACGTGGAGGGACCCATCGGGCATCCTCACGAGCTGCCGGCTCGCGGTGGCCCCGCGACCGGGCGATGATCTGCGCCTGATCCGCGAGCACGCCGCGCGCTACGATGCCACGATCCTCGGTTCACCGGCGGTCGGCCTGTCATCGAGTGACGTGCGCGCTCGGGTGCGGATGGGCGCCCCCTTGCGCTACCTGGTGCCGGAGCCGGTCGAGCATCTCATCGGGGAGCTGGGTCTCTATCGAGCTGCCGCCGGCCGCGGCGACGGCCGAAGCGTCACCGCTGCCGAGGATGCAGCGGAGATGCCATGAAGGATTGCCGGCACGCCGGACGAACGGCTGGAGTGTGACGCCGCACGAGGCAGAGAGCATCATGAAAGAGCGAGTGAGCCGGCGGCTCTTCGAGCACAGCCGCGGCGTGGCGATGACTTGCGTCGAGCTGGCCGGCCTCTGGGGAGCGCCGGCCGTGGAGGCCGAGACGGCCGGGTGGCTGCACGACTACTGCAAGGAGCTCGACGCCGATGAGATCATGGCTCGAGCCGAGGAAATGGGGCTGTCCATCGACGCCGTCGAGCGGCAACGGCCGGTGCAGCTCCTGCATGCCCGAGTGGGTGCCGTCGAGGTGGCGAGACTCGGCGTGCCGGCCGCAGTCTGCCGGGCCATCGAACGACACACTGTCGGCGGGGCCGGCATGAACGTGCTGGACCGCTGCCTGTATGTGGCCGACGCAGCCGAGCCCGGCCGTCGCTATCCGGGCGTCGAAGAGCTCCGCCGCCTGTGTCACAGGTCGCTCGACGAGGCGGTGGCCTGGAGCGCCCGACGGACGCTGTCCCGGCTGGTCGAGCGCGGCCGGCCCATACACCCCGGCACGACGGCGCTCTACAACGAGACCTGCCGCTGACAAGGGAAGGGCAGATGCCACAGGGATACCGCACACGCCATATGAAGAAGCGCCGCCGGGAACGGCGCCAGCGCTGGCAGCTCGTGCTGCTGTATGCGGTCGCCCCGCTGGTGGCACTGGGCGCCGTGGTGGGCGCCTACTTCCTCGCTCGCGCCCTCACCGCGACCGAGCAGGTCGATCCCGACCGTGGGCGCATGGTACTGATCGTCGTCGGTGGCAAGGACGACGGTCAGCCTGCGGCCGGGCTGGCGCTCTACGATCCGGTACGGCGCTCGTATCGCTTCTATACCGTGCCGCGAGCCCTGCTGCTGGAAGGACCGCAGGGCGAGTACGTCATGGCCGGCGACGAGATGGGCACGCCGGCGTTGCGCCGCGACCTCGGCCGGCTCATCGGCGTGCCGATACGGGACGAGCTGCGGCTGAGCTACAGGCAGCTGGCACGCATCGCCGGCGATACGACGCTGAGGGTCACGCTGGCACGGCCGGTCGAGCTGCGTGTGGATGGCGTCTGGCGGACGTATCAGGACAGTATCGAGGTCCCGGCCGGCCGGCTCGAGCGGCTGCTCGCCGCCGAGGGGCGCGACGGCGAGGACGAGGACGCGATGGCGCAGGCGGCCTTCGCGGCGCTCCTGCACGCCGGGGCGCTGCGGACTGCGGCGCAGCGCCGCGCGGTCGTCGAAGGGTCGACCGCCGGGATCGCCGACGAGGGACGGCAGGCGGCCGTCCGGCGCGCCCTCGCCGGTCTGCTGTCGCGGCCGGTCGATGTGGCCCGGTTCCCGTCTGAGGGCAAGGTGGCAGAAGGTCAGTTCGCGTTCCGGCCGGACCGCAGCACGGTGATGACGGACATCACCCGCCTGGCGCCCGGCTACGCGGCCCGTTACACGATACTCATCCGCAACGGTACCGGTGAGGCGGGTATCGGCGGCCTGGTCCACAAGCGCCTGGCGGTGCTCGACGCGGCCTTGCCGTCCCCTGCCAACGCCGACTCGTTCGACTACGATCGCACAGAGATCCTGGCGGGCTCGGACGCGCTGGCGGTGGCCGAGGACGTGCGTGCTATACTCGGCCGCGGCGTCGTGCTGAGCGGGGAGCAGTTGCCGGCCCGTACGCTGGTCGTGATCGTGGGAGGGGATCTGCAAGTGAGGGACCTGCAGTAGGTACATCGCCGGAGTTCCAGAAGAGTGTTCGCTTGGCGCAGTCCGCAGTCCGCGCAGCTCTTGCCAAGAAGGGCCGCGAGGTCGTCGTCCTCGACATGTCCCAGGCGGTCACGTACACCGACCTCTTCGTTCTCGTCACCGGTTCCACCACCCGTCAGACCCACGCCATCGCCGAGGGCGTCCAACGCACCTTGCGGGACGAGGGCATCCGACCGGTCCGCGTGGAAGGCGAACGGGCTGCTGAGTGGATCCTGATCGACTACCTCGATGCCGTGGTGCACGTCTTCACTCCCGAGTCACGAGCGTTCTACAGGCTCGAGCATCTGTGGGGGGATGTGCCGAGTCTCACGATCGCCGAAGGTGAGGAAGAGAGGGAGTGGCGGTTCACGCTCGAAGACGAGGACGGACCCGGCGTCGGGGAGGAGACGGCATGAGTGTGAGGATGCGTCTGGCCACCCTCGTGGTGGTGGCGACGGTCGCGGCAGTCGGCCTCTGCGCCGAGGCGACGGCCGCCAACGGCCGCCTCAACAACGCCGAGCGACAGGTCGTCAGGCTCATCAACGCTCAGCGTCAGAAGCACGGCGTGGCACCGCTCAGGATCTCAACGGCCTTGTGCCGGGCCGCCGAGCGTCACTCGGCCGACATGCGTCGCAGGCAGTACTTCGGCCACTCCTCGCCGAGCGGCGCTTCCATCGCCGCGCGCGCCGTCGCCAACGGCTACCGGCGCAGCGGCTGTTCGGCGTGGCGGGTCGGCGAGGTCATCGGGTGGGGCAACGGACCGCACCGGACGCCGGCGGCGCAAGTGAAGGCCTGGATGCGCAGCAGCACGCACCGGGCGGTGCTTCTCTCGCCGGTTTGGAGACACGTGGGCGTCGGCAGAGTGACAGGATCGCTCTACGGTGTCGCGCGGGTCGCCATCTGCACCATCGACGTCGGTCTGCGCCGGTAGGCCGGCCGACGCCGGCCGGAGCGGCTGGTGCGTCCGCGAGCGTGTCGCGTGGCGACACGGTCGGCGCTGAGTCGGCCCGGGTGGCTCCCGTACCGTCGTCGTCGGCATCCCGGCGATTGCCTGCGCGCTCGAGTGCCGCTAGAATACGAACATATGTTCGTCTCCGTTCAGAGCATCCTGCACGTCGACATGGACGCCTTCTTTGCATCCGTGGAGCAGGCACGCCGGCCGGAGCTGCGCGGCCGGCCGGTCATCGTCGGCGGACCTCCCGGCACCCGCAGCGTCGTCGCCACCGCATCCTATGAGGCACGAGCGTTCGGCGTACGCACTGCCATGCCGGTCACGCAAGCTCAGCGACTCTGCCCGCAGGCCGTCTTCCTGTGCGGCGACATGGCCGCCTACGCCGCCGTCCATGAGCGGCTCATCGATCTCTTCCGGATGTTCACCGACCGTGTCCAGGTCGTCTCCATCGACGAAGCCTACCTGGACGTGTCGGGGTGCCGGCGCCTCTTCGGACCGCCGCGGGCCATCGCCTGCCGCATCCAGGAGCTCGTGTACGACCGCGTGGGCATCACGTGCTCCATCGGCATCGGATCCGGCAAGCTGCTCGCCCGGCTGGCCTCAGAGCTCGCCAAGCCGGCCGGCATCGGCGAGCTCACGGAGACCGACGTGCACGGCCGGCTGCGCGAGCTGCCGGTGCGCGAGCTGCTCGGCGTCGGCGCCGTCACCGAGGAGCGGCTGACGGCGCTCGGTATCACCACGGTCGCCCTTCTGCAGGACGCCCCTTTGCCGCTCCTCTCGGCTGCCTTCGGGAACGGCGCGTACGCACTCAAGCAGCTCGCCTTCGGGCGCAGCCTCGCCTCACCGGTCCGCTCCCGGCGCCGGCTTCCCAAGTCACTGGGCAGGGAGGTCACCTTCGCCGAAGACACGGCCGACGGCGATCGTCTGCGGGCTACGTTGCTGCGTCTGGTCGACCACGCCATGACGCGCTTGCGAGCCAAAGGACTGGCAGCCCGGACGGTCACCCTGAAGCTGCGCTACAGCACGTTCCACACCATCACCAGGCGGGCGACGCTGCCGCATGCGGCAGGAGTCACGCGGGTGGTCTACGAGGCGGCTGCCGGTCTGCTTGAGCACGTCGAGCTGGACGGCCGCCTCATCCGCCTGCTTGGAGTGAGTCTCGGTGACCTGCACGCCAAGTCATTCCAGCTCACGCTCGACGACGTCTGGAAGGAGACGTCGCTCGATGAAGCGGTCGACAGGGTCCGCGCCAGGTACGGCAGCGCCAGCATCGGGCGGGCGGCCGGCGCCCTGGTCGCGCCACCGGCAGCCCGGCCTCGCCGGGCCGGTCGGACGACAAGCTGACAGGGCGCTCGGCGATGGTCTAGACTTCTTGATTCACACCACCCTCGCCGGACGGCGCCCGCCGGGGCGCGCGGCCGGCTTTCGCCGGCAGGGGCGCCCAGACGACACAGGAGATCGAGCATGAACGACCCGGGCAAGATCAGGAACATCGCACTCGTCGGTCACCGGGGGACCGGCAAGACCTCACTCCTGGAAGCGATGCTCTACCGGTCGGGCGTGGTGACGCGGCTGGGGTCGGTGCAGGACGGCACGACCGTGTCGGACTTCGACGACGATGAGAAGCGGCGCCAGTTGAGCCTTTCGGGCACCCTGACGCACATCGAGCGCCAGGGCGTCGGCTTCAACCTTCTCGACACGCCCGGCGACTCGAGCTTCCTGGCCGACACCATAGCGGCGCTGCGGGTCGTCGAGACGGCGGTCATGCTCGTCAACGCCGTCAATGGCGTCGAGGTCCAGACGGAGCGCCTGTGGGGGCGTGCCGACGAGCGCGGTCTGGCGCGGGTCATCTTCTGTAACATGCTGGATCGCGAACGGGCGGACTTCGCGGCGGCCGTCGAAGCGCTGCGCGATGCCTTCGGCACACAGGTGGTGCCGGTGCATCTGCCGATCGGCGCCGAGCACGAGTTCCGCGGCGTCGTCGATCTGCTGCGTGGTACGGCCTCGATAGTGGATGGCGGCTCAGCCTCGGAGGCGGCGATCCCGGCCGACATGACCGATGCCGTGGCCGAGGCGCGCGACGCGCTCATCGAAGCGGTCGTAGAGACAGACGACGCCCTCATGGAACAGTATCTGGAGGGAGAGGAGATCGGCGCCGACGCGCTCATCGATGCCTTCGGGGCGGCGTTCCGCGCCGGTCGTCTCTTCCCGGTGGCTGCGGGGTCGGCGACGCAACTGGCCGGCGTCGACGCGTTGTTGTCCCTCCTCGACGGGTCACCGTCGCCGCTCGACATCTCGCCGCCGTCCGGCATCACCGGGGACGGCGAGACTGTCGAACTGGCGTGCGATCCGGCGGCGCCCGCGGTGGCGCTTGTCTTCAAGACCTTCGCCGACCAGTTCAGCGGGCACGTCAACGTGTTCCGCGTGTTCCAGGGCACGGTCACCGGCGACAGTGGCGCGACGATCACTCGCGACGGCCACAAGGAACGGCTCGGTCAGCTCCTCAAGCCGCAGGGCAAGGAGCAGAAGCAGATCGACGAGCTGGTCGCCGGCGATATCGGCGCCATCGCCAAGCTCAAAGACGTGGTCACCGGCGACGCCATCTGCGCCGAGGGCGCGAGCGTCGGGTTCCCGCCGTTCGGCTTCCCGGCACCGCTCATGTCGTTCGCCGTAGCTGCCAAGAGCAAGGGCGACGAGGACAAGGTCATGAACGCCCTGCGCCGGCTCTCTGAAGAGGATCCGATGCTGCAGGTGCACCGCGACGCCCAGACCAGCGAGACCATCGTCTCGGGGATGAGTCAGGTGCACGTGGAAGTGGCCGTGGAACGCATGAAGCGCCGCTTCGGCGTCGAAGTCGACCTGCATCCTCCGCGGGTGCCGTACCGCGAGACCGTCAAGGGCACGGCCAAGGCACAGGGCAAGCACAAGAAGCAGACCGGCGGTCGCGGTCAGTTCGCCGACACGTGGATGGAGGTCTCGCCACGGTCCCGCGGGGAGGGCTTCGAGTTCGTCGACAAGATCGTCGGCGGCGCCATCCCGCGTAACTTCATCCCCGCCGTCGAGAAGGGCATCGTCGAGGCCATGAGCGACGGCTTCCTGGCCGGCTACCCGCTGGTCGACGTCCAGGTGAGGCTCTATGACGGCAAGCACCACCCGGTCGACTCGTCGGACATGGCGTTCAAGATCGCCGGCTCCATCGGCTTCAAGGCCGCCGTCGAGAAAGCCCAGCCGGTGCTGCTCGAGCCCATCATGAACGTCCACATCACCGCTCCCGAAGAGAACACCGGTGACGTCATCGGCGATCTGAACTCCCGCCGCGGGCGGGTGCTGGGTACCGACCCTCGCGGGCAGTACAGCGTGGTGAGCGCCGAGGTGCCGCTGGCCGAGATGCTCAGCTACGCACCGGATCTGACCTCGATGACCGGGGGGCGCGGTGACTACACTATGGAGTTCCTGCGTTACGAAGAGGTCCCGGCCCACATCGCGCAGAAGGTGATCGACGAGGCCGCCAAGGCCAGGGAAGAGTCCAAGTAAGGGGGTCGCGCGATGTCGGGACACTCCAAGTGGTCGACGATCAAGCACAAGAAGGGCAAGGAAGACGCCAAGCGTGGCCAGCTCTTCTCCAAGCTCTCGCGGGCGATCATGGTAGCCGCCCGTGAGGGTGGCCCCGATCCGTCGACGAACGCGGCGCTCGAGGCCGCCATCGAGAAGGCACGCACGTACAGCATGCCCAAGGACAACATCGAGCGTGCCATCCAGCGTGGCTCGGGTCAGACCGGCGGTGAGGCGTTCGAGTCGATCGTCTATGAAGGCTATGGCGCTGCCGGCGTCGCGATCCTGGTCGAGGCGCTCACCGACAACCGCAACCGCACCGCGGCCGAGGTCAGAGGAGCGTTCACCAAACACAACGGCAGTCTGGCCGAGCCCGGGGCCGTGAGCTGGGTCTTCGACCGCCGGGGCTCCATCATCGTCGACGCCGAGAAGCACGGAGAAGACGAGGTGATGACGGCCGCTCTCGATGCGGGGGCCGACGACGTCGTCCTGGATGGTTCGAGCTTCCAGATCGTCACCGAGCCGAGCGACCTCCACGCGGTGCGCGACGCTCTCGTCGCCGGCGGCATCGAGCTCGAGGCTGCGGAGCTCACCATGATCCCCAAGAGCACCGTCACGCTGGATGAGGCCGACGCCCGGCGCGTGCTGCGGCTCGTCGATGCGCTCGAAGACAGCGATGATGTGCAGGAGGTCTACGCGAACTTCGACATCCCCGAAGACGTCCTCGAGGCGGCGGCCGGCTGAGCCGGACGCCGCTCTGCTCACAGATGATCATCCTCGGCATCGACCCCGGGACGGCCAGCACCGGCTGGGGCGTCGTGCGCGCAGACGGCAACCGCTTGTCGTCTCTGGGACACGGGTGCATCGTGACCACCGCCCGCGATGCCACGGCGGCTCGTCTGTGTCGCATCCACGAGGAGCTTGGGTCGTTGCTGCGGCGCTTCCGGCCTGACGCCATGGCCGTTGAAGAGCTCTTCGTCAATGTCAACGTCAAGACGGCGCTGACCGTCGGTCATGCGCGCGGCGTCATCATGCTGGCGGCGGCGGAGCATGGCGTCGACTGCGTCGACTACTCACCGCTGTCGATCAAGCAGGCCGTGACCGGCTACGGGCGGGCCAGCAAGATGCAGGTGCAGGAGATGACCAAGGTGCTGCTGGCTCTCGATCGGATCCCGCACTCCGACCACGCCGCCGACGCTCTTGCCGTGGCCATCACCCATGCGCATGTGGCCCGCTCCGGTATCGCCCGCGCGGCCGCTGCGGCGGCCTCGCCGGGAGCTCGCACGTCACGGCGTACCGGCAGGGACCGGCGATGATCGCGCAGCTGCGCGGCACGGTCCTTGAAGTCGATGCCGACCGCATCGTGATCGACGTCGGCGGCGTGGGATTCGAGCTGCTTGTACCCGGTCGGATCGCAGCTCGTGGCGCCGCCGATGTCGGTGAGACGGCGACCTTCATCACGCACCTGCACGTCCGCGACGACGCGCTTCAACTCTTCGGCTTTCAGAGCCGTCGTGAGCTGATCTTCTTCCGCCAGCTGATCGCCGTGAGTGGGGTCGGTCCCAAGGTGGCGCTCGCCATCCTGTCCGGCTATCCGGTCGAGGATCTCGAGCTCGCCGCGCTCCAGGGCGATCACAAGCGCTTCGAGTCGATCCCCGGTATCGGCCGCAAGCTGGCGCAGCGACTCGTCGTCGAGCTCAAGGACCGTATCGTGCCGGCCGAGCCGGTCGCAGGCGCGGGGCCGTCCGGTGGCGCTGCCACTGATCTGCTGGCGGCCCGTTCGGCTCTGGTGAATCTCGGCGTCGGCCTCGGAGAAGCCGAGGAGGCACTCAGGGGCGCACCGACCGACGCAAGCGTGGAAGAGCTGATCCGCTACGCCCTCGCCAAGGCCAGGACCTGATGGCCGCTCGGGAGCCGGACAGGTCGGGTCGCGCACCAGGGACGGCGGGATGACCGACGCCGATCCCCGCCAGGCCGGAAGCCGCCTTGGAGACCCGCAGGAGACCGACGACGAGCGCGACATCGAGGTCTCTCTACGCCCCCGGCGGTTCGCCGAGTTCGTCGGCCAGCGAGCGGTCAAGGAACAACTCGAGATCTTCGTCGCCGCCGCGCGCAAGCGCGGCGAGACGCTCGATCACGTTCTGCTGGCGGGGCCGCCCGGCCTCGGCAAGACCACCCTGGCCGGCATCATCGCGGCCGAGCTCGAGGTCCACGTCCACACCACCTCGGGGCCGGCGCTGGAGCGCAAGGTCGACGTCGCCGGGCTGCTGACCAATCTGGAGCAGGGCGATGTGCTGTTCGTCGATGAGATCCATCGCCTCAACGCTGCCATCGAAGAGGTGCTCTACCCGGCGATGGAAGACTACGAGATCGACATCATGATCGGCGAGGGTCCGGCGGCGAGGAGCATCCGCATGGCTGTGCCCCCGTTCACTCTCATCGGGGCTACAACGCGCACCGGGCTGCTGACGACGCCTTTGCGCGACCGCTTCGGCGTCTGGCAGCGCCTCGACTACTACGAGGATGATGAGCTGGCGGCGATCGTGCGCCGTTCGGCACGGATCCTCGGGACGCGCATCGACGACGAATCGGCGGGCGAGATCGCGCGCCGGGCGCGCGGCACGCCGCGCGTGGCCAACAGACTCCTGCGCCGGGTGCGCGACTACGCCGAAGTGCGCCACGACGGCGCCGTGACACGTCCGATCTGCCTCGCCGCGCTGGAGCTCTTCCAGGTCGACGAGGAGGGCCTCGACAAGCTCGACCGGGACGTGCTGCTCACCATCTGCCGGAAGTTCGACGGCGGCCCGGTGGGACTCGACACGCTGGCTGTGGCGCTCGGCGAGGAGGCCGACACGCTCATGGACGTCTACGAGCCGTATCTGATCATGCGCGGATTCCTGAAGCGCACGCCGCGCGGCCGGGTGCTCACACAGTCCGGGTATCGCCACTGCGGCGTCGAGCCGCCCGGCGGACCGGCCCGTCTCTTCGGCTGAGGCTATGGCTGCCGACGACGACCGGCTCCTCCTCCACGCGTGCTGCGGGCCCTGCGCCAGTGTCGCGGTGCCCGACTGGCGTGACGCCGGCTGGACGGTGACGACTCTCTTCTTCAATCCGAACGTCGAGCCGGCGGCCGAGTACCGCCGGCGACTCGAGAGCATGCGCACACTGGCAGACGCCACCGATGTACCGCTGATCGTGGTGGAGACCGATGAAGCCGGGGACGAGACTCAGCGGGCGCTCGAGGCGTGGCACGATGCCGCCGACGTCGGCGGGCCGGCCGATCGCGAGGCACGCTGCCGGCTCTGTATCGTGGTGCGGCTCTTCGAGTCGGCCCGGCAGGCGGCACAACGCGGCTTCCCGAGGTTTGCGACCACGCTCTCGGTGAGCCCGTACCAGATGCACGACGCCATCGAGGAGGCCGGTCTCATGGCGGCGGCCACGTTCGGCGTCGAGTACCTGTACCGTGATCAGCGGCCGCTGTTCACGCGGCACTACGAGGAGAGCAGGCGTCTCGGTCTCTACCGGCAGCCGTACTGCGGCTGCGTGCTCAGCAAGTGGGAGGCCTGGCATCAGAAGCGGGCCCGCCGTGCATCGGCGCCATGACCTGCCGTCCGGTCGGCGGTGACCGTGCGGCTTGACGACCTCGCCTATCACCTGCCGCCGGAGCTCATCGCGCAACACCCGCTGGAGCCGCGCGACGCCGCCCGTCTGCTCGTGTGCCGTGGTGCCACGCCGGCGGCGGCCACTGCCGGCGCCCCCGGTCTCGCCTTGGAGGATCGTCACGTCCACGACCTGCCGGGACTGCTGCGTCCCGGCGATCTCCTGGTCCGCAACGACACACGCGTGCTGCCGGCCCGAACGCAGTTCCGACGGCCCAGCGGTGGCCGGCTGGAGGTGCTCTTCCTGCAGCGAGTCGAGGATCCCGGCGAAGCGCCGGGCCATCGTGTCGTGGGCGCGGCGGTGAGCCCTGGCGGGGACGCACCGCGTCCGGGTCCCCATGATGCGTGTGTCGACGACGACACCGTCACAACGACCGATGGCGTGGTGCCGCCGCCGGGCGATGAGGTGTGGGAGGTCCTGGTACGGGGCCGGCCGAGAGTCGGGGAGCGGTTGTCCTGCATCGTCGATGAGGCGTGGCGGCTGGACGTGCTGCACCGGTTCGGCGACGGTCGCTGGCTGGTGCGCAACGCGGCCGGAAAGCCGGTCGAGGAGCTTCTGGCGCGAGACGGCGAGATGCCGCTGCCGCCGTACATACGGCGCCGCCTCGAAGATCCGGAACGCTACCAGACCACCTTCGCGGCGCGATCTGGATCGGCGGCGGCGCCGACCGCCGGGCTGCACTTCACTCCAACGCTGGACCGCCGTCTCAGCGAGGCCGGTGTGCGGATCGCCGAACTGACGCTGCATGTCGGACTCGGCACCTTCAAGCCGCTCGACGAGGCCACGCTGCGCGGTGGTCGCCTGCACCCCGAGCGCTTCGCGCTCCCGGAGCACGTGTGGCGACTCGTGTCGGCGACCCGGGCGGCGGGAGGCCGCGTGGTCGCCGTGGGTACCACGGTCGTCCGCACGCTCGAGCACGTCGCGGCATCCACCGCAGCGGCCGCAGGAGCGGACCGACCGGCGGGAGCCGGCGTCGATGCCGGCAGGGACGACCTGGCGGGCGCGGGAACGAGCGGCCGGCCGATCACCGGTACGACCGATCTGCTGATCGCGCCGGGGTATCGCTTCCGCGTCGTCGATGCCCTGCTCACGAACTTCCACCTGCCGGGCAGCAGTCTGCTGGCGCTGATGATGGCGTTCTGCGGCGTCGAGCAGACGCGCGCCGTCTACCGGCATGCCGTGGCCCGGCGCTATCGCTTCTACAGCCTCGGCGACGCCATGCTCGCCATCGACCGGTGACGCGGTGACGGCCGCGACGAGCAGCGACTTCTCGTTTGTCGTCGAGGCTCGCGACGGACGGGCGCGCGCCGGTCGCCTGCTCACGCCGCACGGAGCCGTCACGACGCCGTGCTTCATGCCGGTGGGGACGAAGGGCACCGTGAAGGCTGTGAGTCCGGCGCAGCTCGCCGGGGTCGGCGCGCAGATCGTCCTGGCCAACGCGTACCATCTGGCCTTGCGGCCAGGTATCGAGCTGGTCGCGGAGCACGGCGGACTGCACCGTTTCATGAACTGGCACGCGCCGATCCTCACGGACTCGGGCGGTTTCCAGGTCTTCAGCCTGGCGGACACACGCGTCGTACGGGACGACGGCATCGAGTTCAGCTCCGTCTACGATGGCTCCCGCCATCTGTTCACACCTCAGAGCGTGATGCGGATGGAGGAGTCGCTG
>Ga0172371_10001113_pt1 | contig 42420 bp, 37 predicted proteins | sample Lak12m_FD_114543 | JGI IMG/M metagenome (GOLD analysis project Ga0172371, IMG submission 114543) | Freshwater microbial communities from Kabuno Bay, South-Kivu, Congo - kab_022012_12m | ecosystem: Environmental > Aquatic > Freshwater > Lake | place: Democratic Republic of the Congo: South-Kivu... | reverse complement strand
GGCGCTACATTGATAGACCTGCCGCGTGGCTACCAGGCTATATTGATCATGACCGCACCGAGGGCATCTGAATCCATCTGGCCAACGGAGCTCAAAAAGATGCTCCGAACAGGACTCCTCAGACGAAAACCGATTTTGAAACTCCAACAGACTCATCGGCTCTTGTCTCATTTCACATCAACCTCCCCGAATTCTCGGTGAAGGTCATATAAAAAGAACTGAGCTAAGTCAACAATCCATTTGCAAAAGGGTTTTCCCCCTGGCGGTCCGCTTTCTGAAAATCTTTTCTCTCACCTCATCACTATCAACTCTTGCCAACATTAGAATGGCGCACGCTCTCTGTTTTCAAGAAGAGGGCAAAATCCAGCAAGCCGGCAAACATCAGGTCCGCCTCACTGTCTTGCGCGTCGCCGATTCTGACGGTCAATGCCCCGGCCTTGCGGCCTGCTGCAACATCGGATGGAGAATCTCCGACCATGTACGAATTGGCTAAATCAATGTTCAGATCGGCGCAGGCCTCGAGGATCATGCCCGGAGCGGGCTTTCTGCACTCACAGTTTTCAATGGAGTCATGTGGGCAGTAGTATATGGCGTCCAGCGTTACCCCGTTGTTCAGTAGTTCTTGGCCCATGTACTCATGAACTTTTTGAAGGTCATCCTCATTGTGACAGCCGAGCGCTATTCCTCTCTGATTGGTTACCACCACAAGAAGAAATCCCAAATCCTGCAAAACCGCTAAAGCTTCGATCGCGCCCGGAACGAATTTGAATTCTGTCGGGCTGCATACATATTGGTCCTGAGGCAGCTTGACGTTAATGACCCCGTCCCGATCCAACAATATTGCCTTACGGGCGACTCGCGGGGCAGAAATTGGCTCCATGATTCTTCCTTGGATCATTGGTTGGGATATTCGGGAGACCGAGCCCATACCCGAGGGCTATAATAGAGACGCAGCACGATCAGGTCAAGGTATCTTGAGCACTGGAACTATTCGCACGTGTCCTGCCGCAGTCGCCAAATTATGTTGCCGCTCAAATATCTAAATTATATTGAAAAAACCATTGATTACTAATCTCATCTCATAATTATTTCACACTTCCTAATAATTTACTTGACATAATTCGTTGGATGAATAATGAGAGGGTCCAGGACATTCAGTCAAGGAGGAAGGGTATGGTGATAATAAAGCCCTTGAAGGCATTGGTTTGTCTGGCTATTCTCTCCACTCTCATCTTTGGCGCAGCTGTTTGGGCATACAACGGCGCCGATATTTCCGGTGGCACAGGACTCCAGGGCGAAGCTCTGTCCGCGGACCCTCGAGTGAGGTCCGGTTCTCCACAGCGGTCCCTCGCTATTCCTCAATCATCGCGCAGCAACTCCCCGCATAGAAAATCGTCGTCATCCCGGTCGCACGCTGTGGTATCCGATCCGGTACGCGTGGGTAATCCGGGTACTTTGCAATATTCCTATCCTGGACCGCAGGTTTATCCACCGCAAGGATATCCGGCGCCGCTCGCCGGACCTGCCGGTTGCGGGCAAGGGCCACAGAATCTCTTATGCTCTTCAGGATGGAACTTTTCAGTTCCTTGGTATGTTCCGTACCTGCCGCGCATTGGGTGCAAACAGTTTCAGATTAGCGCAAAGCTCTGGTATGCCACATTAAATCACAGCACCATAGTTTGGGGTCCGAACTTCTTCGGCGGTCCGGGTACTGAACTGGATTTACAGACAGACCTCGGCCTGAGCAAGCATCAATATATCGCGGAATATGAAGCGCGGTGCCAGTTCAGGCAAAATTGGGGCTTACGATTTAATTTCATGCCGCTTGCCTTTAAAGACAACTTCACGCCTACAACTCCGCCAGGCTTCTTCTTCGGTAACGCTTTTTACCCTGCATTTGTTCCGATCGTTTCTCGATGGCATCGCAACATTTACAGATGGGACCTCGTGTACGATTGGTATCAGGCGAAGCATGCGGTTTCCAGCATTTTTGCCGGGTACAGCCTGTATGATGACAAGCTGGAGGTGAGCGACGTATTGCAGAGCCGGAGTCGCTCGCGCGGCTTTGGATTGGCCTATGCAGGCGGCAGCATCGACCGGGTTATCAGGAACCTTGGTTGCGGAGGCGCAGCTGCTTCGGTGCACTGCAAGGCTAGCGCCCAGTTCCTCGAGGGTTTTTTCGGCTGGGACGGAGTCGCCACGGGTCGAATCTCAGTGCCTATGGACTGCGGTCGATTCGGGTACATAGAAGCCGGCTGGAGATGGATGGTTCTTGAAAGGTACTATCCGACCGATGCTGATAAGACCAGTCTGGACGGATTAACCGGGTCCATCGGATTCGTCTTCTAGATGTTGACCTGACAACGACCTCAACTGCGGTCTAGCAAGGATATCAACCAGTGATAAAGGGGCATCAGGCTGCGCCGAAATGGGATTTGGCGAGGCTTCCGGCGGATGCCGCCCTTCCCTAGGTTGAATGTCCCCTTAACCGACAATGGTGACGGGAATCCCGGAAGCCTCACGAATTCTGAACGCGGCGCCAAAAAAGGCCCGGCCACCCGGCCGGGCTTTCCATTTGATACGACGTTGCGGCGTCGGCTACATATGGGCGCCGAAACCAACGATACCGACAAGTATCCTTCTTGTTCCTGCTTTACCTCAACGACTTCTTTGACGCGACTACGGTACCGGAAAATCCTCTACAAGCACAGCTCTTGAAGGCGCTCCGTCACTTCCTTCGATTTTCAACGGCAAACAAACCAGGAAATAAACACCAGGAATGATTGCCGATAAGTCGAGGCCTTCGACCGGTATGACGCCCGCTTCCAAGAGAACCGTATGAGTCGGCGCTCCGTGTCGAAAAGGACCGATAGACAGGTAATCGATTCCGACGAGTTTTATGCCTTTCTCCACCAACCATTCCGCCCCGTCTTTTGTTATAGCCACAAAATCCGGTGCGAACTGGCGCCATTTCGCTTTCCAATTCTCGGAATTTCGAGTGCGAAACAAGACTCGTTCCGTGCCTTCGGGGATGTTGAGATTATCCAAACTTTTCGATGAGATACTTTCCTCTTTCGTTGCGTCCACTACAATAGCGGGCCCTATTAGGATCTTGAGGTCTAGAGTTTCCGACCCGGGGGCGCCTTCTATGAAATGAACGGGCGCGTCAACATGCGTTCCTGTGTGAGCGCCCATGTCTAATTTGGTAAGATTGGAACTCGAGTCTTTTCCTATACTGTGGACACGGGTAATTTGAATGCTGGGATCACCGGGATAGGTTACCAGCGAATTCGAAATTGTAAGGGTAATGTCATGAATTCTCATGGTTAGCTCCTGACGAAAAACGGCGAGAATCCGCCTCTTAATGAATCTTGTCAGCGGCAATTTCGCATGTCAATGTTCTGGATGAAACCGGAGTCAATAGCGCGTCTGACAGACCACAGCGAAACTGCGGGCCAGATTAAGGTTTTTCCAATGAATTTTTTTGCGGCGCTTCTTGACAGGATATGCTCGGGATGGTAAACATAATCTTTTGACGAGACCGGAGGCGCTTCATGAAAACCTGGACCCCCAAGAAAGGGGAAGTTGAACGAAAATGGCTGGTGATAGACGCTAAGGATAAAACCCTCGGCAGAGTGGCAGTGGAAACTGCCCGAATTTTGAGAGGTAAACATAAACCTCAGTTCGCGACCCATATGGATAGTGGAGACTTCGTCATCGTGATCAATGCGTCGAAGGTCCGACTCACGGGGAAAAAACTGAGCCAAAAGATGTATTACCATTACAGCGGTTATCAGGGCGGCCTCAAGACAATTAAAGCGGAGAAATTGCTCAAAGAAAAACCGGAAAAGATGTTCCGGCTTGCGGTGCGCGGCATGCTTCCCAAAAACACGCTCGGGCGCATGCAACTGAGAAAATTGAAAATTTATCCCGGTGAATCGCACCCACACGAAGCGCAGAAGCCGGAAACACATCAGCTTTAAGTCGGGAGAGGAAAATGAGTGACGAGCGTCATCAGTGTACGGGCAAACGAAAGAATGCCATAGCCAGGGTGCGACTGCAGCCCGGTTCCGGCAAAATGCTTATCAATAGTAGGCCCGTCGAGAATTATTTCGGACGTGAGACTTCCAGAATGGTTATTATGCAAGCGTTTGAATTGACCCAGACGGTGGGTCGGTTCGATACCTTTGTCACCGTCCAGGGAGGCGGCCTGTCAGGTCAGGCTGGGGCCATACGTCATGGGATCAGTAAGGCGCTGCTCGAAGTGGATTCAGCTTACAGGTCAACACTCAAAGCCGCGGGATTCTTGACTCGCGACTCCCGCGTAAAAGAGCGGAAGAAATACGGGAAACGAGGCGCCAGGGCGAGCTTCCAGTTCTCGAAACGTTAATTCCCAAATTCAGACAGGATTCGAGGAATGCCGGGGCAGGACCAAACTTGTTCCGGTATTTCTTTTGGAATGTGCTTCGATTGAAGCCGTATCATGCGGGGTTTTGCTTTGTGAAATCTCGACCGGCGCCCCACGTTCTGCCCGAGACTACCGACTTAGGGTAGGGCCCGGCGTCTCTGCCGGGCTTCAGGTTTCATCCATTCCCGCGAAAAGACATGAGATTGCAATTGGAGGCTATTACACGCGGGCAGCCTCGAATTCTCTCATCAGCGCTTCCATTACCTCGCCGGCATTCCCCTGGAGCGCCACGTTCATAAGGTTATCGTAAGGAGTGGCCTCACGGTTCACCAGGATGAGTTCAGCGCCCGCTCGTTTGGCTTCCTGCGGAAGAAAACAGGCCGGCTGAACGACGAGGGATGATCCGATGGTCAAGAAGACATCACATGCGCCAGCATGCCGGAATGCGTTTTCAAGCGCCTCTTCGGGAAGCGATTGACCGAACGCTATGGTTGCGCATTTGAGCGGACCGCCGCAATGCGGACAATAAGGAATAATGATGTTTTCGGGATCCATTTTGCTGGTGATCTCTTCCCTCGGCCAGCGAGTGTTGCAATCGAGGCAGGTGACCTCGTGCACTGTCCCGTGCAGCTCATATATTTTGTCTCTTGCGCTCCCGGCCTTTTGGTGCAAGCCATCAATATTCTGGGTAATGAGAGCCAGTAATCGGCCGCTTTTCTCAATTTCAACAACAGCTTTGTGGGCGGCGTTGGGTCGGGCGTTCTCCATTGCCGGGTACCTGGCCAGGTCGTACTCCCAGTATAGCCTCCGATACTTTTCATGTGACCGGAACCTCTGGTAAGTCAAGTCGTCGGGATTGTATTGGGACCAAATCCCGCCCGGCGAACGAAAATCCGGAATCCCCGATTCGGTGGATATCCCAGCGCCGGTAAACACTACGACTCGCTTCGCCTTGAAAATCGTCAGGGCGGCAGCTCTTATTAGCTCACGATCCATTCCCAATCTCCTCACTGTCAGGGCCTTCGACGCGGGTCCGTTTCTGCGCCGACTTTTCGTTTCCTGGGCGGGATCTTGATCTTGGGGCAGGACTTCCTGATAGCATTTTTCAACTCAACGATTTTGTCCAGTATCTCACAAAGCCCATCGAAGGTAACGGGATTCGATTTGGTCGCCCCGCTGTTGGCGTATTCCCGGTATTCGGCTCTGAGTTGTTCCAATTCCTTAGTCATCGCTCCGCAGCTCTTCGCAAACGTCGATGACGGTAGAGTGATTATAAGTACGAGGGCGAGCAGATAAATCTTCATAAATTGTCCTCTGTTTGCGCAGCCTTGAATGAGGCTCGACGGACGCTCGCGATGCTTTGCCGCGCCGGACACATATTACAATATTTTCCTTCGCGGCAAGAGCGTTCTTGTTGGGTTTCTCCGGAATTGGAGTTTTCAGCTTTGTATGAGTGGCTGAAGTAGCCCGGTAATTTACTGGTGGGTAACAGCGAAAGCAAAGACGGCCTCAAGTCCTGGGGCGAGTGAGCTTATCTGTTTACACTGGCATTTCCCGCGGATGTCCACAGAGGGAATCGAAATCTCAGAAATATAGCAGTTCTCGAAAGTTTTGTGCCCGTAAAGGACACGATCGGAGAGTAAACAGAATAGTAGGATAGGCTTCCAGTCTGTCCATTAAGAATGACGGGTCAGGATGCCCGTCCTACCAAATCCTCCTTCTTTTCGCGATTACTTTTGAGAACCCTTATATGCGTCGACCGCAACCTGCTAAAGAGCGGGTAATTCCTATTGAAGGCGACTGATGCGCAATGGGTATCTGCCGAAGGCAAAGGAATTATTTTGACGATTCCGAAATTGGAATCCGGCGCGGAAGTCAACCCAGAATCCATTGAGCCTAGGATTACATTCTGAGCAGCTTTTTCCAATTGGAGAGTCCCTTAAACCGCATCGAGTCGGTGTCCGACTGCCTCGAACAGGGCTGAAACGCTAGATTCCAATTTCCGGTAAGAATGAATGGCGCCCAGAAGTAAGGATGTGATGTTGCGGGATCCCTCAAGAGCGAGAGTTTAGCCTGGCGCAACGCCTCAGCCTTGGGGGAGTCTCTTAGATTGCGGTACATGTCGATGAAGAGTTTGGCGGTGCTGTCATCATTTATTTGCCACAGGCCGAGGATAACCGATTCACTTCCGGCAAACAGAAAAGCCCTGGTGAGAGCCATCAATCCGTCCGTGTCCTCGGAATCGATTTTGCCCGGCGATAGGCAAGACGAGAGTACGACCAGATCAGCATTCAGTCTCAGTCCAAACACCTCGCCCAACTGAAGAAAACCGTCGTTCTCGTGGTCATTATACAGAGAAAAAATGATTGATGGCTGCCGCCGTTTGGTTGAGGCGCTATCCACCAGGAGACCGTGAGTGGCGAGATGCACATACCTATAACGGCTCAGATCGGCTTTCTTGAAAAGAGTTTCCGTGGCCTCTGCCCCGAGATAAACTTGCGAAGGTCCGTCCATGAGGCGAACGATTTCCGCTATTTCTCTTCTTGCCCCGGGCAAGGGGCGCAGCTCCGGCCCTCGGGTGTTGCGGCCGGGATTATTCAAGGCGGTTAGCAACCGGTCCGCGCCCGGATTCAGCTCCATGGTTTTTCTCGGATCGGAGTAAATAGCATCACCAAAGGCCACCAAGGCCCAACCCGGCTGCTTCGTCTTTTTCCTGGTCCGAAGGTAAGACAGGACCGAAAGCGAAGGCGCATAGGAAATTGCGTAACTCTCCAATAGATATGAGGGTCGGTCGCTTGCGGACCAGAAACGTTTGTGGGCGTGCGATTCGGAATTCACCAGCATCTCAAAAGGCAATGAGGCCAGAGGGCCATGAGGGATCACCACTACAGTCTTCTTGCCTGCAAGAAAGTACTCGATCGGCTTGAACAGACGAGAATAGAGCCGGTAGGCCACTGACGGGTCCCAGTGAGCCTGGGTATCTGCGCGCAGTAACGGTCGGATCAGGGTCTCAACATCTCTTTGTATATCTGCGCTCGAGTAACTGATAGAGAACGTGTGAAAACGTTGTTTATCAATGGCGAACAAATAAGTGCGACTCCTGGTGACCATGTAAGCCAGCACCGCTTCGTCCGGATCAATAACATCTCGTTGCATCTGATGTACATCGTCAGGCTTCGGATAACGGAGATCCGCATACGCGGGATATTCTTTCATCAGATGTTCTTTCAGCTTTGTAAATGCCTGTTCCTTGGCTCGCCGTTCCTCGAGTAGTTTCTGCATCTGGTTTTGATCTTGGTTTACTCGAGAAATTCCTTCGGACAGGCGGCTATTGAGCTTTCTCAGACTTAAGCGCAGACTTTTTTCTTTGACCAGGAGTTCCTGGGGCACATCAGAAAACTTTTCAATATTGATCCGCTCCAGCGAGCTTTCAAATGCGGCTGCCCTGAGCTTTTCCACAATTCTTAGCGCCTGATCGTCGTAAGCGCCTGCCGGATCTTTCTTTGCCAAAGTCATGAGGACTCGTAGCGTGGTCTCAAATAACGCGGTTTTCCCCCCAAATATGAAATTGTTCTCATCGGATTCTTCTGCGATATCCGCCTCCATTCCTTCGAGTATTCGCAATGCTCTTCTGTAGGCTTCCAGCGCCTCGCCGAAACTTTTCTTGCCCTCAAGTGTCCGGCCCATAACAAAATAGGCCTTCCACAGCAGCCCTCTGTCTTCGGCGCCTTGAGCGATTTCAAAAACATGCTTCAAGTCGGTGACAGCGGTGTCGAAATCTCCCAGGATCGAGGCGACGGACGCTATTTGTAGTAGGTTCTCGTTTACACCACGACGGTCACCGAGTTTAGTGCGGATCTCCTTAGCATCGTTGTATTCATCCAGAGCGGTGCGCGGTCGTCCCAAAATTTGATGCAGCGTTCCCATACGAGTCAGAATGCGAGCTTCCATTCGCTGGTCGGCGATCTCACGGGCCAGTATGAGGGCCTTTTGCTGGTATTTTAGAGCCCCTTCAGCTTCGCCGAGCTTGCTGAGAATATCTCCCAAGCGCACCAGTTCGGCCATTTGCGTGGAAGTATCTCCGGACTCGCCATTGAGGCGCAAAGCCTCCTCCAGAAGGTTCTTGGCCTTGGGGTAATCTTCCATCAGGTAATAGATATTGCCAATACGGTCCTGGATTCTGGCGAGACCGGAATGATTCACATCCGCTTGAGATGCGGCCAAAGCCTTTTGGTAGTATTCCAAAGCAGGTTCCAGATCGCGGAATCCTTCATAAATTTCACCTAGGTGAAAGTCCAAGTCGCGCGATTGTGACGGTGGAAGACCCAATTCTGACCGCAAATTGAGAGCCTGACGCAGACTGGGGATGGCGTTTTCGTAATCTTCCGTTTTTGCTTGAATTACCGCTATTCCGCTGAGGGCCCAAAGCTCGCTTTCGCGATCTCCCCGCGACTTTACTTCATCCAGGGTCTCGCTCAGCAAGGAGAGGGCCTTGGGGTAATCACCGGAATCCTCCAGAACAGATGCCATCTTCAGATTAATTGCAGAGACTGAGCGAGTGTCATTAAGATGTTGAGCTTGTTCCAGGGCCTTATTCAGCAGCGATACGGCTTGCCGCGGGTTCCCCTTTGCCCTTTGGAGCATGGCCAGCTCGGTCGATATGGCCACCTCGCCCCTCGGATTCTGAATACGTTTGTTAAGTTGTTGGGCTTCTTCCAGACATTTCGAAGCATTTTCCAGGTCACCCTTCGCGAGATAAAGCCGTCCGAGGCTGGTCAAATCGGTGGAGATGCCCCTTGTGTCTTGGATCTCGCGATGCAGTTTGACAGCGCTAACGAATTTTTCGAGCGCGGCCGTCTGTGAGGCTCTGGCTGCCTCGATATTTCCCAAATTCGCCAGAATATCCGCCTCGCCTTTCTTGTCGGAAAGTTCGCGATACAAGGCCAGCGCCTGTTCAAGCTTTTGCACAGCTTCCGTGATCTGATTCCTATGTCTGAGCAAATTCCCCATGTTCGCGAGAGTGGCCGCATAGCCTCGGCGATCCCCAATCCCACTCCGCAAATCCATGGCTTTGCTGAAATACTCCTGGGCCTTTTCGTAATCGCCGAGGTTCTTGTAGTAAACTCCTAGCACAGTCATGTCGCGGCCTTCACCGAAGCGGTCCGACATAGCTTGGTGTTCGCTCAGGGCTCTCTGAAGAAGGCTCACAGCCTTGTCACTCTCACCCCTCATCTCGTGAACAAGACCCATGAGTTGGTCGCAATCCGCAGCGCTCCGTCGATCGTGAATATCCAGGAACTCTTTGTGAGCCTCTGCGGCCTCATGGAGAGCCTTGTCTGAGGCATCCTTCGAGAAACGGTATCGTGCCAACGCCAACCTGGCCCGGGCCCTTGATCGACGGTTGACGCCGCCGGCCTTAACATCCTCGACCACTTCCTTGAGAACTTTAGAAGCGGATTCCGTATCCCCCATGCCGATATATATCTCCGCCAGCAAAACTCGCGCCGGACATAGTTTATTGCGATCGTTTATCTTTTTGGCGTCTGACAGAGCGTCTTGAGTGTATGAAAGCGCTTTTTGCACAAAACCCTGCCGAAGATAGACCTCTCCTATCAACAGCAACGACTCGGCTTCCCCTCCTATCGAAGACAAGTTTCTGAATTGGTCGAGAGCTTGTCCGGCTAATTCCAAGGCTGACTGAAATCTAGCGCGGTCGAGTTCCGTATTGGCAAGGGCCAGACGGCTCCGGGCTGCCATGATCTGATCACCGGCCTTCTCGTAAGCGTTCAAGGCCGCCGTGAGGTTATTTAGAGCCCGTACAATTTTTCCTTCCTGATGGTCGGCCAGGCCCCTCACCATCAACGGAAGAGCAAGGTTAGCCGATTCCGTTTCAGAATCCAGAAACGACTGGCCTTCTTCAATAGCGTTTCGGGCGGCTTTGAGGTCTCCCGAGGCCTGATCCAGATAAGCAATCCTGAAGAGCGTTTCCCCAACCTCCTTGCCGCGCCCCAAGTCCCTGTATAACTTCTCCGCCCTTTTGAAATTGACCCTTGCAGCCTGATAATCCGAGCGGGAAACCTGAATTTCGCCGATGAGAACATTAATTCGAGCGGATTCCGACTGATTCCCTTCCTTAGAGAAAGCTATCAACAGCCGATTCAGCGCAGCAATGGCATCTGTGATACGTTGGAGCTTTAGCTGGCAAGTAGCGACATTTTCTAGTAGCCTTGGTATCTCCGCAGCCTCTGAAACAGGCAAGATTTTTCGTCCCTCTTCAAATGCCTTCAAAGCCTCGTCGTAGGCGCCTTGCGCCATCAGTATCTGCCCGGTCAGCAAATAGTCCAGGCTCCTGGCTCTCGCGTTTTTTATCGAGAGATTGATGGCGATAGACCGGTTAATCTGTTCAAGAGCCTCCTTGTCTTTCCCCATTTCATGCAGCGCACGGGCAGCCCCGCTCAGGCCCGCCGCCGAGAGTTTCTGGTCTTTTGACGAGATGCCTTTGTTGATAAGCGTCTGGTAGGTCTCTAAAGCTTCTTCAAATTGGCTCCTCTTGAGCTGTTCGGTCGCCTGGTTCAAGAGACCGGCCGAAGTGGTGGCCTCACCTACGTCTGAAGCGGCAGTGGCTTCGGCTTCAGGCGCGGGATCAGGTTTGCCCTGTGGTTCAGGGTCATTAGGCGTTTCGGGGGCCGCAGTAGGGTCTGGTTGAGTAGTTGGTTGTTCGGGAGCAGTTTCCGACGTAGCAGGAGCGGGAGTTTCTACGGCTCCGGCTGATCTCGCCGGCTTTGACCACGCTGTATTGGCTTTTCGCGTTTTCTGACGAACTGCGGGTTTCGCTGCGGTGATTCGCGCGGCGCCGCTAGGCCTTTGTCTCAAAGCGGAAGTGGCGCTCTGCTGTGCCGAAGCGCTTTGCAAGTCAATCTGAATCACGGCTGAAAAAACTATGACAGTCGCCACAACTGGTTTTAGATAGGTCGTTAGTCTTACTTTCAACATTTCCATCATCTTGCGTCCACTCTCAGCACAACTCTCATTCGATTCGGGATCTGACAGGCGAGCGCTAGCTCATGACATCCCCTCTTTTTGCCGGCCGAGTAAGCCGAATGAATATCAGGAGCCCGACGCCTCCGGCTATCATGGCGAGGCACAACAACTGGCCCATGGTCATCCAGTACACAATGAAGCCAAGCTGCGGATCGGGTTCACGAAAGAACTCGATTGTGAAGCGGAAAAAGCCATATCCCCAGAGGAAGACTACCAGCAGTTCCCCCGGCGTTTTGAGTCGAGTCCTGAGATACCACAGAATTATGAATAGGATAGGCCCCTCCAATAGGGCCTCGTAAAGTTGAGACGGATGCCGAGGAAGATGTCCTCCGGTAGGAAACACTATTCCCCAGGGGACCGAGGTGACTCGTCCGTAAAGCTCCCCGTTTATGAAATTGCCTATCCTGCCTAGCATTAGACCGAGAGGAGCAGCGAGAGCGCCGATATCTGCAAGATCCAGAAAGTCCGCTTTCCGTTTGCGAGCGAAGAAATAACCGGAAACGAGCATTCCTATGAGACCGCCATGGAAACTCATACCGCCGTGCCAGATGGCAAACAGTTCCCACGGTGCATGGATGTATTCCTCCAGATTGTAGAAGAGCACGTACCCGATCCGACCGCCCAGCAAAAGACCTATTATCAAATAAAACAGAAGGTCGTCGGCAGCCTCGACCGGCACAGCGCCTTGTTTACGCTTAAGTTCGGATCTAATGACCCAGTATCCGAGCGCAAACCCCACGAGGTACATCACTCCGTACCATCGGACCTCCACAGGGCCGATTCGTACGAGGACTGGATCGATTAAAGGATAATGCAAAGCCATTTGAGAAACCACTACTGGCCGCGTTTCTTAGTGTCCACTGCTTCATGCGACTCGGCGGCGCCGGTGAAACGAGCATCTTGCCCGTCATCCTTGGGCGACTCGCCAGTCGCCCCTACAGCCTGTCCCACTGTCCAGCCGCGCTTTTTCGCTTTCTCGTCCGCTATCCGGGTCATGTTGGATATCTTGCGAAAGAGTCCTCGGACAATCTTGACGTCCCTACCATCCATATCGGCGCTGTTGAGTATGCGCCTGATATCCCTCATCATTCGCAAAGGATTTGAAGGACTCAAGAAGCCCGCTTTTGTCAACACAGTTTCAATGTGTTGGAACATGTCCTCCCGGGCCTGTCCGGAGGCGGGATGCGTTTTGCGAGCCTGGAACCCCACGGGCCGTGAGGCGATCTTGAAAATCTCATAAGCCGTAACCGCCGCGGCATGCGCAATATTCATGGAAGCAAAGCGCGCATCGGTGGGGATTATCATATGATGAGTGCAGAGTTTGAGTTCTTCATTCGTCAGGCCCCTGGATTCCCTGCCGAAAACACAGGCCACAGGCCCGGTAAGCGATCGCTCCATCAGCAGAGGAACTATTTCGGTCGGCGTGCCAGCGGTGGTCCGTTTTCCGCCGAGACGACCGGATGCGCCCACAGACATTATCATTTGTTCAAGAGCTGTCCTGAGATCGCTAATTCGCTGAGATTGCTCCACAATGTCATATGCGCCCGACGCCATGGGAAACGCTTCGGAATCAGGACCGCATGCGGTTGAAGAAACCAGGGTAAGATTACGTAAACCCATATTTTTCATGACACGCGCGACCGCTCCGATGTTCCCGGCATGAGTAATCCCGACCAGCACGATGCGGACATTCTCCAGGGCCTGTGTCCATTCAGGGTGGATGCTAAATCCTCTTTGAATCATTCGAGATGCGGTCATTCAACAGATTTGACCAAATAAAAGCGGGCATTTGCCCGGTCGTGGCGGAAGCGTTCAGTCGAGATAAGTCTAATCAGGCCCAGTCCGGAATAGACTTGAGTAATCCAGTATTATAACCAAAAATTGAACTAAATTTGAGCGAAATCATGTGATTCTCGCATCTGTGGCCACTGCGGCGCAAGATATTATGCCCAAGACGTATTGTCAAGCTATATCAAAGAACAAGACTAACTTGTTAACAATATAGCAAAGTCTTGTGAAATTATAGCGTGCAATCAGATATGATTACAGTAGCATTGATTACCTCACCATACTCATTTGCACGACGCTCAGGATTTGGTGGCGACGTCCCGCGCAGAACGCGGGATTGCCCGTCATTCTTAACAGACAGGCTGTAAACCTGTCCCAGCACTCTGCTACACCTCGCGATCCTATCCCCTCCTCCTACGTCCTCCGCATGGCATCCCTCGCTTTGACCCCGGCCAGCTTGCTTGAAATCGCGATTCCCGCCAGGCTCCCGAAGATTATCGAGGTCATCAGAGACACAATTACGGTTTGGCATGAAACAGCTATGGGAAGTGTTACTGACTGCACGTTCAGTTTTCCTGCATTGCCCACTCCTGCCGGGACCGGGCTCAAGTTCCAGGGCAGGGCCAATGAGATCTTAATGTGACCCAGGAAATATGCGCCAAGATAGCCCACGAGCAGACCGACTAGTCCCCCTGCCAACCCAAGCATGGCCGATTCCGCCAGGAATGACATTACGACGTCCTTTTTCCGCCATCCCACAGTCTTCATGAGCCCTATTTCCCAGGCGCGTTCATTAACCGAGCCCGACAATATCTTGTAAGAGACTATCGCGGCGAACAGCAGCGCCAGATATTGCATCATGGTCGAGAACCCGCCTGCGATTTTGTTAAAACCCTTCATCATGTCTCCGATGTTGTCTGACGTGGAGAGAATTGCTCCAGGGAGTACGCCGGCTAGGCCTTTACGAACAACTTCGGGGGCCACACCAGGCTCAAGGGTCGCAAAGATCATGTTAGCGGATCCTGGCGGCAAACCTGCAATCTCACGCGCATCCCCAATGCTTATGTAAACATTTGAGGACGAAATGGTTCCACCCTCCTTCTGCTCAACGAGGCCGACTATCGTAAATGGTCGACCTCCCAGTTCGATTTTGGCGCCTATTTCTTTCCTATGGAACTTGGCAAAATGCTTCTCCATAAGCGCTTCGCCTAGCTGATCACCCAGAGGCCGGCCGGTTTCGACCCACCCCTGCGCTCTAGCAGGCCCGATAGAAGAGGAAGCAGGGTCAATGCCCGAAACCACTGCCAACCCGTTGCGGGACTGCTCCCAAAGCAGAAGGGTTGCAGTCGTGGCTTTGATCCCTTTCAAAGCCCTGACCGCAGTGAGCTGTTCCTTGTCTATGGGCTGATTCGAGAAGGGAATGCGTATATTGCGGTTTTGTTCGCCAGCTTGTGAGCCGGAAGACTTCTGAATTGTTACGTCCGCTGCAAGCTGTGCGAACGGGAGCTGGATTAAGCGGCTGTATCCATCGGCGAGAGCGGCAAGCGCGACATACAGCGCAATGCCGATGGACATGCCTGCTATGGCCGCTATAGATCTTGCTCTCCGCGTGGTCACTTCCCGCAGAGCATAAGATAAGTACGTCATGTTCATGATGTTCTTGCCTCCATCGAGAGAATATCCCTGCTGCTGAAGTTTGCCTGCGGGATCATCGCGCCAGCGCGTCAAGGGCGGATTCGAGATCCTTTAAATTCCACTTGCCCTGGAACTGGTACGGTCCCGCGCCGGTTGGGAACCCCATGAAGCTCACATTTCGATCCCCAACGCGCAAGCTGTAAGCGCCGTTCAGATAAATCAAAAGCGGAATGTGCGCCTGTATGCCTTTTTTCTTCATGAAGGCCTTGCCGGAGTCTGCGTCGAAATCGTACCAAAAGACTTGAGCCTTCTGGGCGTAACGCTGAAACAGGGCCTTGAGTGCCCGCAGTGTCGGTTGCATGGGACCGTGGTTCATATAGAGAATCTCCACTCTTATAGGAGCCGACGCACGAGCAGAGCTTGCGTGGCCGACCAGCGCGAGGCTGACAACGAAAATCCAAAGAAATACCGCACTCGATAAGTTCCGACTTTTCATCACCCTGTCACCTCCCCGTCTTTCATGAAAAGAGACCGCTCAGAATATTGAGCCACCTTTTCGTCGTGAGTAACCATGAAGACGCAAGCCCCACTTTCTCTGTTGAGGCCGGCAAGCAACTCGATGATCTCTTGTCCGGTCTTGGAGTCAAGATTGCCGGTGGGCTCATCACAGAAAATGAGTTTTGGCTTGTTGATAAGCGCTCGGGCTATGGCCACCCTCTGGCGCTCTCCTCCTGAAAGTTCCGATGGAAGGTTCTTCCAGCGCTCTTCCAGACCTACCTTCTTGAGAAGGTCCATCGCGAGCGCTCGCCTCTCGCGGAATGAGATCCTGGCTGGATAGAGCGGAAAGGCCACATTTTCGACCGCGGGCAAGGTTGGGATCAGTCGAAATGCCTGAAAAACGAATCCGACCTTTTCGCGTCTCAGCAGAGCAAGTTGATCTTCGCTGAGTTCCGAGATGTCTTGCCCGTCAATATAGACAGCCCCCTCGGACGGTCTTTCTAACCCCGCGACAAGCGCCAGCAGGGTGCTCTTGCCCGCTCCTGAAGGACCGAGGAGGGTGACGAACTCACCTTGACGGATGGATATGCTCACGTTCTTTACGGGTACCGCTCCATTGAACCTCTTGTGGAGTTTTACGGTTTCTATGCTGTTACTCATGGCGAAGCGCCTCCGCTGGTTTGAGATTTGCAATTGGCCGAATTACTGCCCATGCGCTTGTGATCCCTATCAACAGAGATCCGGCGACGGCGGCAGTCAGGAGAATCGGGGAGATGCCGACACCCAGGTGGACGTCACGCGTCAGTTGATCGGTCCCGCCCGGCAAGAAATGCGGTCGGGGTGTCATCTCCCATGGAATGGGGATTGAGATTGTTACAAGCGACAACAGTTGCGCCGCGAGTATTCCCAGCGCAATGCCCAAGAAGGCTCCGAGCAACACCTGGACCAATGTTTCAGCGCCAACCTGCAGCACGATGTCCCGTCGCGTCCATCCGACGGCTTTCATAGTCCCGATCTCGGTCTTTCTTTCCCTTATATTCGCGGCCGCTGTCCTACCCACCAGTTTCAGCGCTCCGATCAGGGCAATCAACGAAATCATCCACGCGAAACGATCTGTGAGGGAAAACACGCTTCCCAACATCTCTCTAAACGAGGAAGGAGTTGAGACAGTGACTTTTGCGCCCATGATCTCCTTGATGGATTTCTCTACCGAGGCAACTTGATCTCTCGCTGCTCGAACAAAGAGGATGTTCGAGTCTTTGAGCCCGAAATCGTAGAGAGATCGAACTCCTTCCGCGTTTGCAGCCAGCGATCTCGCGTCATGGAGAGTGATGTATACCTGCGCGGCGGCCAGCTTGCCTATCCGCGATGTGTCAACTACGCCTACGACCTCGTACTGAGCGCCGTGGATCTCAACCGACCGGCCGGGGGAAATGTTATGCGAATCGGAAAAAGAGCGATCGACAACCGCCTGCAACCTGTCCCTCTTTTCGAGAAATCGCCCTGAGACCAGGGTTTTCTTGAGGAGCGCGGGCCCTGACGACGCCTCAGGGTCCAGCCCCATGATGGAGAAATAGCCGTCAGGCTCGAAGTCCCATATCAGGAGGGCTTCGGCCACCGATCGGACCGGCCCCAACCGGCTAATCTGTTTTACCTCTTCTTCACGAATGGGCACGACCGAACAAGGCAGAACCGGCCCCTCCATCTTCTCGGGGATGTCTCCAGCCCTCTGAACGGTGAGGTCCGCTCCAATGTCGTCCAGAGGAGCATGGAACGCCGCCTGAAACGATTCAGCCAAGATGTTGACCGCTAGCAGCAGTCCTATGGAGAAGGCGACCAGAGAAACCACACCCCAGGTCCTCCGGCGCCTGCCCCAGAGTTCGCTGAATATATAACTTGTTTGAATCATAAGGATCTCCGATTTCCTGCGCCATCACTTGGTTTTTCCAAATAGCGTGAGCACAGTCCTATCGCGCCGGTCAGGGGTAAATCCTAGCCGGTCGCATTCAGGCCACCTCCGAGGGGCCGTAACCGGGCGCGCAAGATGAACCGATATTGGTTCTCAGTGCGCCTCGGCCCACTGCGGCTTTGGAAACGGACCAAGCGTTACGAGAAACCGCCCGGAACGGGCGGGAATCTCATTCCTCGCCGCTTTCACGCGTCCGGCGCGCTACCGCCTTGCGCTGGACAGAACTAGATTCAGTTGCGGGATCTAAATCAAGAAGGATTGTGTCAGTAGGAAGATTGGAGACGATCTTGCCCGACTGTCGGACGGACTATTCGCGACAAGGATTGGCTCAAGGCATGCAGGTTCCTCCGCCGGACTATAGAGCAGCGCCAGATGCGGCTCCGGTCCCGGCACGACCTTGATCACCCCTTTAAACAAATTGAATTTCAGCTTCTTGAGACGATCAGACCCATGCTTAAGAGTTCGCTGGTCGTCAGATTGTGCGGGACGAGGACACGCTGCTTTGCAACAGGCGCATCCGGAAAACAATTTTCCGCGGAACACTTCGCAAGTCCCTGCGCTCTTTTCGGGGCAGGTGAGGTCAGACCAGAAACACTCCGGGAGCGGAAAAGTGGAGCACGTCAGCAGGGTGACCATCAAGAATAGTTTAAGAGCGACACTCATGTTGAAACGTCTTTACCTTACGGGCCATTTTGCGTCAAGAGTCAAGAAATCCTCAACGCGCCCGAGGGGCATCTCATCCTCTTGAAAGATCATACATGCGTGGAGAGTATTTCTCGCGGAGTTTTCGGGGAAAAATTCATTTGTCACAGAGCCGCTCATCTGTTCCGATTCCCGTGAATTATTGCCCATAATTAGTTTAATGATTATATGAGACTGGTAATGATTTCTCGACGGAGGCGCCGCTGGAATGGGATCGGAGACTTGCCACGGAGTCGCACCAAACCCAGAAATGGAAGCCGTCGAATTAACGAGGCCCGAACAGAATGGAGAAACAAGCTCCCGTGCCGTCGAGATTTTGCAGCCGCCTCAAACTGGATTTTATCGGAGAAAAGGAGCCGAAAATGTCACAGGAATGGACACGAGATGACCTCTTGATTCTCGGTCGCGGCTTTATGGTCCCTCGGATTTTCTTGACCGCTGCGGAATTGGATCTTTTCACAAAGCTCAAGAATAAAGCGCTAAGCGTCGATGAGTTATGCTCCAAGGAAGGCTGGGACCGACGAGGATTAACGATCCTGATGGATGCGCTGGCGGCTGAGGGCCTGCTATCTCGCAATCCTGACGGAAAGTATTCCGTTCCGGAGCCGATAGCAAAATACCTGGTCCGTGATGAAGAGAATTCGATTTTGCCGATGATTCTTCACGGATGCCATTTGTGGCAAAGTTGGTCAAATATCACTCGGATAGTGACCACAGGGGAAAATACTTATCCGGCTGAGCGAAAAACCCGGCCGAAGGAAGAAACAGAGGCTTTCATTCTGGCAATGGACGTGGTGGGTAAGCTTGTGGCGCCGATGATCGCCGATTCATTGGATTTGTCGGGCTATTCGAAAATGCTGGATGTGGGAGGCGGCCCAGGCACTTATACCACGGCCTTTCTGAGCAAAGCGCCTCATATGACCGCAACCTTGTTCGACCTGCCGGAGGTCGTGGATATAGGCCGAAAGAGACTGACTGAGGCGGGCTTTGTTGATCGGGTGCGCATTGTGACAGGCGATTACACCAAGGATGATTTGCCTCCCGGCCATGACCTGGCTCTGTTATCAGCAGTTATACACAGCAACAGCCGAGACTCTAATAGGAATCTTTTCCGGAACGTTTACAAAAGCCTGGAACCTGGCGGGACCATATTGATACGGGACCACTTCATGGACTCGACTCGAACCTTCCCCGCTGCCGGCGCGATTTTCGCGGTGAACATGCTGGCCGCGACCAGCGGCGGCAATACCTACACATTCGAGGAAGTAAAAGAAGACTTGGAAAGCGCGGGTTTCAAGGGCGTCCAGATGATCAGGGAAGGGCAGAACATGGACCAGGTTGTGTCAGCGGTGAAATAAGGCTGAGTCGAGGAACTTACAAAGCTTGATTCGCTCGGCAGAGTCACCGGACCTTGCCCATAAACGGTAGCGACCGGCCTCCGGCGCCGGTCGAATCGGGTTTACATCGTAATTCTCAAAGGTTTTGTCCCAAAACCGATACGTCGGAGGGTGATACAGACTTGTGGGATAGGCTGTAAGAGAACTCGCGAGTCGTCCTCTCAGTTCCGGCAGTCGGCGGCGTCCCTGCCAGTGCGAAACACAATCGACCGGCACGGAGGCCGGTCGCTACGAAAAATCGCGTGGATGTCTGTCCCACCAATGATGCCCGTCGTCATCAGAGCCTCTTCTTCGCAATTTCTCTTGGGAATCAGAGTAAAAGCCAGCTTGTTACAATCCTTAGTCGAACAAATCCGATGCCGGGTCCTTTTCCGTCTTCGCTTTACCTCGAGTATAGATGGTTTTGTACCGATCCTCGAATTCAGGTGTGTCCAAACATGCTGCGCATTCCTGGCCTTTTTCCGGCGTAGCGGACGTGACGAGAACTTCCAGGCCCAAGGATTCATAAAACTCCTTCATCTCCGATAGCCGCGGCTCCTCGGCGGTGAACCGCCTTGTCCACCCTTCTTCGATGAGTTTTCTGTGGCGCTCCGGCGCCTGCTCTGCTGGCACGATCGACGCTCCAGAAATTGGATAACAGTTGTCAATTTAGATCTTTTTCGATTTGGTATCCAATCGTTTGGAATCATTGTTTGGGTGCCACTGCTGGCTTGCCCAGCAGTGTTTTCTCTTGGGTTCTCTCGGTTTGCACTGCTGGGCAAGCCAGCAGTGGCACCCGCACGACTAGCATGCATACTAATGAGCGGTTTGCCCTGCCGCACACGGACGCAATATGAACCGCAAACTTTAACGAAGCCCCAATCTCGAATTCAAACAATTGCAGAAGTTTTTGGAGAGGGGCCTGGGGCGTCGTAGGAAAGTCCCCCTTTCTTAAAGGGGGACTTAGGGGGATTTTTATGTTTAGGTCAAAATCCCCCCTGTCCCCCCTTTAGCAAAGGGGGGAACTTCCAAGAGGGTCTCCCCAGCTTCTCTTCTCTCTTCTCCGGGCTTCAGATGAAAAATCGCTATTTCGGGCGGACAATTGAGTCGCCAGGGAATAAATGTCAGGCCGGTTCCCCGGTTCAAATACATTCTGCAATCCCGTATGCGGTACCATCCGTGGGTAAAGTCGGACGCCAGTCTCGCGATGCTGACTCCACGGTCCATTCCCGGCACGGGAAGAATGATCTGACCTCCATGAATATGACCTGACAGCACGAAGTCTATTCCGAATCCGGACGCCAGCGGCAGCACGTTAGGTCGGTGGGAAAGCAATATCCTCATGCCGGGCCCGTGTGGCGCTTTTGTCATGAACGACGGAAAATCCGGGAATGCCTTGCCCCAGAGCCAGTTTGCCATAGGATCGTCGATCCCGCCCAGGTGGATATTAGCCGTTCCGTCCTTTAGAGTTATCCACTGACCTCTTAGCAGAGTGAGGGCGCCATCTTTAATAGCCCGCACGCACCTTCGTTCACCGGCGTAGAAATCGTGATTGCCCAATATGGCAAAATTCCCGAACCTCCTGGGTTTCAGTTTCTGCAAAATAGGCGGCGCCAGCTCCACGGGAGACATAGGCGAGTGGAAAATGTCTCCGGTAATGAAGACCGCATCCCCTTCCAATGTATTTACCTTGGCTACCAGTTTTTCCAATTCAGCGGTTCCCATGAACATCCCAAAGTGGAAATCGGTAATTTGGATGAAAGTCAAGGGTCGGGTCAGTCCTTGAAGTTCAGCGTGCGAGACATCGAATCCTTCAATTACCGGCTCCTGATATCCCTGGACTACTCCCGCGCCGCCGACGCTCGCGGCACCGGCTACTGCTGATGCTGCGGTCCACTTGAGGAACGCCCTCCGGGATTGAGACGGCAGTTCGCCTGATTCAATGTGGTAATTATTCGCCGCTGATTTATGACGTTGAGTTTCAGTCGATTCAGACTTGCATCCGGGAATTTCGGATGATCTCGATGTTGTTCCAGGAACATGTCTAAAAGCGGATGGACCGGTTTCAGGAGGCTCTTCCGGCGCGGCTTCATCTGCGGAAGGCCGAAACATCTTTAAGACAGCATCCTTTAAGCGCAGACTCGCGGAAAATAGGCCGATAAGGAGAAAAAATAGACACAGCAGTAGGATAATTCCGAGATAATTGAAAAAGGCCACCTCCGCGAATTTCTTTCCGAATGTGTCGGGAACAAAAAAGCCCGCGCCGAGAGTCAGTCGCGCCGCGGCAATGTTCAAAACCGCGATCAAGAAAAGAGCCAGGTATGCTGTTTTTCTCTTGATGGGCTCATAGTGTTGGAACAGATACGTCCTGATGCGCAGAAACACGTACCATTGGGCGAGAATCAACGCAGCGCTGATAATAATGATCGCAAGCAAGAAGCCACTCATACGACATGCTCTCCCGATAGAATCCTGTTCTAGTTACATAAAACATAAGGAATAAATAATAACAAGAGAGCTGTCAGGGCCTTATGCTGGACTTTCGTGTAGGGAAATGGTTTACCATCCGGAGATATCGTCGCGTGGACGTCGTTACAGACGCGGAAAAAAGTTGCTGCGGCAAGAAAGATTGGCTCTCAAATTACTCACGTGAAGAAAAGGGGAAAGAGCAATGTCAGATGATAGATTCGAACGAGGGCTGGCAAGACTCAAGGAAGTTGATGGCGAAGCAGGAGAACGGGTCATGGAGAGTCTCAAGGCTATCGCTCCCGACTTGGCTCGCTATGTGATCGAGTTCGCATTTGGGGATGTGTACAATAGTCCCGGACTGGACTTGAGATCACGGGAGATTGCCGCGGTCGCCGCGCTGACGGCCCTGGGAACCGCAACTCCACAACTGAAAGTTCACATCCACGCCGCGCTTAACGTTGGCGTGTCGCGGCGGGAGGTTGTCGAAACCATCACGCAAATGGCTGTGTACGCAGGGTTTCCGGCGGCTTTGAACGGGATATTCGCAGCCAAGGAAGTCTTTCAAGGGCGGGACGAGAAAGGACTGAGTTAAACGATCCCCTGGCATGACAGATTGTAGGCGGACTGCGAAATGTCGAACCGATGGACCAGCCCGTCCGCTTCCTCGGTCCTGCCCAACGGAAGCATCCTTATCAAATCGTTCCACAGGCGCCCAGGTATTCTCAGTTGCACGTATAACTCGATCCGATTGGACAGCATCCGGTAAATACCGCGCCCGTCTTGAGACAGCAAGGGTTTGGTCGTTTCCACAATTCCGCCCGCCGATTCAGGAGTTCAGGATTGTGCCTCTGAGCCACTGCGCCATGATTGCCCAGGATGAGAAATGAATGAGGATATAGAGCCAGCCCGTGGCTGTGGTTTCCGTAATATAAAGGTCTCATGAGCGGACAAATCTTGCCGCGTTCCGGATAAGGACCGACTTTCAGGAAGCCCATGTGTTACGTCTGTTTTTTGCAGGTAGTCAGGCGGCGGGCTTGCGGCCTTGACACCGGGATGATCAGAGTGCTAGTCTGACGCACAGCGTGGGGATGTAGCTCAGCGGGAGAGCACCGCGTTCGCAACGCCTTTCACCCTCTTTTATACCAATAAGTTACGACTCGCCTCTAATAATTTCAACACGTTTCGTCTCCTTTGATTCCTTTTGATCACACCTCGTTTCAAATTCTGTTAGCTGTGTTAGCTGGGATTTTGATTGACCTAAGGATAAAGACTGGAAAAAGGTCGCTAGGGATCAGGTGGAGACGTGAGCACAGCATGCCTACTCTCGCTCTTAGCCCTATTAATCCCAAATCGCGGATGCCATTTCACCGATTGTCCCGTCAATATAATTGTCAGCCCCTCCCTCCTGTTCCACCGCTTCTCGCGACGCATCCGCCACGCCTGCGATCGCACAGCTGTCGCGTCAGAAGAAACCTTGGCCCGGCTCACTTCTCCGGACTTGACGCTGGTGGCGCCTGATTTCGTTTCATCTTCACCCGTTCCAGTCCCTCGGCCGGTTCCGAGCGCGCAAACCGGCTATCGGGCCGCAGTCACTGCCGCCTCAGGTCAGCAGAGCACGGTGCCAAGGATACTCGTATCCCGAAATATGGCGCACCTGGAAGCGGACGCGATACTAACGGGCAATTGTTCCAGCTCTACCAGAACGGGCCGACCGGCTTTTCAAGAGCGTTACGACCTCGTCGTTATTGTTTTCCGAGGCTATATCCAGGGCGGTCTTACCGGCATTGTTCCTTGTGTTGATTTCAGCTCCGTTTTGCATGAGCAATAGAGCCACATCAGGGCTGTTCCGCATGCATGCGGCGATCAACGGGGTATTTCCATTTTTGTCACACGCTCGCACATCCGCCCCCCTGGAAAGCAACAGGCGAACCATGTCCATCCGACCAGCCACTGAAGCTTTGATGAGGGCCGTCTCGCCAGTTGCGTCCTGCATATTCACGTCGGCGTTGTTGGCAAGAAGCAATTTTACAATATCCGTACGACCAAAGTAGGCCGCCACCATGAAAGCAGTGACACCTGCGTTCTGCGCAACGTTCGGGTTTGCGCCTTCCTTGAGTAGCAGTGACACCACGTCCCGGCTGCCGCGCGCGGAAGCTTTCATAAGGGCTGTTTCTCCATTCTTATCTACAACGTTGACGCTCGCGCGCTTGTGAAGGAGGGTGTCGACCACGTCGGCGAAGCCGGCGAAAGAAGCAGCCATCAAAGGAGTAGCTCCATTCGGCCCTTTAACATCAACCTCCGCGCCTTTAGCAAGAACAGCCCCCACAATCTCTTTGTCGCCATTGTCGCAAGCCTTAATCAAGGCAGTCGAGCCAGCGGCATCTTTCGCCTTTACGTCAGCGCCTTTACTGAGAAGCAATTTCACGGCGGCTAGATGGCGCGTCTCCACCGCAAGCATCAGCGGAGTGGCGCCACCTTCGGCGAATGCATTCACCTTGGCGCCTTTTTTTAGCAGGGATTCCATAGAGGCGACATCTCCACCGGCAACCGCAGCCATCAGCGGAGTATAGCCGCTTCTGTTCTTGACTTCGGTCCCTGCGCCTTTGCTAATGAGGAACGCAACCATTTCTCTCTGGTGGACAAGCGCAGCCAAATGGAGCGGCGTGTTCAGCTCACTATCCCTAGATTCAGCGCCTACTCCGCGTGCGAGCAGGTCTCTAGCCGCGTTGATGTCGCCTGTGACAGCGGCCACGAAAAGGCGAGCCTCGGGGGTCCCGGGGGACCGCGATGGTTTCAGCGCGGCCAGCAGCAAAACGACTTCCGCGTGGCCGCCTTCCATCGCGACACCCAGAGCATCAAAACCACTCACCGTGGCTGCCGTCCAATCCGCGCCCGCGGTCAGCAAAAACATAACCACGTCCCGGTGGCCTGACGACGACGCGACCATGAGAGGAGTCGCGCCTGTGGGAGTCTGGTCGTTAACTTGGCCTCCCTTCTCCCATAGTAGCTTCACAAGAGCCAGATGACCTGCTGAAGCCGCCAGCATCAATGGCGTCGCTCCCTTTCGGTTTCTGGCATTGATATCCGCTCCGCGGCTCAAGAGTTCCAGGACCCGGTCCGTCTGACCCGAATACGCCGCCTCCAACAGGCTGTTTTCCCGCTCAGCGCTCAGCGCTGTGTAGCTTGTCCCAACGACCAACAGGCTACAAAGTGTGATGATAAGAGCGAAACGCTTCATCGGAATTGCCTCCTCATGTTGGAACGACAATCGTTGATTTCTGTGCAATCGTCCAAGAATGTGTTGAAACCGAAATCAAGAATGCTTTCACAGTGAAACTCGCTGAGGAGTCAAGGGGGCATCCAACAAAACTTTTGGCAACTGCTATACCGCAACTGACCGGCTCTAATGCCCCTTCCTCGGCTGGATAATGACCTCAGTGTTCGCCCTACCATCGATGGTGATTACAAGCGGGTCTGAGGGTGGCTTCGGCAGAGCGGTAACCGTTGTCTGGGTCGCTGGATCCGCCACATTTGACCCTGGAGCCGGATATGCGCTTAGTGCCGCCTTGCCTGCCGCTTTCGTCACAGTACCTACCACCTGTTCCGTCACAAAATCGCCTCCACCGGCGGCCTTTCCCGCAGCCCCGGCGCCCTTTGAAAGCCCGTAGTTTAAGGCGGCGCCCCCGAGACCCTGTAGTAGCGAACCAGAGTCCCCGTACGTCTGGGCGCCTTTCCAGATCGCTTTGCCGGCGGTAATTACATCGGCGACTTCTCCGTACCCGGTAGCTTTCAGAGCTATGTTTGGCCCATATTCCTTAACCAAGTCCCATGTCAAATCGAGTTGGTCCTTGTTAAGCTCTTTCGCGGGGTCGGGGCCGTGGCTACTTTCAAGAGCTTTCTCGTTATAAAATCGTTGCCTGGCATCTATATATGGACCAGAAGGGATACGCTGATCGCCGGTAGGGGCAGGTGGTCTATGACTCGACCCATATTGCCCGGCCGGCGTTGTTGGCTGACTATCCGCGAGTTGCTCCTGGGGTACGGTCGATGGGTCGATAATAGGTGGTCTCTTGGCAGTACGATCGAATGGCGGTGGATCGACTATTGGCGGCTTCTCGGCCGGCAGACCAACTAGCGGCCTCCAGGCATCCGAATCAGTCATCTCGGTGTCCCGGAACTCATCTTCTGTCACGGGCGGCTGAGATGGTATAGTGGCAGGCTCACGGGACGGAATCATGCTCAAGTCTAGGTCGGGTGGCCCAGCGCCGTCCATGCCAATAGGTCCGCCCGGGTCACTGAAACTGGATATCGGAGGCTGGGTGTCCTGGCTGGGGGGCGGCTGCACGCCCCTTCCCGGGCCAGTGAAACTGGATGTAGGCGGCTGACCGCCCCCGCCAGGGGGAGGCTGGGGGCCTCGACTACTGGGAATGCTTGTGGGTCTGCCGCCTATCCTACTGGGAATGCTTGTAGGGGTATGTCTACTAGAAACACTTGTAGGGGTCTGCCTACTGGGAATGCTTGTGGGCTTTTGACCAATGCTTGTGGGCTTTTGACCAATGCTTGTCGGTTTCTGACCGATGCTTGTCGGTTTCTGACCGATGGTTGTCGGTTTCTGGCCGATTCCTGTGGGTTTCTGACCGATGCCTGTGGGCTTTTGACCGATGCCTGTGGGCTTTTGACCAATACTCGTGGGCCTTTGACCGATTCCTGTGGGTTTCTGACCGATGCCTGTCGGTTTCTGACCGATTCCTGTGGGTTTCTGACCGATGCCTGTGGGCTTCTGACCCCCCGTCCCCTGAGGGACGCCAGGAATCTTTGGTCCGAAGTAGACATTCCCCGGGCCCGCAACTCCTGAAGTTGACGGACTCGATGGATCATTCGGGCGGCTCCGGTACAGACCGCTCTGAGTCGGTTGTTGTTTCCCCGTCTGCGATACCTTCTGCTGAGCGCTTGGCTGCGACCGAGCGATCTGTTTGCCTGATTGCGCCTGCATCGCTGAGGAAGCTTGGCCTGTACGGCTTGGGGGAGTCCTGACCTGCGCTTGAGGCGGTTGCGCCTGTCGCACAGACGGCGCCTTTGTCTGGGGGGATGGTTGGGGCCTAATCACTTGTGGAGTCCTGGCCGGAATCTGCTGTTGTGGAGTTCTTACCGCCCTATCACCACTGCGAGCAGTGGGAGCGCTCCGTCCCGGTGGGTACAAAGGCACGCCGCCAAACCGTGCTGTTGGCGCTTGCGGGCGCGCAGCAGCCCGAGGCGCTGATTGGGGTTTTTGGATGGGTTGATGAACACTTGTTCTTGAACCAGAGCGGCCCACACTGGGCACTTTGCCCGGAGGTCAGCAACGATCTCCACACCAAACCCAGCCTGGCGGACAACGGAAGCCCGCCTTGGGTGTAAGGTCATTACTTATTCCCAGGTCAAGCTCTTCAGCCATGATCTCATCTAGAGGCGTGGCGCTTCCACGCTGCTGGCCCACTACCTCACCCGTGACATCGAGCTCTTCCGCGACTCCGGCAATCGCCCATTGGCCCAAAGCAACGAGGACCACAATGGGCGCTATGCCGGCCATGCGCTTCAATCCCGACCAATGGAAAACAAAACGGATTGCGTTGTTCATTTGGCCACTCCCTTGGGTCGGCGCTTGTCATATGCGCAGTGTCTAGGTTCTAAATCTAGTATTCGCTGCGGAGAGCCCTAACTGACATAGCAGTAAAATCTTTTTGTGAACGAAGATCAGGGTCCGGCGAAAATGATCCTTGCACGAACGGACAATCTGGCGGCCGCGGCAGTGGATCGAATGATATGACCAGTTTAAGTTAGGGGCGTTATGAATGAGCCTGCCCTTCGTCCGAGGTTTGGAACGCAACTTGGTTTGTCGCATGTCTTTCTCCAAGCTCATTGAAGACGTGAGTGGGGCATGCTTACCCCTGTTTAGCCCCTAATCACGCAGTATCGCGCATACCATTTCAACGATTATCCCGTCAACATAATTGTGAGCTGTTCTTGCCGTGCCAGCGCCTCTCGCGACGCATCCGCCACGCCTGCGATCGCACAGCTGTCGCGTCAGAAGAAACCTTGGCCCGGCTCACTCCTCCGGACTTGACGCCGGCGCCGCCGGATTCAGTTTCATCCGCATCCGTGTCAGTCCCTTGGCCGGTTCCGATCGAGCAAACCCGGCAACTTTGACCTCGAAGAACTTCTCCCTGTCAGCAGGGGGCAGTTTCGACCCAAGCTCCTCCGTGAATTTCATCCCCTTTTCATAATATTCTTCCGCTTTCCGGTAGTCTTCGAGTCCCTCGTAGGCTCTCCCTAGCCCCGTATAGGCTGCAAAGAGGGCAACAGCGTTCCTATTGTTTGCCGCTTGTTTAAGGAGGTTATCGTAACAGGTCTTCGCGCGGCCGTAATCTGATTTAAGCAGGCTCAATCTCCCCAGGCACGAGTCGGAGCCTGCCTGCTTCGCGAACGGCTCCGCTTTATCTAACTCGCCTCGGTCAAGGTCTCCCGTCCCCGCAGGGATTAAGGTTCCTCCGTCTTGTTAACGATTCTGGCGGCGGAATCCCTTTTCTGCCGATCACTTGATAGAGTCAGCTAGCTGCTGCAACTCCTTTTTGGCGCGTTCGTGCCCTTGGTCGGCTGCCTTCTTGAACCACTTGATCGCTTCCTGGGGGTCCTTTTGCACTCCCCACCCCATTTTGTATAATTGGCCCATTCTCCACTGAGCAACCATATTCGCTACATTTTGCTGTTCTGCGGCTTTTCTGTACCATTTGGCCGCCTTCGTATAATCCTTGGTAAGGCCCCAGCCAAACAAATACATTTCTCCTAGTCCAATTTGCCCCAGGAAATCGCCATGTTCAGCAGCCTTTCGGCACCACTTCATGGCTTCCATATAATCTTTGGCGATTCCTACCCCATACAAGTACTGCCACCCCAGACTACCTTGAGCACGGGCATCTCCTCGTTCTGCGGCTTTTCTGTACCATTTGGCGGCCTCTGCGCTATCCTCAGCGACTCCTTCGCCCCTCGTGCACATGTCTCCCAGATACCTCTGACCCAGGGCATTTCCTTGATCAGCGGCTTTCTTGAACCACTTCATCGCCTCTTCATAATCCTTGTCAACGCCCATGCCACGACTGTACATTTTCCCCAAACGGACTTGACCAGAGGCATCGCCCTGGTCTGCCGCCTTCTGCCACCACTTCACTGCCTCTGTGCCGTCCTGTTTTACACCCATCCCCATGTTATAGAGAGAACCAAGCATGTCCTGCGCCCTTGCCACACCCTGCTCCGCGGCCTTGCGATACCACATCGCCGCTTCCGCAGGGTTGCACTGGGTGCCTTTGCCCCGCAAATATAGATCGGCCAGCGACGCTTGCGCTTGGGCGTCCCCTTTTTCGGCTCGTTCCAGCAAGGGCTTGACCTCGTCTGAAACAGGGGTTCGTGGCGGTGTTGCAGGAGGGGCCGAGTCGCTTTGAGGCGACTTTCCGGACGGCCGGTCTTTGTCGGTTAAATCAAGTTCTTCACCAAGCCCGTCTGCCGCCCACTGAGAGGCTGTTGGCGTCGTATTCTGAGATCTTACGTCATAAGAGGCGATTACACTGCCCACGATGATCACTATGATGGCGACAATTTTGATTCCAGCCTTCATGTTCCTCATAGATCCTCCTTTCTCATGCGAAAGACCCGCAGCGCCCTCTTCTGAAACAAAATGACGAGAATGCCGAAGAGCAAGCTCAGGATAACGAGTTCTTTAAAAAGTGCCGCCTCAGCATCGGGCCCCGGAAACCATACCTCATAACAGCTCGAACAAAATTGGTGATATTATTAATCAATAGTATCGATGACAAGATCACGCCGATGTACCAAGCTGGCCTCCAGAATCTCCATAAGCCGATGCCAAAAAATGAGCCCCTGTGAAGTTCAGTTGTCACTGCGTTTCACCCGCCAAGATAAAGGAAGCCCAGAAGAATGGGTGTTGGAAACCCTCTTGGCGGATTTGGTCCCGAGCGAGCTTGAGGGCCTCCAGTTTATCCTTGCCTTCTTTCATCTGCTTGAAGAAATTCTCCACGAGCGCAACCGAAGCCTTTTCCTCTACCGACCAGAGGCTCATGAGGATCGATCTGGCGCCGGCATACTGGAAGGCGCGGCCCATGCTCATCACACCCTCGCCGGATAGCTCCTTGCCCAGGCCGGTCTGGCATGCGGTCAGGCCCACCAGGTCCGCATTGAGCTTCAAGCTCATTACATCACTCAGGGTCAACAGACCGTCTGTCCCAGGCGGCACTAGGGTGAGGGCGAGGAACGGTTCTCGCAGGCCCGGGATAGTGGCGCTGAAGATCCCGTGGGTCGCAAAAACCGCCCATCGGTACTGCTCCAATTTCTGAGCCACCGACTGCATGAAACGCTGCTTCGTGGCGTCCAAGCCCGTATAGATCTCGCACTGGCCTGTAAACATGGCGCCCAGGTTCGAGGCAAGGGTAGCGGTCTGAGGCAAACGCGTGAATCTGATACCGCTCTCCTCTTCAATCGCAGCCATGAGGCGGCCGCGGTACTCTTTCTCACTGGACGCCACCTTTCCGCAGCCGCCTGCGCTCGTCGATCCTTCATGTCAAAAATCGGGTCCGCGATGACGAGGAGGCGGTCCACGGGCTTTTTCTTCTGGCCCAGGGTCCTCGCGAGGGTGAGCGCGGTGATCGACTGGTAGTAGCTAATCGGGTACAGATCGCCGAGGTAGGTCAGGCCTTCTGGATACGAGCTGGCGCCTTCGCCGATCCAGGTGGCTTTCCCCGAGACAACAAGGGCTTCGAAGGGAAGGATCGCGAGGATACCGTCAGGAATAATTACCAAGGGTGTGCCTTTTGGCACATCCGTGAGGACGCGCGACAGGAGATTCCTGTACAGAGTCTCTGCCAGTTTCGGGTCGAACTTGGCCAATTCCACCTGCTCAAAAGGTTGACGGAACCTCTTCACATCTTTCTCCAGGTCCTCCAACTTCCATTTCTTGTAAGAGGTCTCGGCAATCTCCTTGCCTTTGATGAGCTTGACACCCACACCTTCACCGGATACGTCGAATATCACCACATGCTCCTCCGGCCGGAGCGAAGACCCCTTGAGGGTCACCGGCCGCGGATACTTGAAGGCCGCATACGCCTGGTATTTTTCCCAGAGCATCTCCACGAATGTGTTCAACGCTGCTTCCGCTTTTTCGATCTCCTTGGTTATATTCTCGTATCTCACCGGGTCCTTGCCCTTCTCCTTGCTTGCCCGCTCTTTCTTGAGCGCTGCCACCCTCGTGACGAGTTCTTCCTCTTTTGCAAGTATTTCCTTTGGCGCCCCTGCCACGCCCGCCTGGGATCGTAGGGCTATCGCGTCAGAGAAGACCCTGGCCCTCGTCACTTCACTGGAATCGATACTGGCGCCACCCTGGTTCCGTTTCATTCGTATCCGTGTCAGTCCCTTGGCCGGTTCCGAACGGGGGAACCCATTGATCTTCACCTCAAAGAAATTTTTCCGTTCGGCCGGGAGGAGACTCGATCGTAGCTCTTCGGTGAATTTCATCCCTTTTTCGTAATATTCTTCCGCCTTCGGGTAATCTTCGAGCCCTTCGTAGGCCTTTCCAAGACCGGTATAGCTGTGAAAAGACTGTCAGCATCCCGGTTCTCTTCCGCCCTCTTAAGTAGCTTGTCGTAATACGTTTTCGCTTCCTTATAATCGGATTTGAGCAGATGGAATCTTCCCAAGGATGAGTCAAGACCTCCTTGTTTTGCCAGGGGTTCTGCTTTGTCCAACTCACCCCGATCCATATAAAGGCCGGCCATGAGGCCCTGAGGTCCCCGGACGGAAAGGCCTTTTCGCTCCCGTATATGGAGCGCTTGTTCATACATCCGCAGAGCTTCATCATAGTTGCCCTTGTCTTGATACAGCATGCCGAGGTTTTGCAGAGAGGTTGCCACGAAAGGATGGTCCTTGCCCCGTACCTTCTCATCTATTTCCATGCTTCTCTTGTACAGTGGCTCGGCCTCGCTATACCTACCCTGGAACTTGTAGAGTACAGCGAGAGTTTGCACGGTGAGTGCCACATCGGGGTGATCCTTTCCAAGGGTCTTCTCCCGTATTTCCACGCTCCTCTTACAGAGAGGCTCAGCCTCGCCATACCGTCCTTGGTACCGGTACAGCCCAGCCAGATTGTTCAAAAGCATTGCCACAAGGGGATGGTCCTTGCCGAGGGTCATCTCATATGTTTCGAGGCTCCTCTTGTACAGCGGCTCGGCTTCGGATAACTTACCCTGGGATTTGCAGAGTTCAGCCAAGTTGTTCAGACAGGTTGCCACGTTGGGATTGTCCTTTCCACGGGCCTCCTCCGATATTTCCAGGCTCCTCTTGTACAGTGGCTCAGCCTCTCCAAACTTGCCCTGTTTCCAGTATAGAAGAGCCAAATCGTCCAGAACAGTGGCCACATTAACATGGTCAGGCACGAAGGTTTTCTTCGCTACCTCCAAGCAATCGGAATCGCTTCCGAGTACTTACCCTGCTTAGATAGCGTCTGCGCTTGCTGAATCAGATCCTTCCATTTCGCTTCTTGAGCCGAGGCCGATGAAACGAGCGCAAGACAGAATCCCAGCGCTACGATGACTCTGATACGCGTCATGGTTTGTCCCCTTTATTCCCGGCTGAGCACACACCGGTAATTGTCGCATGCCCACCGGTACTCAATAAAAACCAAATCCCCTCAACTGGTTGCAATGCCTAGATTTAACCAGGATAATTTAGGGCGCTTCTCGAACCGTTTCTACCGTGGACATTCACGTCCGCTCGAAACCCGGCTGGCTTTCCCCGGGGTCGGGTTGTTAAACGAGGGGCCCCATCATCTGGCCACATGCTTGAATTGGAGCTTGTATACCCTCTCTCCCCCCGAGACGCTGAGCCGGTTTTGTATGGTCTCGAAAAGGGTCTCTCGGTTCGGGAACGAAGCAGGCTGGGTCTGCGCAGGCCCGCTGCCCTTTGCCGCGGTGTAACGGGCAAAACCCATGAGGTTAAGCTCGCGTTCAATAGCGGCCTCACGCGCTTTCCGTCCGGTTATCTCTCGTCGAGGCTTGCCGGAAGATATGTCGAGCTCTTTCCGTTTCTCGGCGGTAATTTTGTCGGGTTTGCTTGCTCGGCCGGGCTCCGCAGGCTTTCGCTCGGCGCCAGGATCATTTTCACTCTTTAGACCGACACTCGGTCCAGGGGCGGCCGCAGCCGTGGTACGCTCGGGAATAACTCGGGGAGAGCCGTCCACCGGAGAAGATGGCATAGTAGCCAGTTCTTTACACAGCTCCACAAGTTTTTCATTGGCCGTTCTGCTGCCCACGAAATAAAGGGTCTCAATTCCGGGATTTTCGTCCAGCAGGTACCAGCGTTCTTTACCCGCCTTCGACGGCAACCAGTAAGTTTGACCTCCTTTTATCCTTCCGGACCCTTCGGTCAGTTCAGGATTTGGAAAGAGGAGTCCCATGGCGCCGGAAGAGTCCTGCCAGAAGATGTAGACGTTGCAATCGTCATCAGGCTGAAACGCAATCCCCACGCGCTGGCCGGATTTAAGGATAGAATCCTCCGTAAGAGGCTTTACGGACTTGTCCTCATCCTCGTAGAAGAACTGGCCATTAATATCGAGTGGCTTGGCATACTTGGGAATCATGAACACAGGCGTGTTCTCGCGTTGGTCCTTAGCGCAGTAGAACTGGGGATTCTGACGCCCGTTCGTGGCTTTCTTGGTGTTCTCATACACATACGTGTACAGACCCTTAGCCGAAATGTTTCCGTCCGGGTCGGGACTTGCCTCCCCACGCAATCCCTTCAAGAGGAAGTGAGTGAATATGCTGTTGCCGTATATAGATTTCTCGAATGACAGCTCATTGGAGCGGCTGGACGAAATGGCCAACCGTCCGACAACGTTATCGAATACGGACAGGAACCTGGGAGCGGCTTTAGCTACGGCGTCATCAAGGCCCGGAGCGAATCCGCCGGAATAACATGCGTCTGCAATCAGCAACACATGGTCTGACTCCACTCCCTTGAACAAGTTCTTATCGTTCATGAGCAGCGCGGTGCCGAACAAGTTTGACAACGCGGCGTCATGCGTGAGGAAATAGTACTCGTTTGGGAGGGTCGGGTGCGGAACCCCGTGACCGGACATGTACACAATAACGAAATCATCCTTTCGGGCCTCGTGCAGTCCGTCTCTCAGGGCCTTGGCCACTTGGGCTCTCGTGGCCTGCCGGTCGGTCAGCAATGTCAAGTGGGTCTGACCAAAGCAGTCCTTGGTATTGCGGAGGAATTCCGAGAAGTCCTTTGCGTCTCGGGCCGCTCGGGACAGTCGAGGGACCTCGGAGTCTTGATAATCGCCGACGCCCACTACCAAGGCGTACAGATCTCTGGATTTCTCCTGGGACATTTGAGCGATGGCGAACCGCGCTTCGCACACCGACAAACCGATTGCCACCATCGTGAGCCACAAGCGCAACCAGTTATTTCGACATATCCGGTAATTGTTACTCATCGCCTTCGCTCCTTTCATTCAGAGTAGGCGCTGTCTAATATAAGCACCTCTACTCGCCGGTTTTGGGCCCTATTAACTTCGGATGTGTTAGGAACGCCCGGCCTGGAATATCCGAAACCTTTGGTCTCTACTCTGGCTGGATCTATGGAGAAATGCTCTAAAAGATACGATCTCACTGAGTTAGCTCTGTCCTCGCTGAGTTTGAGGTTGCGCTGCAACCCGCCCAGGTCGCATGTGTGTCCCTCGATCACAAAAGTCTGAGACGAAAGTTCGGAAGAAGATAACGCTGTTCCGATTTCCTGGACTTGCTCGACAGGCTCTCCCGGCCTTATTTCAGACGACCATTCTGTGAACAGGATATTGTTGAATCTGAGTCTGTCCTTTACCACGGTGGTCCTTGCAAAACCCATTAGCGACCGCCCTCGGCCGTCGCCGGATGAAGTCCTGAAATGTTTCACTATATCCGCAGCCCGCTTGAAACCTCCCGATTCCTGGGATACTATCGCACGCACCTTCTCCAGACCTGATGCAGCCCTGACGTCCCCCGGCTTCAGCTTCAGGGCCTGCTCGTAAGCTTCCTTTGACTCAGCGTAAAGTCCCATCACTCTCAGGGTATCCCCGAGTCCCAGGCGCGCGGCGAATAAATCCCCTTTGATCCTGATCGCCGCCCGGTATTCCTCCGCTGCTCTGTCCAGCAAATTATTGAAACGCTCCACGTCTTTCCCGGACATTGACGCAAGATTCTCCAAAGCGTCGGCAAGATTTACACGAGCCTCCGCGAAAGAGGGACAGAGCTTCACGGCATCCTGGAACTTCTGTCTTCGCTCTTCGTAATTGAGAACTTTAGTTGCCGAAGCATAGACAGCCTTAGCCCGATCGCAGTCTTCGGCCTTTTTCTCTCCGGCCGAAACGCCAAGGGAACAAATGAGCAACGTCAGGGCTGCCGTTGCAATCGGGGCTACACGCAAGTTGGTTCTTGAGGTCTTCATTATTCCTCCCACCAGAGGTGTATCGCCGTCGGAGCATATTTGGTGAAGAGGCTGAAAATGCCTCTTAGAAGAAGGTTTCGCGAATCGAAGGGAGGTCTGACAACTTTTTTTGAGTCTCCCCCTGAGCCGGTTTATTTCACTGATTGTGTCCGCTTCCATCGAGCGAAGCGGCATTTTCCACTTTCTTGTCAGATCGAATATGAGGAATCGAATAATTATCTTAGGCGACTATGAAGGAAAAGGAGGCTAGTGGCAAGATTATTCTTGAAGGGGTGATTCGGCCTGTGTTAGGGTCTGAAGGGCGTAATTCCGCCGATCCCACTGTAGACGCTGGATTGTCATGGGGAGTCCAAAGGACAACGATGACGATCTACTGATCAAGCAATGCCTTGCAGGCTATGAACCCGCGTGGGTCGATCTATACCGCCGCTATTGCCCCCTTGTCAAAAACGTTGTCAGAAGGCAGAGAGTTTCTCCACAAGACTTGGAGGATGTGACTCAGGATGTGTTCGCTCAACTCGTATCCTCGCTGGCGAGGTACGACCGGTCCTATTCGTTCTCCGGATTCGTTTGCATGATCGCGGAACGGGTCTGCATAAACGAGTATCGTAAGGCCAAAAGGTTCAAGAGAGACGCTCCGACAGATCCGATTGATCATCATGATGGAGATGAACAGGGCTTACTAATAGTCACATCGGACGCGGACTGCCAGGATGAGAAATTGTCCGAGGCCCAACTTCTCGAGGCGCTGAGACAAGCGCTGAGGGGCCTCGGATCCAAATGTCGGGAACTACTGAGGCTTCGGTACTACAATGAGATGCCTTACAACGAGATTGCGTCGATTCTTGGCGCCAGTGAGAATACTCTGACTGTTCAGGCCAGGCGATGTATAGATCAGCTGCGCGCAATCTGGGACGAATTGATGAGAGAGGGGATCGGGCATTGAAAAAACCGGATAACAGCCCACTGAAAGGACATCCCAGAGCCGCGTTCCTGGAATACTTGGAAGATAGACTCTCGCCAGAAGATCGAGACATGGTCAAGCGACACATTGACACATGCGAGCAGTGTTCAGTAGAGGTTCGAGCAATAGAGCGTTTGATAACCAGCCTAAAAAACAGAAAGGAAGCTTTTTGCCCCGAACCGTGGCAATGGCATGAGTTCGTGAAAAGTGGATCAGACCCTAAAGGCGAACTGCTCCGACACCTTGAGGCGTGCGGGTTGTGCGCTGAGGAGATAGCAGCGCTGAGAGCGGTTTCATCTGACGCTGTGCTGCCTAACAAATTGCGAGTCGCTCTTGAGAAGCAACCCGGAAAGCTGCTGGAGGCAAGTAGGGACAGCCAGACGGACGGGTTCCGGCCACGTTTGTTCGAATGGCTGCGAGGAGACTTTCGTCTGCCCTCAATGGCGCTGAGCGCGGTGGCGGTCGCTATTCTCGCTGTGGTTCTGATCTATCCTCGCGGCGATATTGAACCGATGATCGGCCTCAGTTCCGTGACCTGGGGGCTATCTGAAGACACTCTTCATCCCAAGGGCGTCCCGCCTGAAGAGAGAAAACCGAGGGTGGCTGTTGTGCTGGTATTCAAGGGTTTCAAGACACTACTATCCCAAAACAAGATCGATGAGCTGTATGAAGCGCTCAAGCCACCTCCAGGTCTAATGGAACGGTACGACTTAGTCGCTCCCTCGGAAGTGAAAGCCGCCATAAGGGCGGGCATGGCCAAACCGGAGAACCCCCCGGCAGCCCTCGCAACGGTCGCCCGAGATCTCCACCTGTCCCGAGGACTGCTTGTGACTATTTCGCCAGAGCATGACAAGTTCCGGATTAACGCCAGTCTTTTGCAGGCGCCCTCAGGCGCCCTGATTAGACAGGAAACATTGGATGCCGTGGCCGCGGATCAACTTTCAGCGAGGCTCAGGGACGTGTTGTCAATAGTTAATTCAAGCTTGTGAACTCAAATTCTGTTTCTCACCGGTGGGATTCGATAAGGCAGCCATGCATTCCTCCAGTCTCCGCCGGTGGCGTCAACTCAGCCCGGAAGAATGGGTCTGTGATCACGCGTGACCCCAGGTCCATCGCACGTTTGTTCCCGGGGGCGCAGCTCACGAGAGAGCTGCGCATAGTTGCGCTTTCTTCGACTATAATGGCCCTGAGCGTTCTGTCGATTCATCCCTACCTCTCATCGGGAGACTGCCATGTGGAAACGATTCGCTCCAGTGATGGTAATATCGGTCGTGGTTCTTGCCTGCTGTGGTCAACTTGTGTCTGCACAATCTCGGGATCAAGCGGTTCGGCTACACGACGAGGCTCTCAAGCTTCAGGAAACGGCCCGTTCGCGTGAAGACCAGAAAAGAGCAGTCGAAAAGTTCGAGCAAGCGCTGAACATATATATCCGGGTGGGCGACAAGAGAGGGACGGGGGTAGTCCTAAACAGCCTGGGCCTTTTGTTCTATGATTGGGGCGAGCACCAGAAGGCCGTGGAGTTTTACATGAAGTCACTGGAGATTTGCAGAAATGCCGGTGAAATGCAGTGTCAAGGAGACGCTCTGATCAACCTGGGCATCGTGCATATGTACTGGGGGCAACATCAGAAGGCGGTGGAGCTTTACGACAAGGCGCTGCAGATCAGGAGAAAGCTGGGCGACCAACGGAAGGTAGGGCACACGCTGGTCAATCTGGGCATCGTGTATGGGAACTTGGGGCAGTACCAGAAGGCCGCGGAGTCTTACGACAAGGCACTGCAAATTCTCAGAAAAGTCGGGGACGTACCGAGCGAAGGGCGAACGCTGCAAAACCTGGCCTTCGTATTTATGGCCTGGGGGCAGTACCAGAAGGCGGAGGAGTCCTACAACAAGGGACTGCAAATTTTCAGAAAGGGAGGCGACGTACAGGCCGAAGGGCGCACGCTGACCGCTCTGGGCGGCGTGTACGCGGCCTGCGGGCAGTACCAGAAGGCCGTGGGGTATTACGAGCAGGCGCTGCAAATATGTAGTAGACTTGGAGACATACGGACCCAAGGGCAAACGCTGACCGCCCTGGGCATGATGTATGCGGTCTGGGGGCAGTACCAGAAGGCGGTGGAGTTTTACGAAAAGTCCATGACAATATATAAAAAGACGCAGGACCAACAGAGTGAAGGGCAAACGCTGCACCACCTCGGTATCGTGTACGCGGCTTGGGGGCAGTACCAGAAGGCGGCGCAGTATTACGACAAGGCGCTGGCGTATTGCAGAAAGGTGGGGGACGTACCGACCGAGGGGGCGACAGTGTTGGACATGGGCAAGGTTCAGGTCCAGGCGGGGGATTACGATGCAGCTCTCGCGAGTTTCCAAAAGGGACTGGACATACGCATCAAGATCGGTGAACCGGTGTGGATGCCACAGAAGCTTATCGGTGATCTGTACCTTGAACGGGGTGAGATGGAAAAGGCCGAGCGCTTACTGAAGGAGGCGAATAACCTCTCGTCTCTTGGAAGGTTGTACCTCGCAAAATCAGAACTCGCTGCGGCCAAAGATCATTACGGTAGGCTCCTCAAATCCGCGGAGACAAGCCGCAACGCGGACGATCTCTTTACAGCTCGGACGGGCCTGGGATTGGTTCACGAACAGCTCAGAGATGACTCGCAAGCCGCCGAGTATTACCGCAAAGCCATTGATCTGACCGAGGAATTGAGGGCCTGCCTGTCCCAGGTTGAACGGGAGCATTTCTTTGACGTGAAGGTGGAAGGGTTCCGACGCACCGCGCCGTACGAGGGTCTCGCCCGCGTGCTTGTCCGGATGAAACGACCGGTGGAGGCATTAAGAGAGTCAGAGCACACCAAGGCCCGCATCTTCGCCGAAACACTCTCCCGTCGGATTAAAGGGGCTGCGGTCGGTGTTCCGATGGACATCTTGAAAAAGGATGCGGCTCTCAACGAGCAGGTCGCCGCTCTGACGAGGAATCTTCAGAAGGGGTACGAGAAGGGGAACAAAGAAGTCATTGGAGTGCTCGAACCTCAAGTGAAACAAGCCAAGAAGATTTTTACTGTGCATGTAGACATGCTCCGCAAGAAGTATCCTCTCTTTGCCGCGACAAAGTACCCGCTGCCGATGGAAATCGAGCAGGCAGCCCTCAAGGTGAACGAATGGGTGCTCGCGTACGACGTGACCGATACTGGGCTCATCATTTACCTCACCAATGGGAAGAACTTGATCAAAGGCTTGTTCAAGCCGATCCCGAGAAAGGAAGTGGACGCGCTTGTTCGCATCCTGCGGAAATCAATGGAAGTGGCACCGGACGATTCCGTCCTCGACAAGCTGCAAGGGTTCAATTTGGCCACGAGCGAAAAGCTCGCGGATCTTCTCGTCGGCGATGTGCTCGCAGAAATTCCCAAAGACGCTCCCCTGATCGTTGTCCCTGACGATTCCCTGGGGGTTCTGCCCTTTGAGCTGCTCGTGCTGAACAAAAGCGGAAAAAATGCCACAGACAGGACAATACCCTATGTGACAGGCGCCGAGTTTCTCGGTGACCGCAATCCGATTTCGTATTACCAGTCTATCACCGCGCTCACACTGGTGAGAGCGTTCGGAAAAGGAAAGACTGCGGCCAAGAAAACCCTGGTCATGGCCGACCCTGTGTTTCAGTTGAATGATGCGAGGGCCCAGAGGCAGAGATCGGAGACCAAGGTGGCAGGGGTGGAGGGAAGATTCTACCGGGAACTCATGGCCGCGGTGGAGGAGGGAAAGCTCGGGGGTGTTTCCTTTAGCAGGCTCTCTCTGACCCGCGACCTCGTAAGCGACTTCCAGAAGTCAAATAAGGACGATTGTGACGTGTACGCCGGGCTCGACATGAGCAAGGAAATCTTTCTGAACCGGATAGCGCCACGGCTGCGCGACTATGACAAGATCGTCTTCGCCACCCACGGATATTTCGGCAAGGGACTACCAGGCATCAACGAACCTGTCCTCGTCTTTACTCTCGTTCCACCCGGCACGGACGGATATCTGCGCATGTCCGAAGTAATGGGGCTGAATATGAACGCGGACATCGCGGCTCTCACCGCGTGCCAGACCGGACTGGGCAGAGAGATTTCAGGAGAAGGCACTATGGGAATGGGTCGGGCATTCCAACACGCGGGAGCAAGGTCGGTCCTGATGAGCCTGTGGTCAGTCGAGGAGGAGTCCTCTGTCCATCTGGTAGGAAGCTTCTTCAAGCATATGAAGGAAGGAAAGGGCAAGATAGAGTCCTTGAAACTGGCACGCGACGAGATTAGAAAGGCCGGATTCGACCATCCCTTCTTTTGGGCTTCCTTTATCCTTGTGGGTGAAGCGCAATAACACACTAGTGGTTGAAAGGCAGTGATTTTGTTGCTGCTTAAGAAGAAAACGTAGGGGCCCCGGCGAACCTTAACATCATCGTCGCATTGGGATTCTGTCTTGTGATTGACTATCCCCGAATGTCCGCATTGCAGAGGAAATGATGTTCTATTCGGATTAGCGTGCTGAATGTTCAGGGGCTCCGCAACGCAATTCGGTCCCCAAGCGACTGTTGAGCAAGACTTCGGCCACAATAGGATTGGTGATGGGTCTTCAAGACATGGATGAGACTCTCGCCATCTTCGGAAAGGATAGTCGAACGGGTGACAAATAGAGACCCTATTGTCGGGAACTTGCTGCTCCAACGTAAGCCGGCATCAACCCAGAGGGAGTAAGCCATGAAAAGAATAAGCGTTTTAGCTGTTGTTTTATGGGTGGCGTTCAGTCTTTTCCTTTCCTCAGCATCGGCTCAATCAGAGAAGAATGGGATCGCTATCTACAAAGAAGCAAATGAATTAAGGACCAAGGCCCGTTCCAAAGAGGACAGGGAAAAGGCGCTACAAAAATATCAGCGGGCTCTGGAGATCTTCCGAAAAGTCAACTCTGAAAAGTGGCAGGCCCTCACCCTGAATAGCATCGGCCGGGTTTATTTCGACAGGAGCAAGTACCAGGAGGCGCTGGACTACTATGAAAAGGCCCTGCGGCTCCACAGGAAAGTCGGCAATGTCAGAGGGGAGGCGACGACCCTGGCAAACATGGGTCGTGTTTATAGGAACCTGAGCCAGTTTCAAAAGGCGTTGGAATACCAGGAGAGGGCGGTCAGTTTGCACAGGCAAGTCTCCAATTTGCAAGGAGAAGGAACCGCCCTACTCGCTATGGGGCATACGTACGCAGGGATGGGACAACACCACAAGGCGTTGGAATGCAAAGAAAGAGCTCTGGAGATCAGCAGACAACTCAAGAACTTCGGAGACGAGGCCAGCGCCTTGCTCTCGCTCGCACACACGTATAAAGATATAGGTGACTATAAAAAGGCGCAAAAGAATTACGAAGACGCACTGGAAGTTCGTAGAAAAACTGGAAATGTTCAGGGCGAGGCTTACGCTATGGGCGGACTTGCCTCGGTCCATTTTCGTCTCGGGCAATTCAAGAAAGCCCTGGAGTTCCGGGAGAAGGCCCTGGAGATCGAGCGAAGATTAGGTAACGTGAGAGAAGAAGGAGTCGAGCTGAACAATATGGCGGTAATTTTTGGAAGTCGGGGGCAATATCGGAAGGCTTTGGAGAATTACGAGAAGGCCCTGGAGATCTGCAGAAGAGTTGGCGACATTAAGGAAGAGGCTACAACTCTTAGCAATATCGGAAGCATCTATTTGTCCCTGGGGCAGTATCAAAAGGCGTTGGAATGCGGCGCCAAGGCGATGGAAATGCGAAGAAAGATAGGCGCGATTCAGGGGGAAGCCTGGAGCCATGACCTGATGGGCAGGATTTATCAGGCCTGGGGTCTGCGCCAAAACGCCCTGGCGAATTATGAGAAAGCTTGTGAAATAACCAGGAAAATCGGTGATAAGCAAGGTGAATCAAACAATTATTGTAACCATTCAGTTATGCGGGGGAGACATTGACGTCAGGCGGCTTGACGTGTCCAAGATTTTGCTCGCGTTTGGATCGCGGAGGTTGTATAGAGATGGCCGGATGAGATTGAATTGAGGATG
>Ga0172371_10001112_pt1 | contig 42454 bp, 39 predicted proteins | sample Lak12m_FD_114543 | JGI IMG/M metagenome (GOLD analysis project Ga0172371, IMG submission 114543) | Freshwater microbial communities from Kabuno Bay, South-Kivu, Congo - kab_022012_12m | ecosystem: Environmental > Aquatic > Freshwater > Lake | place: Democratic Republic of the Congo: South-Kivu... | reverse complement strand
TCGCAGCTAACGCGTTAAGCACTCCGCCTGGGAAGTACGGCCGCAAGGCTAAAACTCAAAGGAATAGACGGGGATCCGCACAAGCGGTGGAGCGTCTGGTTTAATTCGACAGTAAGCGAGGAATCTCACCAAGGCTTGACATCCTCTGACAACCCCAGAAATGGGGCTTCCCCTTCGGGGGCAGAGTGACAGGTGCTGCATGGTTGTCGTCAGCTCGTGCCGTGAGGTGTTCCGTTCAGTCGGGTAACGAGCGCAACCCTCGCCGTGTGTTGTATTTTTCACACGGGACTGCCCCCGCAAGGGGGAGGAAGGCGAGGATGACGTCAAATCAGCATGGCCCTTATGTCTTGGGCTACACAGGCGCTACAATGGCTACTACAAAGGGTTGCTAACCCGCGAGGGGGAGCCAATCCCATAAAAGTAGTCATAGTTCGGATTGAAGGCTGAAATTCGCCTTCATGAAGCCGGAATCGCTAGTAATCGTGGATCAGATACGCCACGGTGAATATGTTCCCGGATCTTGTACTCACCGCCCGTCAAACCAAGGGAGTTGGGAGCACCCGAAACACCCACATTAGTGGGTACTACGGTGAGTCCAGCGACAGGGGTTAAGTCGTAACAAGGCACCCGTAGCGGAAGCTGTGGGTGAATCACCTCCTTTCTAAGGAGAATAATCGGCGAAATGTAAATTTTATGTTTTGCATAGATAGGTCGGACCGAAATTTTCGGTAAATTGTGTTTTATTAGGCTTAATTCAAGGAAATTAGGCAACCATAAAAAACCATAGCCAACAATTTGAAATTTAAAATTTGAAGTTTAAAATAAGTTTTTACTTTGAAATTATCGGCTAGTTGAGGTGTATAATTATAAGAACTAAAAAGTTGTATCTATGAAGAAAGTAAAACATTCAAGTAACACCGAAGGATACAAGTTGGCCGGTTGGATTTCCGCTCTCTTCGTTTTGGTAGCAGGAATATTTTTGTTTATTTAAAGAGCGCAAAAAGTTGATGATTTTTCAAGTTTAGCGAGTTTGGTAGGTTTAGCAAGCAAAAAATTTTAGCCCGCTAAGCCGGCAAAACTTATTAAACCCGACATATTTACAATCTAGATTCTTGGCGATTATAGCGGTGGGGTTACACCTGATCCCATCCCGAACTCAGCCGTTAAGCCCGCCAGCGCCGATGGTAGTGCCTCCTCGAAGGGGTGCGAGAGTAGGCCATCGCCAGGATTGTGGATTGTAATCTCAATAAAGTGTAATTGGTAAAGTGTAATGTGTAATGAAATCTAGAGCAAAAGTTTTGAGGGTTTAAAATATACATTACACATTACATATTACACTTTACTATGAATAACATTAAAATTCCCGACAGATGCCTACAGTGTGGACAAGTTTACAAGAAACAGGAAGCCGATCTACTGAGTGAGGGAGACAACGTTTATATATTCCATATTACCTGTTCCGCTTGTAAGACATCCACAATCCTAAATATAGCCGCAGGGAAAGATGGCGTGCTTTCCGTGGCAACATTGACCGACGCATCCAAAAATGATTTGGATAAATTACGCAACAACAATACGATTAGCGCTAACGACGTAATTGAAGCTTATCTATCGCTTAAAAAGTGATGTGTAACGTATAATGGGTAATGAAATATTAGTTATAATTTTCTAGAAACCCATTGCCCATTACCCATTACCAGAATTTATGATTAGTGCCGAAAGCAATATACTTTTAGAAGTAAAAAAACGAGAAGACAAGAAAATAAATTCCCGCCAAGCTCTCCGGGAAGGCTTGCTTTTGGGAATAATCTATGGCAAGGAAATCAAAGAAAATATTTCTGTGGTATTCCCGCTGGTAAAATTCAAGTGGGTTTTAGACAAATCAGGAGAAGGAACTTTAATTAAATTAAAAATCGAGGAAGAGAATGATTCGAGAGACGTTATTATTCAAGATGTCCAATATCACACTTTCACCGGAGATGTTGTGCACGTTGATTTTCTAGCAGTCAGTCTTGAAGAAGAAGTCGAGGTAGAAGTTCCTTTGGAATTCACGGGGGTATCGCCCGCGGTAAAAGATTTGGGAGGCATATTCGTACAGAGCGCTGAAAATGTCGAAGTCCGTTGCAAAGCGAGAAATATTCCCAAAGCTATCACTGTTGATATTTCAAAACTTGCTGATTTCGATGACGTAATCTACCTTAAAGATGTTAGTTTGCCCGCCAATATCGAACTGCTCGATAATTTGGACGTAGTGGTCGCGATGATTGATAAACCGCGCAGCGAAAAAGAAATCGAGGAACTCGAGCAAGAAGCGGCGCCCGATATAAGCCAAGTTGAAGGCGTAGCTAAAGAAGGAGAAGAGACTGAAAGCGAAGAAGGTAACACCGAAGTGAAAAAGCCAGAAGGAGAGGCCAAAGAGAAACCAAAAGAATAAACAACTATTTGTCATTTTACACTTTTCATTGATCATTAATTTTACCGCTACCCTTTATCATCTAAATGTTAAATGATAAAATAATAAATTAATGGAAAATGATAAATGCTAAATGAAAAATTTTAATTACGATGCCTACAATTAATCAGATAGTCCGTAAAAACCGTAAGCAAACTAAAAACAAGTCGAAGTCTCCAGCGCTTCAGAAGGGTTTCAATTTGATCAAAAATAAGCCTTTTTACTATGACCGGGGTTGCACTTTTAAACGCGGTGTTTGTATCAAGGTTGGCACAATGACTCCCAAAAAACCTAATTCGGCCTTACGTAAAATTGCAAGAGTACGCCTGACTAATGGAATGGAAGTAACTGCTTATATTCCGGGCATTGGGCATAACTTGCAGGAACACTCGATTGTACTTATTCGCGGAGGAAGAGTCAAGGACTTACCGGGAGTTCGCTACCATATAGTAAGAGGTATTTTAGATACCGGTGGGGTTGACAACCGCCACCGCAGCCGCAGTAAATATGGATCGAAGAGACCGAAAAAGTCTGAATAGATGATTAATTTTAAAGGCTAAATTTTAGATCAGTTTTAAAACTTAAAATTTTTATTAGATGGCAGAAAGAGAATACGCTCCAGACCCCAAATTCAACAATATTTTAATCGGCCGACTGATCGGTCAGACTCTTAAAGGTGGCAAAAAATCAACTGCTATGCGAGTTATCTATAAAGCTCTTGAATTAATTAAAGAGAAAACCAAGCGGGATCCGATTGAGGTTTTAGACGAAGCGATAAAAAATGTTTCCCCGTTGTTGGAAGTGAAAGCCAAAAGAATCGGCGGCGCCACCTATCAAATCCCCGTTCCCGTTATGGGACCCAGGCGCACTACTTTGGCAATCCGTTGGATTCTTGTCGCGACCCGCGGCCGCAAAGGTAAACCAATGGCCGAACGTCTCGCCACCGAACTGATCGAGGCTTCCGAAAAACGCGGCACTTCCATCAAGAAAAAAGAGGATATCCAAAAAATGGCCGAGGCTAACCGCGCCTTCGCCCACTTCGCGTAGACCTACATTACAGTTTTATATAGAAAGAGCGTAGACACACTGTCCGCGTTCTTTTTTTATTGTGAATAATTTTTGTTTTCTTTATCGTAGGAAATATTTTTTAATTTTTAATGCTTGATTTTAAGCAGAAATCCAAAAAAATAATTTTGTAAAATTAAGCGCCTAATAGCAAAAAGCGCGGAAATTTCCGCGCTTTGTTTTTCTTTAGCATTAACATTCGGCAATAGCAGGCAAATTTTCAAATTCTTCACCTTCGCTTTCCTCCTGAGAAAAGTTCCTCCATTCGGGATCGTAAGGAGCAAATCCTCCAAGAGCGAGGATTACTGATTGAGATATCTCATAATGGTTTCTTGTTCCCCGAAGAAAAACAACCTTGTACAATCTGTCAAGCTCCTCTTCGTTTAGTTCTCGTCTGAGAAAATACGTGAACTGACCTATGGTTTCGTTCACCAAGTTTTCCTCATCTTCTGTCAAACTTATTACTATTTCCATGTCTGTCTCCTCCTTGCGGAAAGAACTGTTTATCGAAATACCCCTTCAACTTTTCTATTCTAATTCTTTCTTGCTTCATAGAATCGCGGTCGCGAACAGTGACGGCTTTGTCCTTTAAGCTGTCAAAATCTACCGTAACGCAATACGGCGTACCGATTTCGTCCTGCCGGCGATAGCGTTTCCCAATCGATTGGGTTTCGTCATATTGAACCATGAAATCCCGTTTTAATTCATTGAATATTTCCATCGCTGGATCAATCAGCTCTTTTTTGCGCATTAAGGGCAAGATAGTGATTTTTATGGGCGCGATCGATTTATCAATTTTTAATACCACTCTAGTTTCACCTTTCACTTCTTCTTCCGTATAAGCATCCAATAGCACGGTAAGAACTGTCCTGTCAGCTCCGAACGAAGGTTCGAGACAGTGGGGAATGTAAGTTTTGCTGGTTACCGGATCACGATAACTTAAATCCTGCCCGCTATTTTTTGTATGATTTTTTAAGTCAAAATCAGTGCGATAAGCAAATCCCTCCAATTCGCCCCAACCCCAAGGAAATTTGTACTCAATATCGTTAGTCAGCGAAGAATAATGGGAAAGCTCTTCTTTGGAATGTTGTCGCCAACGAATATTTTTTTCTTTTATCCCTAACTGCTTAAAAAATTCCCAGGAAAGTTTCTTTAATTCTTCGTATTTTTTTTTCCAAAGCGCTTCGGGTACGAAATATTCAATTTCCATCTGCTCAAATTCCCTCGTGCGAAAGATAAAGTTACCTGGAGTAATCTCGTTCCGAAAAGCTTTCCCGATTTGGGCCACTCCGAAAGGCAGCCGTAAATGCAAACTGTCAAGAATACTTTTGAAATTAACAAAAATCCCTTGGGCCGTTTCGGGACGCAGATAAACAGCCGATCCGGAATCCTCCGTCACTCCCTGATGGGTCTTAAACATTAAATTAAAATTTCTAATTTCCGTAAAGTCCGCTCCTCCGCACTCGGGACATTCAATTTTTTTCTTTTTTATATGGTTCAATAAATCTTTTGGTGGGGTTTTTTCTCCCGCCCAATTTTCCGGCAACTCCTGATCGCCCGTCATTTCTTGATACTCCTCGACTAGTTTGTCGGCCCGTAGACGTTTTTTGCATTTTTTGCAATCCATTAGCGGATCACTGAAACCTCCTACGTGGCCCGATGCTTCCCATACCTTAGGATTCATAAAAATGGCCGCGTCCAAACCCACAATATCTTCCCGCTGATGAACAAAATATTTCCACCAAAAATTTTTAATATTATTTTTTAGCTCCACCCCGACCGGCCCGTAATCCCACGTGTTGGCAATCCCGCCGTAAATTTCCGAACCTTGGAATATAATCCCCCGACGCTTGCAAAGCGAAACTATTTTTTGCATTAAATCGATTGACATGAAGATTAAACAGAAAATTTATGTGTTCCCTTATATTTAAATCCGATTTTTTCAAACATAACAAATCCGATTACTATTCAAAAATTATGCTATTACAAAATTTGCCAAGCGGGTTTGGATTGAATAAGATAAAAGTAAATTATTAATTCAATATAAAAAATGCCTAAATCATCCCAAATAGCCAAAATCCGCACAATGGAAATTCTCGATTCCCGCGGTAATCCAACCTTGAAAGTCGAAGTACACACCACTGGTGGTGCGGTTGGATTCGCCACTGTGCCATCGGGCGCCTCTACCGGCAGTCACGAAGCTCTTGAGCTCCGGGACGAAGACAAAAAAAGATTCCACGGCAAAGGCGTGCTCAAGTCAATCAATATTATTGAGAAAAAAATATTTCCAGCTATTCGAGGAATAAACGTAACAGAACAACAAAAAATCGATACCCTTATGATAGACTTGGATAGGACGCCCAACAAAAGCCGGCTAGGAGCTAACTCCATCCTAGGAGTATCTTTGGCTTGCGCGAGAGCGGGAGCCGCCGTTTACGAGCTTCCCCTGTTCCGCTATTTACAAGACGTTTACTCTTTTAAAAAAGGAAAGCATCTGCCGGTACCTATGTGCAACGTAGTCAATGGCGGCGTACATTCCGATTCGGGGTTAGATATACAAGAGTTTATGATCGTACCCGAAGGGATTACAAGATCATTTAGTGAAAAAATTAGGGCGGTTAGCGAAATTTACCAAACGTTGGGAACAATTATGAAAGAAAAGGGATACTCAACCGCAGTCGGCGACGAAGGCGGTTACGCCTCGCGGCTGCCAAAAAACCAAACAGCGCTTGATTTTATGGAGCTTGCTACCAAAAAAGCCGGTTACAAATTGGGTAAACAAATATTTTTTGGAATAGATTCTGCCGCCAGCGAATTCTATCAGAGGAGTAAAAAAATATACCAGCTTAAAAAAGAAAAGCTAAATTTAAACGCTGAAAAGTTAGTCGTTCTTTATAAAAAATGGGTTAAAAAATATCCTTTTGTAATCATTGAAGATGGTCTCGCTGAGGATGACTGGAAAGGTTGGCAACATTTGAACAAAGAGTTGGGAGGCAAAGTTGCCTTGATAGGAGACGATTTTACAGTAACAAACACACTAAGACTCCAAGAAGTAATTGAAGAAAAAGCTGCTAACGCGATTCTGATTAAAACTAACCAAATCGGAACACTTTCGGAAGCAGTGGAATGTATCCGGCTCGCTCAAGCCCATAAATTTAAGGTCGCGGTGTCTCACCGCAGCGGCGAGACACCCGGCCATTTCATCGCGGACTTAGCTGTTGCTTCCGGCGCGGATTACATCAAGAGCGGTGCCCCTTGTCGCGGAGAGAGGGTAGCAAAATACAATCGCCTAATGGAAATTGAGAAGTGGTATTAGCCAAACGGAAGGCATAAGCCTTCGGATTTAAGCCACAAAACGAAAGGTAACGAGGAACTAAGATCATATTGAAATCCAATTGACAGAAATTTTTTTCTAAGATTAGGTATGATGATACGTTTCATTCATAAGGCATAAAGTATTTTTGAGTTTGTGCTACGACTTATGCCTTATAATTTAAGATTGGAAATAAAGCGGTCAGAGTGTTGCTTGCAAGCTTCTTTTTGGGCGATCCCTCCTTCAGCCCTTGAAGAGGCAAGGGAGAAGAGACCTTAATGGTTAATCTTTTCCGGCTTGTGAGCGACACTTTGGCCGCTTTTTTATTTACAATTATAAATATAATTATAGCTTAGGCGTTTGGCGCATTTCGGAGGAGCAAGTGAGGATGCGGACAAACTTGTTACTCTGAAAACTAGCTACGCTTTGCGGTGTCGGAGCACCTGGAGCTTGCGACGGAAAAATGTGCCAAACGCCTAAACCCACTTTATTATGATGGAATTTGATTCATCCAAAATTCGACATAATCTGATCAACACTCCTCACGGCACAATTCGCACTCCCGCCTTTATGCCGATCGCTACGCGAGGAGTAGTAAAAGGACTTACAGTCGAAGATCTTGAGAATTTGAACGCGAAAATCATCTTGGGAAACACTTACCATCTTTGGCTTAAACCTGGCCTTGAAGTTATTAAAAAAACCAAAGGATTGCATAATTTTATGCACTGGCAGAAACCGATTCTTACTGATTCAGGTGGCTTTCAGGTCTTTTCCCTGGGTAAATTTAGAAAAATCACCAATAAGGGAGTTTATTTTTCGGAACCGGATTCGGGCAAAAAACATTTTCTCACGCCGGATAAATCCATTGAAATTCAACTAGCACTGGGCAGCGACATCATTATGGTTTTAGATGAGTGCCCGCCTTGGCCGTGCAGCAAAAAAACCGTTAAAGAAGCAGTTGAGAGAACAACGCGATGGGCTAATATATGTAAAAAATATTTTACTGTTTTTGACACTCCAATAATTTTGTCATCCTCGGGCGACCCCGCATTTGATGCGGAGGAGACCCGGGAATCCAAATATACAAATATTAAACACCTGGCTCCGGTCAAGCCGGAGGATAACAATACAAGAGTGAGACCTCTCCTTTTTGGAATTATCCAAGGTGGGGTTCACAAAGACTTACGCCAAAAAAGCGCTAAAGAATTAATAAAAATCGGTTTTGACGGTTACGCCATAGGAGGAGTAGCCGTGGGAGAACCTAGAAAATATCTCAAAAAAGTTCTAGCACAGGTTATCCCGTTTTTACCCGAGAATAAGCCTCGCTACTTGATGGGTTTGGGCAAGCCGGAAGAATTGATTGATTCTATCTGTTCCGGCGTCGATATGTTTGACTGCGTTATTCCCACCCGCGAAGGCCGCCACGGAAAACTGTTTATTCGAGAAAAAAAGTATTTTTGGCTGGGCGATAAAAAGAAATTTGACTACCAGCCGGAAGAAATTTATAAAACCATTAACATTGGAAGGGAAGAATTTAAAAAAGACCTGCGCCCCGTGGATCCTCATTGTGACTGTTATTTATGTAAAAATTATTCCCGAGCTTATATTCGCCACCTCTTCAAAATTGGCGATTTGTTGGGCCAGCGCCTCGCCGCCCAACATAACTTGCGATTTTATTTGGAGCTGATTGAACGTGTAGGAGCATAAGTTGTTTATTCCGTATTGTCATCCCGAGCGAATCGCCGCGGCGACGAGTCGAGGGATCCCTTTTTACATTGTCATCCTCGGGCTTGACCGGGGAATCCACCCCCCCCTGTTATCCTGGCGAAAGCCAGGATCCAGAAAGAATTTCATGTATTTCCTTCTGAATCTTATACTCCCTACAGTGTTTCAGTATGCCCAAATGAGATTGCAATGATTGCTCAAAAGATTCCCTCGAAATTTTTCTAACTTTAAGCTCGAATCTTCTCTGTTTAATCTTCTTAAACATTCTCCTCTTCGTCTTCGTACGCAACACAGTATAATGCGGCAAAACCACGTATCCCAAAAAATCAATCCCCTGGCGGAATTTGCGGATAAAAACTTTGCCGGGATGCAGCTCTAATTTTAGCTCTCTGTAAAGAAATCTATTAATCGGTTCGATTTGCTCTTCCAGCCATTCTTTATTTTCCGATAAAATCACAAAATCATCGCAATAACGTAGGTAATACCTTGCTTTCAACTCGTGCTTCATAAACTGATCCAATTCATTCAAATAAACATTCGCGAAGAGCTGGCTGGTCACGTTACCGAGCGGTAAGCTCTTCTCGAAACTGCTGATAATTATTTTTAAAAGCCAAATTACGTCAGGATCGCCAATTTTTCTTTCTAGCAAACCAATAAGGACGTCTTGGTTTATCGAATCAAAAAATTTCTTTACATCGCATTTGAGAGCGAAAATATTTTTTCTGCCGTTCTGGCTTATTTTTCTGGTAAAGATCGCGAGTCTTTTTACTGCGATATGCGTACCTTTTCCCAACCTTGAGGAATATGAATCGAATATAAAATGCTTGTCGAAAACGGGGTACAATACTCGGTAAACTGCCTGGTGTAAAACCCTGTCGCGAACAGAAGCTTTGTGAATATGCCTCAACTTCGGGTCTTGGATGAAAAAAGAAGCATAGGGTTGGTGGGTATAAATTTTTCTGTTAAGTTCTTCGTGAAGGGTAAATAAATTACTTTCAAGACTAAATTCAAATTCGGCGACATCCTTTTTCTTTTTCTTGCCGTAGGAGAATTCCTGCCAGGCAGTGAAAAGATTTTCTATGCTTATTACTTCTAAAAATAAATTGCCATGAATTTCTCCTCCTTTAAGACCCCCCCCCAGCTGTTGACCTGCCCGTAATCGCTAAAATCAGAAGTTTTTACAAGCTTATCCATCTCGCCGCTTTAAAAATTCCCAAAAGAGATCGATTCGGCATCCATGCCAAAATTGAACAGTCGTGCTTGGATTGCCTGACACTGGCTATCCGATCGGCTTTGTCGAGAAGAGAAAACAAGAAGGCCCTGCTCGAATATTTGCGGATAGACATCGAAGTAATAAAAAATTTAGTCCGCCTGGAAAACGAATTAAAAGTCATCGGGGATAAAAAATACTTCACACTTTCAGCCGAACTTTTGGAAATCTCCAAAATGGTAAGCGGCTGGCTGAAATACTTGGAAAACAACCAAGGAGAGCGTTGACCCTCCCTGTTGCCAGAAACTTCGGACGGGAACGCAAGCCGCTGTTAACATCATCGGGATAGCACCAACTCACGTAAAGCTTCGAGTTGTCTGGATTCCAGTTCACGTTCGGCACGTTGCCGTCGGGATTGCGCGAACCCATTTTGCCCAACTTCCTTCATGAATCACCGGGAGTCTTTGCGAAGACTTCCTGGGTTGTCCGGCTCAATGCCGGCATGTGTTTTGAGGCATTGTTTTTATAACAAATCCCCACTAGAATTGGGCAAGCAGTTTCTTGTTTTTATGGCAAACTGCTACTCTTTTTTATTTGGAGCCGGTTGTATTAGCCAAAATTATTAAAGCAAAAAAATAACCCTTGGGCAAAATTCGAATTAACGAAACCCAAGGGTAGAAGAAAAAAGAAAGAAGGATACGGCTCAACAAGAAACTGGACGGGAACGCAAGCCGCTGCTAACATCATCGGGATAGCACCAACTCACGTAAAGCTTCGAGCAGCCTGGACACCAGTACACGCGCGGCACGTAGCCGCCGGGATTGCGCGAACCGTCACAGCGGGTAATGTTTTCGACGTCCCGGTGGGTTTTGGTTCGGAAATAGTGTTCCCCCTCATCGGCAAGCCGTTCAGGCAAGGCTATTCCTTTGAAGTCAACCGCAACTAGGTCGTTGGCCGATTTCTTGCCGAACTCCTCGCGGGGTTCTATGATGTCTTCCATCCAGAGCGCATAGTGCCGCGAAACCGCAAGTCGGTCGGAATAAACCTGATCCAGGTTTTCCGTGTAGCGCCAGCAGGCGAACTGCTTTTGACAGCCACTGTAATAGCCGTTAGCGTAAAGACCTCTTACCATAATGACCAGCTTGTTAAATCCCTCTTGATAGGGAGGGATAATAAGGTTGGCAAAATTCCTATCCCCGATTTTTAGGTCGAGGATGTCACGATAGTACTTCAACCAGCACTCTTTCCGGTCGGAGACAATCTTGTCAAGATCGAAAGCTGGGTCAAAGGTGGGTTCGGTGACTGCACCATCTCCGGTAGTCTTTATGCTGACCGGAAAACGGTTAACCATTGCCATAAGCCGCTTTCGTACTCCAACTTTGTTGCTGACACAATACTGGGCCTGATCGGGCGTAAGTGCCGCCGCTACTTGGACAAAAGGAACGGCAGCTTCCCCCAATTGGTCGGAAGTCAGAGCCACCAAGGATGTCCCACGCACTTTCTTAGGCATGAGCAGTTCCTCCTCTAGATTTGATATGTACTTGCCCGTTCTAAACGGACAGCGAATTAAACCATTAAAGTATAATTTGTCAAGGAAAAACCGACCATTTGTACCGGTCAAACGCCCAGTCGAGCATTTTTTGCATTTCGGTCCAACGCTGGTTCTCACCGGCATCCAACACGACACCAATTATCTTCCCCTTGTTCGCTACTTCCCGCATCATCATCAAGCAATAACCGGCACTGTAGGTAAAACCGGTCTTGGCGCCTAAAATTCCGGGATATTTGCCTAAAAGCTCGTCAGTATTACCCACTCGGTGAGCCTTTTGAAATTCATCACAACTGGTTATTTCAATATGGGAAGGAGTCTGCATAATTTCCAAAATCATCGGGTAATCCAGCAAGTGCTTCGCGATGGTAGCTACATCGTAGGCGCAAGAGTGGGAATGGTCATCGTCAAGCCCGGCTGCGTCAGCAAAATAAGTATTTCTCAGGCCCAAATCTTTGGTTTTTTTATTCATCAATTCAACAAACCCATCTTCACTCCCACCAAAATACTCCGCCAAGGCCCTAGCCGCCGTGTTGTCAGAATTCATTAACATCGCTTTTAACAAATCTTTAGCGAAGAATTTCTCGCCACTTAAAAAATGGACCGTTGCTCCTCCCGCCGATGCCGCATGTTGGCTAATTAGCACTTTGTCATTCCAGTCTTTTACGATGTCCATCAGTACTAAAGCAGTCATTGTTTTGGTCAAACTGGCAATTTGATGGTCCCCCAACATATTGTCCTCGTAGAGTACTTTACCGGTATCCCCGTCCATAATAACGGCTTTCTTTGCCCAAACAATCAAATCATTGTCTTTTTTTTGGTCGTCTTTCGCCCGGGGTATTGGTTCTAAAGTCGCTAGAGAGTCAGGATCGATTTTTATTGATTCTTGAGGAAAAGCTTCTTGGGGGGGTTCCTTTTTTGTTAGCGAAGCCGACACTGATTCAGCCCAAGAAAATGGTCCGTGATTGGTTATATCTTTTATATTTTCCTTAACGGGCAGTAATAAAATGCCGATAAGGTAAGCAGTGATGAATAGCATAAATTAGTTTAGAAAGTTTGGAAAGTTAAATTCAAATACAATAAATTAATTGTACTCTACTTTCTAAATTTTCTAAACTTTTATCTTTCTAAACTGATAATGAGGTCGCGCCCGGAATTGCCCCTCCCTTCGCGAAAGGAGGGGTTGCAGACCGTTTTAATCTACATGAGGTCCGGAGCAGATTTGCACTGCTGTAGAGGGTTTTGCAGACCCTTGCCTAGCTCCTCGGCCACCGGACCAAGTAGAAACAGGATATATCTTGTTCCTACAGGCAACATAAATTTAATAGCATATATCTTTAAAGCGGCAAAACTCGCTGATTACGAATATCAAATGTATAATTTTGGTATGGGAAAAAACACTAAAATACCTGAAATACTGCTGATAACGCGGCCGCTAACCCCTCCTTGGGATGAAGCCAGCAAAAATTTTGCCTATTTGTTGGCCAAAAACCTAGATAATTGCCGCTTCCATATTTTAGTTGGGGAATATGATTCTAAATTGCCAAAGCACATCACCCAACACGTAATTTACCGGGGGTCGTATTGGAATACCCTCCAAAAGACCAAGTTGGTCCTTAAATTATTTTTACTTCTAAAAAGATACCCCGCCATTAATACCGTCCATTTTTTGTTCACTCCAACGTCTTTTAATACCCGGGTACTTAAAAATTTGGTGGGGTCGCCCGCGCTCAAGGTGATCCAAACAATCGCCTGCATTCCTGAAAGCAAGAAAGAAAAGATCAATTCACTACTCTTCGCAGAAAAGTTTATCGTTTACTCAAAATACACCAAAAGTCAAATTGCGCATTCGCGCAATGGCGTGAATTTACGTGATAAAACTGTCATAATTCCGCCATTTATCGACCTTTCGCAGTTTTCTCTAGCTAGTGAAAAAGAAAGAAATTACGCCCGCAACAAGTGGAAGGTAGACAAAAAAGATAAAGTTATTCTTTACCCGGGAGAGTATAGCAGGCTAAACGCGATGGAAATCCTCATTGAAAGCTTTTCGACAATCAAAACAAAGTTGCCGGAGGCAAAGCTTTTTATCGCTTGCCGCATCAAACAAAGGGAAGACGAGAAAATTGAGAAAAAATTCAAGAAAACTATAAGCCTTGCCGGCTTGTCTTCGTCAGTATATTTTATTGGAAAAGTGAGAGATATCCGAGAACTGTATAAAGCTTCGGATCTAACGGTTTTTCCGGTAAAATCAATGGAAGGGAAATTTGACTTCCCCTTTGTTCTTTTGGAGTCTTTGGCTTGCGGTACGCCAATTCTTACCAGCGATGCCGCTGCCTTGCCAGAAATTTGGAACGAAAATAAAAAATATTTGGATAAATTTGTTTTTCCAGCCGGGGATGCCGACATACTCGCGAAAAAATGCATCCGAATATTAAAACAAGACAGAAAAAAATACGAAAAGGAATTGAATAAATTCGTAGCCGAACGCTTTGAAAAAAAATTAATCCTGGAAAAATATTCCGCATTATACAAATAAAAACAGGTTTCGGCTTATTTTTATTTAATTAGTTCGATTTTGCTAAATCTTGGTTCGTTATTTGACCAATTCTCCTCGCTCCTCTTCTTTTTTAATTTTCTCTACTGCAACCATTATCTTTTGGACCACTTCCTCCGGTTTTAGGTCCGTGCTATTAATGACTAAATCGTAATTACTTTCGTCGGTAAAATCAACCCCGTAGTATTTTTGGTAACGCTCCCTGTCTATTTCGTTGCGTTCCTTAAGCTTTATATATAGATCTTCGATTGAGCTGGCTTTCTCCTCCTCGTTTCTTTCTTCTTTTTTTAAGTCAGCAAAAATTCTTTTGGCGCCTTCCTTAAAATCTACCTTAATAAAGATTTTTAAAGATTCCGGAATAAAGTGAAAGGCGGTTCGACTCTCAATGATAAAGTTATCTTTGGTCCGGCCTAAGTCAGTTACCATTTTATCGGCGTCCTCGTCAATACTGGAATCGGTATCGGCTTGCTTCATCAACTCCAGAATGCCAATACCTTTTTGATCGGCCATTTTACGCAGAATACCCCCCATATAGATTCTTTCGAAACTCAAATTTTCCGCTAGAATTTTAGCTACCGTGCTTTTTCCGGAACCAGGTAAACCAGAGATGGAGATTATCATAATTTCGACATTAAGGCTTAAAAATAAGACGCAAAAGCTGTAACTCAAAAATAAAATCTAAACTTAGTAGGTTTCGCTATATTAGTTCCGGTTCTTACATTTTATACTCAAATTCTTACTTTCTTTTATAATCCGTGTCCGACTTTCGCCCGATTATGTTCGTCTAACGTTCGAGAAAAGACAGTTTCGCCTGTTTGCGGGTCTGACAGAAAATAATAGTAATCGGAATCTTTCGGGTAAAGAGCCGCCGTAATCGCCGAAATACCGGGGTTTCCGATCGGACCGGGCGGCAAACCCCTGTTTATATAAGTATTGTAGGGAGAATCAACCCTGGTATCTTCAAAAGAATATTGTTTCTTATTGACCCCCAAAACATAACTAATTGTCGCACAGGAATCCAAGGGTTGTTTTTCTTTGATTCTTTTCCAAAATATCCCGGAAACGATTTTACGGTCTTCTTCGATCGGCACTTCTCGCTCTATTATACTAGCCATAACTATTATTTCATCCAAAGAATGGCCACTTTTTTTAATGTCCTCCCGCAGAGAATCGGTTAGTTTTTTATCAAAATTAAGCAGCATCCGATAGACAACTTGGTCGGGGGTAGTTTTACCCTGGATAACATTGTAAGTGTCAGGAAAAAGATACCCTTCTAATGTCCTGCCTTTTTTGAGTTCTTGGAGAAAGGAAAAATAAGGACGATACTTCTCCACCAGCATAGTCTCGTCCAAAAAATCTTGTTTACCGGAAATCCCCTTGCTTGCCAAATATTCGCCTATCTGATTATTGTCCCAGCCCTCAATGATTGTAATCGTTTGATCTTCTTTTCTTGTCTTCCCGCTGGTTATCGTATCCACGATTTCCGGAATAGACATATTGGGACGCAAGTCATAAGTGCCTTCTATAATCTTATCCTCTCTATTTCTGCCCCAAATATAAATTTCAAACCAAATGCGATGGGAAACTAACCCGTTCTTTTCCAACCTTGCTGCAATCGGATTCACTCCTTCTCCTTCTTTTATGGTAAATGATTGTTCTACTTCGGAGTTACTTGCCCTTCCATACAATTTCTTCTCCACATAGACATATGAGAGCGACAAAAAAACAACTACGATAATAATTAAATAAAAAAATCGGCGCATTTATTAATTTTTTCTAATTAGATATTGATAAGAATATTAGAATTTTTTATATTAGGCGAGATTAAACAATGAAAAAGTGTAAATCCTCCACAAACTTTTGTCATTTTTAAATAATGGCTATAATGGCAAAGCAAAAGTATCACTTGCAATGAGTAATTATTAAAGAAAATTATAATGAAAAAGATTTTACTGGCTGGCACAGTACTTGCCGCTTCCCTGGTTTTCGCCGGTTGCACCCAAAACAACCAAACCCCCGAACAAAAAAAGAATTCGGAATCAGCTCCAAACCAGCAAGACGTAAACCAAAGCTCGGGTAGCGCTTATACCATCGGAAACGGAGATTTGGTTTTTTTCTGGGGAGCGGGATGCCCGCATTGCGAAAATGTTGAAAAATTCCTCAGTGATAGTAGCGGCCTGGAAGAAAAGATTAAGCTCAAAAAAATTGAGGTGTTTAATGATGTAGCAGGACAAAAAATTTTTTTAGAGAAGGTTAAGGAATGTAACCTAAAAACTGCCGGAGTACCCATTCTTTACAAAGACGGCAAATGCACTCAAGGAGACGCGCCGATAATTGAAGAATTGAAAAAAAGCCTTTAACGGGTAATTTTTGCTGATCAATAAAAATTAGGTGGCGTTTGGTTTTTTTACGTCTAAGTACTTAGTTTTTACATCCCGTGCGTTACGCGCTACCAATTACACATACCCATTTTATGCAAAACAAAAACATAACAAGGCCCAGCCGCCGTCCAATATACTCTAGAAAGCCCAGGAGCACCGAAAAAAAACGAGACTGGCGGCTTTGGCTTTGGCTTGTTTTTATATTTATAGTCTCGGGAATAATTATTCATCGCTTGTTTATCGTTCAAGTTTTAAGTCACGAAGAACTTTTTTCGCGGGCCCAAAGCCAACATCAGTATTACGAAGAACTGACTCCCCGACGCGGGGAAATTTATTTGCAAAACAAGACTAAGACCTATCCTGCCGCCGTAAATGAAGAGATGGATACGGTCATAGCCGTTCCCAAGAATATCGTGGACATAGAGGGGACAGCAATGACATTGGCCACGGTACTCAGCCTGCCTATTGAAGAAGTGCGAGAAAAAATCGCCAAAGACCGAAACGATATGTACGAAGTTATTAAGAGGAAATTAACCGACGATGAGAGTTTGGAACTACAAAATAAAAATCTCAAAGGAATTGAGCTAGTCCCGGAATATTGGCGGACTTACCCGGCTAGTCCCCTTGCCTCCCAAGTAACCGGATTTTTAGGCTATAACGGGGAAGATAAATCTGGCCAATATGGCATCGAAGAATATTTTGAAAGTTCTCTGCGAGGAAAAGGCGGCTTTTTAAAAGCAGAAAAAGATACCGGGGGAAGATGGATATCTATTGGCATGCGCACGTTGCAAAAAGCGGAGGACGGGGATAATTTAGTCCTCACAATCGAACAAGCCGTACAATACTTTATAGAAAAAAAGCTGGAAGAAATAGTGAATAAATTTGAAGCTACTGGTGGCAACATATTAGTTATGGAGCCTAAAACGGGAAGAATAATCGCGATGGCGAACTATCCCAGTTACGACAATGGCGATTATACTAGCGTAAAAGACTCCTCCCTGTTTCAGAACAAATGTATTCAGGAACAGTTTGAGCCGGGTTCAATTTTTAAAAGTATAACTTATTCAATTGCTCTTGATACGGGAAAGATAACTCCCGAAACAACTTACAACGATACCGGATCGGTTACTATGTCCGGATTTACGATGCACAATTTCGACGGCAAGGGGCGCGGAGTAATCCCCATGAAGGAGGCATTGGATTTGTCGTTAAACACTGGAGCAATTTTTGCCCAACAAAGAGCCGGGAAAGAAACTTACTACAAATATCTTAAAAATTTCGGTTTTGGAGAGCAAACTGGCATTGATTTGGTTGGCGAAGCTAAAGGTGATATTCGAAATTTGGGCCAAATGAAAGATTTAAACTATGCTACTGCCTCGTTTGGTCAAGGAGTAGCGATAACGGCAGTCCAAATGGCCACGGCCTTTTCCTCTCTTATTAACGGAGGCCATTTGATGAAACCCCAAATTATCCAAAAAGTTGTCAAAAATAGCGGAGAAGAAATCGAGATTCCCCCAAAGGAAATCCGCCAAGTTATTTCACAACACACTTCTGACACAATTAAAGCAATGCTCATCTCCGTCGTAAAAAACGGTTGGAGTATAAAGGCGGCTGTTCCGGGCTATTTAATAGGGGCAAAAACAGGAACCGCCCAAATTCCTAATCCAAATGGCGGTGGTTACACCGGAGACTTTATCCACACTTTTATTTGTGGCGCGCCAATGAACGATCCTCGCTTCGTAGTCTTGACAAAACTAGACAGGGTAAGAGCGGTAAAATTTTCTTCCGATTCGGTTTCGCCTGTCACGCGCCAAATCCTCGAATTTTTATTCGATTACTATAATATTTCTCCTACTGAAGACATCACCGATAAAGAAAAAGAATTGTACAAAATGTACGCCGACAGACTAAGAGCTTTCTTGGGATCCGACGGAAATAATCCCCAGGAAACTAATTCCAGTAATAACATTGAGAACCAAATCAATAAAAGCAGCGAGAGTGAGAACGTCAATGCTAACGACAATGGCAACAAAAATAAAAAAGGAAAATCACCCGCGAGTAGTAATACGATTCACAGCGTCATTGACAGTGGAGCCGGAGACTAAACCCACGGCAAACCCCAAATCCAAGATCTGAATGACAAATAAAATCTAAACCCCAATAACAGAAATTTAAATTTTTAAAGTTTAGGACCGGGAGTCCGTTCGACATTTGTTTGCCTCTTTTTAAGTTCTCCTAGAATAAAATCCTGTATCTTCTCCTCAAAAGCTTCTTTGCGAAAAGACAAAGCAAATTTATTTATTTTATAAGGGTCAAAAACTCCCTGCTTTGATTTTTGTTCAAAAGCCTTGATTGCCTCAATTAAACTATCCACCGTTTGTTCCCCAAAGAATATCCCCGTAACATTTTCTTTCACGGCTTCCAAGGCTCCTCCAGCTCGGTATGCGATTACCGGTTTACCGCTTATCATAGCCTCTAAAGCCACTATTCCAAAGTCTTCCTCCTGGGGAAATATCAAAGCCTTCGAGCGGGCGAAATATTCGGCTATGCTTGGATCGCGCGGAGGAAGGGACCCTATTATTTTTACATTCGGTCCGGCTAAACGTTTTAACTTTTTGATTTCCGGCCCGCCGCCAATAATTTTTAAAGGCAACCCCATTCGGTTAAAAGCTTTAATGCCTAAATCGAATTTTTTGTACGACATTAACCGGCCAAACATAAGATAATATCCTTCTCTTTGGGAAGATGTCGGATAGGAAAAACGGAAAAACTTTTTTTTCTTTTGTTCCTCGGGAGACAGTAATTCTTTGACAAAAACCGGAGGATTAATAACAGTGGACTGGCGGCGGTAATATTTTTTTATCCTTTCCGCCACTAACTTGGAATTGGCAATATAAGCATCGACTCGGCTAGAAGCCAAACGGTCCCAAAGCCGGACATAATTAAGCCCCAGCGGCACTATCCGGCGCAAAAATCCCGGATAGGAAAACTCCCGAACAAATTTTTGGCAATCGTCCCAAACATACCGGGTGGGCGTATGGCAATAACAAATATGTAATGTCTGCGGACCAGTTATTATTCCCTTGGCGTAACTAGCGGAGTCAGAAAGGACTAAATCATAATAGGACAAATCGAAGCTTTCCGTTGCTATTGGCATAAGCAGTGGAAAAAAACGATGAGACGACCGGGCTAAAGGAATTTTTTGGAGAAACGACGATTTAATAATCCGCCCCGGCAATATTTTTTGGGCTAACTTCGGATTGTAAACCAACGTATAAATAGGGGCTTCAGGAAAGATAGCGGCGAAACACTCCAAGACTCTTTCGGCACCGCCATATTCGACGAGATAATCATGAACCAAAGCTACCCTGAGTTTCTTTAATTCTTTCAGTTTTTCCGTTTTGGTTTTTTGCATAAGACAAATTTACACTTGTCATATTAATCTCGGTTGTTAATATACAAATGTCAAAATAAAATTTTCTATGTTACCCTTTTTGGTAATAATAAAAGAAAATGTTAATTACAAAATCAAAGATCTTACTGTTTATTTTTATTGCTGCTTTATCCATCCAAGATGCTTACGCCGCCTCCGTATACGTTGACGGAAACGGAACAAACACCGAAGAAGACGGCAGCGAGGAGAAACCTTATCACTCAATAAGTTCGGCCTTGGCCAAGGCAGGCAGCAGTTCGGAAAACGACAGGCAAATTACCGTGAAATTCGGAAATTATAAAGAGAGAATCGTCTTACCGGACAATACCACTTTGAAGGGTTCCGACAAAGAAAAAGTCATAATCGATCAAGAGAATAAAGAAGGCGCAACGGTCAGTATGGGACGGGATAGCACTTTGGAAAACCTTACCGTTAGAGGAGGAAATTACGGAGTTATCGTCCCACCATACGGAAAAAATATAATAAGAGACTGTCTTGTTGAAAAATCAAAACGGATTGGTATTTGGATAAAGCGTAGCAACAAATTATTAAAAAACGGAGTTGAAATTTGGGGCTCAACCGTTAGCAACAATTACCGAAAAGGATTATACGGAGAGAGCCGTTTTATTTATTTTATAAATAATATTTTCGAAAACAACGGTGAAGAAGGAATAGATTTAAGAAGCAAGGTAGGCGGAACGATTTCGGGCAACACGATTAGCAATAACGGAGAGGGTGGAATCGAAGCGGAAATAAGAAACGTTTCTATTGAAATTAGCGGAAATACCCTGACACAAAACAAATCAAACGGCGTTACTTTAAATAACCGCAACCAAACAGGAGGAAAAATAATAATTAAGGATAATGTAATCAGCAGCAATCTCCACTACGGAATACGCTGTGCCGGGACTAAAACGTGGTCAAAAAAACTTTGGCGCAAATCCATAAAAACAAGCAAAAACATCTTTGCAGGCAATCTTAGAAAAGATATCGCAACAAGTTGCCATAGTAAATGAGTTGGTTTATTATTTTGATATTAACCCCTAACCCTTAAAATAAGATGAAACTAAAGATCTTCACCAAGAAAGAGTGCCCTAAATGCCCCGCCGCTAAAACTTTAGGAGAAGAAATGAAAAAAGAAGGTAATGTTCAAGTAGAATTGTATGATGTCGAACAGGCGGACGGTTTAGCCGAAGCTCAATTGTATTCCGTGTTGGCCACTCCGTCCCTGGTCCTTTGTAACGACGATCCTGATGAAGAGGAAATAAAAAGTTGGAGGGGGGAAGCGCCTGAACTTGATGAGATTATAAGTGCCATTTCGTAAGGCTAAATCTTTCCAAAGTTTTTTACTGTCTCTTGCGAACCCAATTTGAAATTCGAAGTTTAAAATTTGAAATGAATTTGAATTTATAAAATTTGAATTAAAAGGGAAACGATGGACAGTTAACTTACATTTCAAATTTGTTCATTTTAAATTCAATTCAAATTGAAAACTGAAAATTTCAAATTAGAAAACTTTCTTAAGCTGGTATAATAAAAATTCTATGCCTACACTAGCGCAGAACATTAAGGATAGTATTAATCAGTTCGCTCCCGGCCACGGCGCTTGCGCGGGTTGCGCTTTCCCTTCCATCATAAGGGCTGTGATGGGAGCCTCGGAAAAACCTTTGGTAGTTAGTAACGCTACCGGATGCCTTGAAGTGACCAGCACCGTATACCCGAAAAGCGCCTGGAAAACTCAATTTATTCATTCGGCTTTTGAAAACGCGGCAGCCACCATTGCAGGGGTTGAAAGTTCTTATCGGCATCAGCGCAAACTAGGCAAGCTTGACCAAGAATACAATTTTCTAGTAGTGGGAGGCGACGGAGGATCTTACGATATCGGTATCCAAAGCCTTTCGGGCGCTTTGGAACGCGGACACCGCTTTGTTTACCTCTGCTATGACAACGAAGCTTATATGAATACCGGCGGCCAAAAATCCAGCGCCACCCCAATTGGCGCCAACACCACCACCGAACCAAGCAGTAAAATTAACTACGGCAAAAAACGTCCGCGGAAAAATTTTATGGACATTTGCATTGCCCATAATATTGATTACGCCGCCCAAGCCAGCGTTTATAATCTGCCGGATCTTTATCGGAAAGCCCAAAAAGCCTTTGCTACTGACGGCCCTTCGGTTTTGGTAGTTTTTTCCCCTTGTATCACCGTTTGGAAATTCTTCGAAGGACAATACGTAGAAATTGCCAAACTAGCCACTGAAACACGTTTTTGGCCATTATACGAATACGAGAAGGGAAGATACACTATAAATTATACTCCACCCAAATATACGTCAATAGAGGAATTTTTGAAACTCCAGGGCCGTTTTAAGCATTTGTTCACTAACCCTTACGGCCCCAAAGTGATTGCGGAGATTCAAAATCACACCGATCTCCAATGGGAAAAACTGCTCCAAAAAGCAGGAATATGAGTCAAACAATAAAAAATATTTTTAATAAAAAAGTTCGCCTCTTTGGCGAATTTTTGTTATTTCAGCTTTTAATTGTAGTTTGTCTACAGACCTTAAAACACTAAAACTTTCTAAAAGAAGAAGCTCGCCGATCAGACCTTTTGGCGAGCTTGGTACGGGTTTTTGTTTTTTTTGGCCTACCTAGTTAAACAAAGGCGGGCCTCTCTTCCTTCTTCCGTACTTCACCCTATGGTGTCGTACGGCAAGACACACGTCCCTCTTTGAGAAAGACATTGTTGCCTTCCTCATCGCCGAGACATATGCCCTGGCCATTTCCAAGGTAGGGATGGACATAAACCTGCTCCTTTTTTTGAATATTCCTCCTTGATAATTCTCTTTTTACTATTAAGTAATAATAATGATTATTATAATATTGTCAAGGAAAAAAACTGATTCTTAAGGGAAATTTGGGAAATTCAAAAAACTTTTGCTTCTTGGGCAATTATATAATTAGATTAGTTAAATATTAATATTTTTTTGATAGCTCGAACCATTCACCGAATTTACTATTCCTTTTAATTCTAGTCGAGTAATTACGGCAACTACTTTGGCTGCGGGGAAGCCTGTTTTACGGATAACAACATTTAAAGAAGTAGCGAAGTCAAAAGAAATATACCTTAAAATTTCTTTTTCTTCAGCGGCTAGATCTATTTTTTCAGCAGAAATGGATTTAAAATCCGTACCTGCCAGTTTTTTATCTCCATACAATGCTTCCAAAATGTTTTCCGGATTTTGAATTGGCGAAGCTCCTTTTTTAAAAAGCCCATTGACGCTTCGGCTTTGCTCGGAAAAAATACTGCCTGGCACGGCTAAAACTTTTTTTCCTTGGGAAAAAGCGAAGTCGATTGTAATTAAGGCTCCTGATTTCCTTTTCGCTTCAACCACCAAAACTGCGTCAGCTAAACCACTGATAATCCGGTTTCGAGCAGGAAAGTACTGCCTTAGATAAGGAGTTCCAGGAGGAAATTCACTTAGCAGAGCTCCGCCGGCAGCGACTATTTCTTTGGCAAATATTTTGTGCTCGGATGGATAAACGCTGTCCAATCCTCCTGCCAATACCGCAACAGTTTTTTTCCCTTGCTCCAAAGTAAGTTTATGGGCGTAGATGTCTATGCCAAAAGCCAGTCCAGAGACTATGCCAATATTCCTTTTAACAATCTCGGGTAGTAAATGGTTTAGCGCTTTTTTTCCATACGCCGTAGCCCGGCGGGTGCCGACGACAGCCAAAATTTTATCGGTCAAGACTTCCCGTAAGGCACTTTGACAAACGTAATACAAAACCAACGGTGGATTTTTTGTGGCCCTCAATTTTTTCGGATACTCAGCAGAATCCAAGGTAATCAATCTGATATTGAATTTTTCTAGATCGGATTTTAATTTTTCCAAAGAAAAATTCCGGATTTTTTGAATAAGATTTTCCGTAAGGGCAAGCTTTAAAGCTGTTTTTGGATATTTAGTTCTATTATTGCAAAAATAATCCCAAGCTTTTTTTAAACTTCCGAATTTATTGAATAATAGCCGCAATTTTTTTTCTCCCCCGATTCCCGAATAATAAAATGCCGCCCAATAAATTTTTTCATCCGCTGGGATATAATTTTTTGATTTCATTTAATCTCTTTGGTTTGGCTCGGAATTATTTTTTCGATAATTCAATCACAATTCCCATTATCCATTATAAAGAACAAAGATAAAATTTTTATTAAAAGATTATTAACCGAAACTCAGGGAATACCAAAAAACACATAGAGACGCAAAAATTTGCGTCTCTATAATATATCAAACAGATTTTACTGAAAAACCTTATTTCAGCTCTACCGTGGCTCCCGCTTCTTCCAATTTCTTTTTCAATTCATCGGCTTCGGCTTTAGTTACACCGGCTTTAATTACTTTTGGCGCGGCGTCAACCATATCTTTGGACTCTTTGAGGCCCTGGCCAGTAATCTCGCGAACCAACTTGATCACAGAAATTTTAGCCGCTCCAGCAGAAGTAAGTTCTACGTCATAAGTACTCTTTTCCGCTTCTCCTCCTTCTTCTCCTGCCGCCGCAGGCATAGCGGCAACTGCCATCGGAACAGCCGCACTAACCCCGAATTTTTCTTCTAGAACCTTTACTAATTCCGCTAAATCCAAAACACTCATTTTTTCAATTTCCTCGACGAGCTTTTTGAACTTAGCCGGCACCGCCACTTTATCGCTCTGTTTCTCTGCTACTTCTTTTTTTTCTTCGACTTTTTCTTCTTTCGTTTCTGCGATTTTATCAGCCCCTTCTTGTGGCTGATCTTCTTTCCCGCCTGTCGGCGAGGTAGGTTTTACTTCTTCTGCCATAATAATTTAGTTAAAAATTTATTAAAATGCCCTAAAAAATAAATTCTATTTATTGATTGTTGCGCCTGCAGCTTTCTTATCGGATATAGCCTTAACCACGTTTACCAGCGACCCGATCGTTCCCGACAATACATAGACCATTCCGCTGATAGGCCTTTGGATTGTACCCACCAGTCTTGCCAACAGTTCTTCTTTGGAAGGTAATTTAGCCAAGGCAATAGCTTCTTGGGAAGTCAATACTTTATTATCCAAAATCGCTCCTTCGATCTTTAGGTTCTCGTTCTTCTTGGCAAAATTCCATAACTTCTTTGGAATCGAGGTTTCTTCTGGACCAAACACGAAAACCAAAGGGCCATCGAACTGGCGGGTATCAAACTCTATTCCCTTGTTACGCAGTACAATATTAAGCAAAGTTTTCTTGGCCACTTGCATTTTACCTCCCGAATCCTTTACCTCCTTCTTTAAATTATTGATATCATTCACCGTAAGCCCGCGATAATCCGCCATTACTAAAACCTTACTGCCCTCCATAGTGTTTTCCAGTTTATTAATGATTTGTTCTTTTTGGGTCTTAGTAAGCATAAATAGTCGTCATAAAATTATAAAAAGTCCCGTAAAACAGGACTGTATAGATAAAAATTCCTACCCTTAAACTTCTCGTAGAATAGAATCTCTTTCTATACAAGTCTTATTATCCGCTTGTAGTCTCGGAAAGAAAACTGAATTGTAAGTTAAGTTAAATAGATAATAATAAAAATGTCAAACCCTATTCCGCTAAAAATTCACTGTTTCCGCTTGGATAGGTCTTGACATATCCCTTTGTTTGGCTGAAACCTTCTTTGACAAACAAGGTGGTTAAAAAATAGTCTCCCAAACTTGAATTTTCCGCCAACACGTTAAAAGTGCAACTATTGGGAGGACAACTGGAGCCGGATCCCGAGCAATAGTAGACCATCCCGCGGGGCGCCGAAAAAAGCACAACAAGACAACCGAGGTCCGGATCGGAAATAATATTACTATTTACTTGGTCTATTCGGGCAACGGAAGCCTTTTCTAGCGACAGAGATTTTTGATCATCCGTTGGCATCGCGGAAAGCGCTATTTGCTGCTTATCTATTAATTCATCACAAGTTTTGTTTTGGTCCGCCGCTCCCACTCTATCCATATTGTCACCACTGGTATAGATGCCCTCTATCTTATTTTTATCTTTCCCGATAGCTACTCCGTAACCGCAAGGATAGGACTCACCAATTTTTTGGCCAAAAACAGAATAGTCTCTAGCGGCAGTCAGTTCCGCGCTAATTTTTCCTGAAGATTGCTCGATCATTTTCTGACGGCTGGCTTTGCCGTAACCAATAGCCACCGTAAGCGACAACAGGCCGATAATAAACAGAACGACCATCGCCTCCAATAAAGTGAATCCTTGGCTTGTTTTTGTTTTATTGCCGCTTTTTGTTTTTTTTATAAACATTATTTTGGGCTCAAAAGATAAATTTTAACCGAATATTCGTGATTTTTCAAAACGGGTAATTCGGTTTTTTCCGTTCCCGCTTGAACCGCCAATTCCTTGTTGAAAAAAGAAAACTGCTCGTCTAATATCAAATTAAAGTATTTTTTTAATTCGTGTTCGTAGTCAAAGGCGCTGCCGGAAAGAATAACGTAACTGCGTTTGCCGGAGAAAAATCGATCAGAGATAACTCCCCGCATATCAATTATGTTTTCGGGACTATAGACGTAAGCCGCGTTAACCGCGTACAAAGAAGACAAGGGAGCCGACCACATGCGCCAACCGTCTCCGCTGGACTCTCTATTCAAAAACACAAAATCGTTTTCCTGAAACCGATTACCTAGTTTGGTCAAAGCCTTTTCCCTTCCCACATCAGTTTTAACCGTTAAAAAATAAGCTCCGGTCGGCAGCGAGGGGAGGAAAAGAATCCCTAAAAAAATTGAAGTCAAAAATAATTGCCGAGAGAACTTTTTGGCAATCGTGAAAAGCAAAACCAAAGAAACTAGGAGACTACAAGGTAAAACGACAAAGAAAAAACGGCGCAGCAGCCAGGGGTGGTCGGCAGAAATCTGGGGAGAAATAAAAGCCGAAAAAAAGGGAAGACTTAAAATAGCGGTTATTTTAATTAAAACGCCCGCTTGTTCCGAAAATATTTTCTTTCTTCTGTCAAAAAGAAAGATGGCTAGCGTCAAAATAAAAATGATGCCGAATATTAATACTCCGTATACCCATTCTATCTCGATAAAATAGGAAAAACGCTGCCAGGAAGGGGAAAAAGAAAATATTATTTCCTTGGCGTCTCCTAGATCGAAGCCTTTTTTTAGCAGATTCGTATAGTGAGAAGAAGTACTGGGCCACTCTACCCAGTCCCTCAACAATCTGCGGTAAACTGGAAGTTGACGGGATACCAGGTAGCCGGTAAATATTAATCCGGCAGAGAAAAAGACCAGCATCCGAACAATATATTTTCGGGAAAATCCGATAATTCCTTTAAAATACCAGGAAACTAATATTGCCGAAGTGACCAATAAAATCCACCAACCTTCGGGGCGGGTTAAGGGAAACAAGATAACCAAAGCTAAGACGGGATAAAGGTAAAAGTGGTGGGAAGTTTTTCGCAAAAGAATTAAAAATAACAACAGATTAATAAATAAAAAAAACGCTAAATTCTCCGACAGGGTAAAACGTGGAAACCAAAGGAAAAGAAAATTAAACAAAATAAGTAAAAAGCCGGACGCCGACATCCAGCGGGGAATATGGATACGCAGCAATAAATAAAAAGCGGCGGCGCCTCCCAAAATCAAGATCCCGTTGGCAATAAAGAAGCTTGATACTGTCTGCGTCATTAAAAAAAAGATGCCCAGCCATACGAAATAAGCCGGGCTAAACTGCGATGTGAGATCTCCACCGTTAGTTATCACAAATCCGGGAAAATTGAGTGACTGGTGGGCCAGTCCTTCGGTTTTTAAGTAATCAATGAGCGGCAAATGGAAATTTATATAGTGAAAATTGGCAAGATATACCGCCGCATTGGAGTAAGAGCCTTCGTCCCTGCCAGAGAAAGCCGGGAACGGAGAAAACACGATTAAAAGTAAAAGCCAAGAAATGCCGCCGGCAAAAATTAAAAATCTCAGAAAATCAAAATCCCGGAAAAAAAAATTTTTGACAATAGAGACAAAAGAATAAGCGGTGCCCCCAAAAAATAGTATTAGCAAAAAACCTATGCTTACAAACAATAAGTTAAAAACGCCTAAATAAGCCAACACCACCGCGTAAAGCAGTAAAAAACAAAAACCGCTAATTAACTTGCTCCAAGCAAAAAATATGTTGTTTGGATTGGCGTGAGGAGAAGAGACTTCCAAATCGCGGTCGGGCTTTTGCATAAAAAGACATTAGTTACTATCTATCCTTATACTTTATTTTTTACTTTTAATAAAATAAATAACCATAACCCGTTCCCCGTATTTTTCTTGACAATCTTTTTGTTGTACGGCATTCTCATTACTGAAGCTGACTGATAATAAAATTTTATTAGGTTATTAGTTTGATTCTTTTATTATTTGCTTCCCCAAAGTAAAAATTTGCTATTTCCCAAGTTATTAGTTATAAGTTAAAAGTTAATAATTAATCGGTACCCTTGAAAAACAGGGGGCCCAAGAAAAAAAATGGCAGCAGAAAAATTTAGCAGAACTAAACCTCACGTTAACGTGGGGACAATCGGGCACGTTGATCATGGCAAAACCACTTTGACAGCGGCAATCTTGCACTGTCTGCATCTTTCAGGCAAACCCGCTTCGCAAAAAGGAGTAGATGAAATTGATTCCGCTCCCGAAGAAAAAGAAAGAGGTATTACCATCGCCACTGCCCACGTAGAATACGAGTCAGACAAAAGACATTATGCTCACATTGACTGTCCTGGCCACGCCGACTACGTCAAAAATATGATTACCGGTGCGGCTCAAATGGATGGGGCAATTTTGGTTGTAGCGGCCACTGACGGTCCTATGCCTCAAACCCAAGAGCATATCCTTTTGGCTCGCCAGGTGGGAGTGCCGGAAGTGGTTGTATTCATAAACAAAGTGGATCAGGTAGATGATCCCGAGCTGGTAGAATTAGTAGAAGCGGAAATTCGGGAACTCCTCAAAAAATATGAATTTGACGGGGATAATGCTGCCATCATTAAAGGTTCAGCTCTTAAAGCGCTGGAAGCCAAAGACGGTAATGACGAAAACGTCAAAAAAGTCATTGAACTGATCAACGCCCTAGACGATAAAATCCCCGAGCCGGTAAGAGATACCGAGAAACCCTACCTGATGCCTATCGAAGACATATTTTCCATTGAAGGAAGAGGCACCGTCGTAACGGGAAGAATCGAGAGAGGAACAGTCAATTTAGGCGAAGAAGTAGAAATTGTAGGACTGAAAGATACCAAGAAAACCGCGGTAACCGGCATTGAAATGTTTAACAAAGAATTAGACAGAGGACAAGCCGGAGATAACGCGGGTATTCTTCTTAGAGGTATTAAAAAAGAAGATGTGGAAAGAGGACAAGTTTTGGCAAAACCGGGTTCCATTACCCCCCATACCGAATTTGAAGCAGAAGTCTATGTACTGACCAAAGAAGAAGGCGGTAGACACACTCCTTTCTTTTCCGGCTATAAGCCTCAGCTATTTATTAGAACCACGGATGTTACCGGAGAGGTAACCCTTCCAGAAGGTGTTGAAATGGTAATGCCGGGCGATACTATGAAATTCCGCGTTAAACTTATCAAGCCGGTAGCGATTGAGAAAGAAATGCGTTTTGCTATCCGTGAAGGCGGCCGGACAGTAGGAGCCGGAGTAGTAACCGAAATTACCAAATAAGACTTTCTCCTGTTGCTTAGCCAAGGGGTTCGGGGTTAACACCCTGAACCCTGATGGTTAAAAGACAGTTAACAATGAGAGAGATTGCATATTTTGTTATAAGTTATTAAGCATACATAGCTATGGCAGAGGAAAATAACAAGAACCGGATTCGGATCAAAATTAAAGCGTTTGACCACCGAGTAATAGATTTATCAGCCCGGCAAATTGTTGAAACAGCTGAAAGAACAGGCGCTATCGTCAAAGGACCCGTGCCTTTGCCCACTAAGATTAAGCGTTATACAGTCAACCGTTCCACTTTTGTACATAAGGACGCACGCGATCAATTTGAAATGAGAGTACACAAAAGACTTATTGACATTGAAAATTTTACCGGAAAAACTATTGAATCTCTCACTAATCTTGACCTCCCGGCGGGAGTCGATATAGAGATCAAAATGTGACACATAACTCAGAACTTAGATGTAAGAACTAAAATCCGCAACTAAAAACTCAAAACCTAATGGGCAGTTTTAAGATTTAAGTTGTGGTTTCCTGGTTATCAACGGACAGATTACATCTTAGTTGTTAGTTGTTAGTTATTAGTTTATATTATAATGAGTAAATTCTTGCTTGGTAAAAAATTAGGGATGTCCCAGTGGTGGAATGAGAGTAAAGAAGCTGAACCGATTACTTTGGTTGATTGCGGGAGACTGCTAGTGACAGAAATAAGGACTTTAGAAAAAAACGGATATAATGCGGTGTGTTTGGGCATTACCAAGAGGAAAAAGCAGTCCGATTCTAACAAACAGGAGTTAGCAAAAAAATCAGCCAACTTTGAGTTGCTAAAAGAATTTCCCGTTCCGGAGTTGAAAGAATTTTCGTTTTCTCAAGGAGAAAAATTAGGGGCGGAAGTTTTCACGACCGGAGATAAGGTTAAGGTCACCGCAATAAGCAAGGGCAAGGGCACCCAAGGAGTTGTAAAAAGGCACGGCTTCGCCGGTGGGCCCAAAACCCACGGTCACAGGCACGTTCTGCGTAGCGGAGGTTCAATCGGATCGGCTTTTCCCGAACATGTCCAAAAAGGTAAAAAAATGGCCGGTCGGATGGGCAACGCCCAAGTTACCGTAAAAAACTTAAAAATTGCCTGGGTTGATAAAGAAAAAGATTTAGTAGCCATCAAGGGAGCTATTCCCGGAAGAAAAGGAAGCTGGATAAAGATAGTGGCTGTCTAATTTACTATTATCGACCAATATCAATTTTTTAATTTTCCTTCAATTATTAATTAGCAAATTCAAACATTACAGATTAAAGGAAAATTAAAAAATTATTGATAAGTATTGAAAATTCTCATGGTTAAGCTACCGGTCTACAATTTGGAAGGTAAGGAGCTAGAAAAAGTCAGTTTGAATGATAAGTCTTTTTCGTGTGAATTTAACCCTGCCTTAGTCCATCAAGTAACCACTATCCTTCAGAACAATAAAAGAATTTACACTGCGCACACAAAAACAAAGGGGGAGGTCCGAGGGGGAGGAAAAAAGCCGTGGAAACAAAAAGGGACTGGTAGAGCCCGGGCCGGATCGATCAGAAGTCCTCTTTGGGTGGGAGGAGGAGTTACTTTTGGACCGCGTAATAACCGTAATTATTCGAGAAAAATCAATAAACAAGAAAGGCATTTAGCTTTTGCGATGGTTTTTGGATCAAAATCTGCCGATAAAGAAATTAAAGTAGTGGATAATTGGAATATCGGTAAGCCTAAAACCAAAGAATTATTCCAAATAATCAGTCGATTTGGAATTTCCAGCCAATCCGCCCTTTTGGTTTCCGCCAAAAATAACGAGAATTTAGTAAGGGCAGGAAAAAACTTGCCTAGGGTTGATATCAAGGTGGTGGCCAATATAAATATGCTCGATTTACTAAGTCATAAATTTGTAATTATTGAGAAGGAGGCATTGGCATCTTTGGAGAACAGAGTCGGCAAGGAAGTGGTAAGCAGTAGAGCTCCGAAGAACAAAGCGCCAATCAAGCGGACGGAAAGTGTAGTTAATTTATAAAATATGAACAATAACAACAATTCCCTTAAGGATATCCTTATTAAGCCCTTAATGACCGAAAAGATTGTTTCTGCCGAACAAATGGGCAAATATACTTTTATGGTAAAGCACTCGGCTAATAAAATCCTGGTGCGTAAAGCCATAGAAGAAGTTTATGGCGTAAAAGTAAAAAGCGTCAACATAATACCGGTGAGACCCAAGAAAGTAACGCGTAAATTTGGCGAAGGGATGAAAGGCAAGAAGGCAAAAAAAGCGATTGTAACCTTGGTAAAAGGACAAAATATCAAGAAATCCAAGTAAACGTAGCTTACAACTTTATAACCAATAACTTGTAACTAGAGAATATAAATCCCGTTGTTGAAAAAAACTCTCTTTGTTATAAGTTATGAGTTATAAGTTATAAGCTTGTTTTATGGCTATCAAAATTCGGAAAATCAAGAATAGAGGAAAAAGGACAATGTCTTACGTCGCTTCCGGGTTTGACAAAAAGAAGAAACCCGAAAAGTCTTTAACTATTGGGAAAACCAGTAAATCCGGCCGTATGGGCACGGGAAAAATTTCTATCCGTCACCGCGGAGGAGGCCACAAAAGAAAGTACCGTATTATTGATTTTCGCTGCAAAAAATTGGAGATACCGGCTCGCGTCGTTTCCGTCGAAAAAGACCCTAATCGATCAGGTTTCATCGCCCTTTTGTCATTTAAAGACGGCGAAAAAAGATACGTTTTAGCTTGGGAGGAAGCTAAGAGCGGACAAGAAGTAATTTTTTCGGAAAAAGCCGAGATAAAGACTGGAAACCGAACTAATTTAAGAAGAATTCCCGTAGGAACAGAAGTTTTCAACGTAGAAATGATGCCGGGTAAGGGAGGACAGATTGTACGTTCTGCCGGATCGGCGGCCATTGTGATGGCTAACGAAAACGGCTTTACCCAATTGCAAATGCCTTCCACCGAAGTCAGGATTTTCCCCGATTCTTGTATGGCAACCATTGGTCGGGTGAGTAACACAGAGCACAACACCATTACTATCGGAAAAGCCGGCCGGAAACGCTGGATGGGCCGCCGACCACAAGTTCGTGGCAAGGTTATGAATCCGGTTGACCACCCCCACGGTGGCGGCGAAGGCAATCAGCCCATTGGCTTAAAATACCCGAAAACTCCTTGGGGTAAGCCGGCTAAAGGCATCAAGACTCGCAAAAAAACTAAACCTTCGAATAAATTTATCATCCGTCGCAGGAAAAAGAAAAGAAAAAAGTAAGCTCTTTTTGTTTTATTATTAAATTCAGAGACAAATTTAGCCCAAAAAACTTAACGATAAGCAAGTAAGTCCCGTATGATTACGGGACTTACTTTATTTTCCTCCAAATAGAGCTTCTTTGTCGCAATAAGAATATAATTAGTCATCAAACCACGAATTGTCAAGGCAAAAATGGGATGGTTTAATAAAAAGATATTGAACCACAAATTTAGAACAAATTTAACAAATAGAAATTATTTATAATCTACGCTATGCAAAATCTCAAAAAACAGGATCCGGCTGTTTACAAGGCAACTTTGGGCGAAATAAAACGCCAGCAGGAGGGAATGGAGCTGATCGCATCGGAGAATTATGTTTCCGAAGCGGTTTTGGAAGCACTGGGCAGCGCTTTTACCAATAAATATTCGGAAGGTTACCCCACTAAAAGATACTACGGGGGGCAGAAATACACTGACATTGTTGAAACAATCGCTATTGAGCGGGCTAAAAAGTTGTTTGGCGCGGAGCATGTCAACGTCCAGCCACTGTCTGGCGCACCGGCCAATATGATTGCGTACAGCGCCGTTTTGAAACCGGGAGACACGGTTTTGGGAATGGACTTGTCCCACGGCGGACATCTCACTCACGGCCATCCCGTAACTCTTTCGGCTAAAATTTATAATTTTGTCCGCTACAAAACAGACAAATCCGGTAAAATAGATTATAAAAAATTGGAAGCAATGGCGAAAAAAGAAAAACCCCGGATGATTCTAGCCGGTTTTTCCGCTTATACCCGACAATTGGACTATAAAAAATTTAACGCTATCGCCAAAAAAGTGGGAGCGATTTCTATGATTGATATCGCCCATATTGCGGGCTTAATCGCCGGTAAAGCCGTCCCCAACCCGATTCCTTATTTCGATATCGTAACGACCACTACCCATAAAACTTTGCGCGGCCCCCGCGGAGGAATGATTTTGTGCAAACAAAAATACGCCGAAGCCATCGACAAGGCTTGTTTCCCAGGCTTTCAAGGTGGGCCCCATATGCATCAAATCGCAGCTTTGGCAGTTAGTCTAGGCGAAGCCCTAAAGCCCGCTTACAAAAAATACGCTAAACAGGTAATAAAAAACGCTAAAACACTAGAAAAAGAGTTAAAAAAATCCGGTTTTAAATTAATGTTTGGCGGCACCGACAACCATATGATTTTGGTGAATGTTTACGGCAGTAAAGGACTCTCCGGTAAAGAAGCGGAAATAGCCCTCGACAAAGTCGGTATCACCTTAAATAAAAACGTTATCCCCGACGACCCGCGTTCGCCTTTGGATCCAAGCGGAATACGGATTGGCGTTCCCGCCGTCACGACTCGCGGAATGAAAGAAAAAGAAATCAAAATGGTCGCCAAATGGATCAATGAAGCAATCGAAAATTATAAAAATGAGAAGATTCTGAAGCGTATTCACGAGGAAGTAAAAGCTTTATGTAAGCAGTTTCCGCTATATAAAGAAGCAAAGTGAATTGTTCTTGCATAGCGTTCCAGGCATTGCGCGAAAACACGCAGCGCTTTCCCCGGCGAGGAAAGCGCTACTCAGGTACTCGCTCGGCTCGTCCCGCTAAAGCGGGACACCATGCCCGCCGAGCTCCGTATGGTTTTCTTAACAATACCTAGAACGCTTGAGTAATATTTTTTGAAAAAATTAATGGAGAAAAAAATTCATCCCGAATATCAATACCTCGACTTGCTAAAAGACATAATGGAAAACGGTTCGGACAAACAGCTGTTTTTCACGCCTGAAGTGCTGCAACAATATAAAGATAAAGGCGAAGAACCGCCGTTTATCCGTTCGGTGTTCGGCCGAATGATCCGATTCGATTTAAGCCAAGGATTTCCGTTGCTGACCACAAAAAAGACTTTTTACCGCGGAATATTTATCGAACTGCTGTGGTTTTTGAGTGGCGATTCCAACATTAAATATCTAGTCGATAATGATGTCCATATTTGGGACGAATGGTCCTGGAAAAGATACCACAAATACTGCCTGACAAACGAGCCCGCCTCCGATATGAGTCAGGAAGATTTTATTGCCAAAATCAAAGCCGAATCCAAAAACAGCGCATTCGTAAGAAAATGGGGGGATTTAATCACGATTTATGGGCGAATGTGGCGCCGGTGGCCAGCCAGTGACGGCCGGGAAATCGACCAGCTGGCTTGGGCTATTGACGGATTGAAATCCGATCCTTATCGAAAATCTTACGTGGTTTCGGCTTGGAATCCTGATTTCATTTATCAAATGGCTTCCGAAAAAAACAAGAACGAAGTGCCGCCTTTCTGCCACACCACTTTTCAATTCAGCCTGGTTAACGGCAAGCTGAATTTGGGAATGTTTCAAAGAAGCGCCGATTCGTTTCTCGGAGTGCCGTTTAACATCGCCAGCTATGCCTTGCTGTTGCTGATGGCAGCGCAAGTGACCGGGCTGCCGGCGGGCGATTTTGTCCACTTTTTCGGCGACGTTCATATTTATTCCAATCACTTTGACCAAGTAAAAGAGCAACTTTCCCGCGAGCCCCGACCGTTTCCGAACTTAAAGCTTAATCCCGCTATCAAAAATATTGACAATTTTAAGTTAGCAGACATAGTCTTGGAAAATTACGCCCCCCACCCGCCTCTCAAAGCTGAAATAGCCAACATCGGGGGGTTTAAGGAAACCGGAAAGAAGTATGACCGGAAAAATACCGAAAATCAAAAATCTTAAATTTAAATATCAAATGATTTCTATAATTGCAATTGTCGGTAAAAACCGGGCCATCGGCCGTAACAATCAATTACTTTGGGATATTCCCGAGGATTTGCGATATTTCAAGGAAAAAACTCGGGGGAAAACCGTTGTTATGGGCAGACAGACATTTATTTCAATCGGGAAACCGCTTCCCGGCCGTAGTAACATCGTGGCCACGCTAGATTCGGCCTTTCAGGCCGAGGGCGTAAAAATTAGCCATTCTTTAGAAGAATTATTAAGGAAAGCCCAAAAATATCCTGAAGAAATCTTCGTTATTGGCGGGAGCCAAATCTACACCCAATCATTGCCTTACGCCGAAAAACTGTACTTAACCCTCGTGGAAGATAGCCCCACTGATGCCGACGCTTTTTTCCCTGACTACTCGGAATTTAGTAAGGAAATCAGTAGGGAAGAGCACGATGATGGGAAATATAAATTTACTTTTTTGGAATTAACCAAATGATTACTACTTTTCAAAATCCCTTTTTGAATACGGTTCGGGAATAATTTTTACTTTCGCTGCCAATCAGTTGGTTGGATCAAACCGAAACGATTGCCTTCCGCATCTTTTACGTTCGCGAAAAACCCGACTCCGGGAATTTCCATTTTATTTTTCGTTCAACAATCTTTGGAATTATTGTAGTTCGTTGGCTTTTTGGATAAAAAAAGTCCCGGAGAGCGCTAAGCTTCCGGGAACAAAGATTCGGTTGGAATTTGATAGAACTTGATAGTCTCACTGGCAAGAGCGGTCACAGATGACGGACCAAACTCCTTTTTTTCTCTTCCAATCGTCGTTGAAATAATTGTCCGGGGCAACCCGATAATCCCCATAATTAGCAAGAAAGAGTGGGGTTTCCCTCCCGGGAATCTTTGGTTTCGGGATGTAAATCACAACCTCTCCTTTTCCGGCAAAAACGTATGCCGGAGACGGGGGACTTGCTCCAAAATCAAGATCGATCTCTATTCGAACCCATTTTCGAGTCTCATCCACTTGGACCCACTCTTGAGCATGAACTACCGCCTCCAACTCTGCAATCTCTTTTTGGTCCACCAACTCTCGGACCCTCATCCAGGTATTTCCCCTGGGAGGAAGCAGGATCTTCACTATCTCCTCCTGCTTCAAAGAGCAGTAATCTATGGCCACAACCGGTGATAATAGTGATGCCACTGTTACCAGCAAGAGAGTTAACGGCACAATCACAAAGATTCTTTTTGCCAGCGTGGTTTTCATTGTCTTCTCCTTCTTTTCTTTCTTTGAAAGAAAAATCCTCAACCCGAAGGTCGAGGATTGGTAGTTTCACCAAATTACGCGGAATTACTGCTTTTCAATCTCGAACATAACCGGGTGGTCTTTTTTGAGAATCTCCTTCCAAACTTTCTTGTTGAGACCGTTCACGGACTTCCCGCAGAGAGGAATGTGTATCTTGGGCATTTCTCTCGACACGTACCCATCGTATACACAACCCCTAAGCTCCAGGAATTCAACTTTGACCGAGATCCATTCCTCGGTAATTTGGATTTCCTCGTCAAGAATAAAACCCTTACAAACTCCTCTGCGAAGAGAGTTTTTTATCTTGACGAAAAGACCATTAGGATACGCGCTCAATCGTTCGCACCCACAGTCCGGCGGGGGAGTCTCTTCGACTATTTCTTCTCTTCGCTCTCGCGGTGCCGGCGCCGTCGCTACTCTGACTGGCGGCGACAGAACGTAAGCGGGCTCCTCCGGATAAACGACATGCTCTTGAGTGGCATACTGGGGATAGTAGGGAGTCTCGACAGTGGCGGCCGGTGGACAATAGGCAGGCTGCTGCTGACACCCGTATCCACTTTCATAGCCGGACGGATACGAACATCCTGCCCCGACAAAGGGGGAGCCAAATCCCGACTGAACGGCATTTTGGCCTACCCCGGTTCCACCAACCTGTTGTTGCTGCTGCGACTCTCCCCCCACACTGCTGGTTGCGGCAGCGGGAATCGCTGCTCCCGTTTGCACTACGCTTATGGTTGATCCGAACTGTTGCTGCTCAACCTGCTGCTCTTGCTGTTGTTGATCGGTAACGATTGCGCCGGTTTGTCCTTCTTCTCCTCTATGTCCTCTATGGGAATCATCGCCACGGTGTCGCCTATGCTTGTCTTGCCGACTATCTTCTTCGACGCATTCACTGCGTCCCCTGTGGCTTTTTCCTTTGTGTTGGCAGACAAACCTGTCGTGGTCTTTTCCTTTCCTTTCTCCCCGGTGCCACCGATCTAGAAATGCTCCGACGTCTCTACTGTAATGCTTCTTGTGTTTGCCCTGGCCGTCGTCTTCCCCACACTCTTTTTGGCGCCCTTTCTTGTGGCTTTTTCCTTCGTGTCGGGTAATCTTGGGCGAATGATCACCTTGCCGTCCTTCCCGGCACCAACGGTTCAAAAAGCCTTTGACGGATCCGTGGCTTTCCTCGCCATGGCGGCGGATACCGGAATGTTTCTCTCTGCCGTCTCCGCACTTGCTGCCGCTTTGGTAATGTCGCTTCAGGAAGTCACCGACACCGGTATGCCTTCCAAAAGGCTCCCCGTATCGTCCGTGACCTTCCTCGCCTTTCCGTTTCTGAAAACCGGCATATCCGTGCCTATCGCCCGGAAAACCTTTGGAAAAACACGATTCACGCGACGATCCACGATATCTAGAACTGGAACCAAAATCGTACGTTGCTCCTCTTCCCGGAAAACCAACGGAACCGTGATATCGTCCATCCGGACGCTTTATCAACGGTTGTTGCCCCCCTCTAGGCGGCTGGCAAAACCGGCTCTCGGGTCCGGGTCCGTGAAATTGCCGATTAGGTTGAACATTCTGATAGCCGTGCCTCGTTGTCACTTGTTTACCCGGCCCACAACTGGGACCCTTATAGACCGAGGGAGCGGCGGGTCTTCCTGAGTAATGTGGGGTTTGAGGGGATCTGTGGATTGCCGGCGGCGGTGCACAAGGCGCCCCGCCATGACGGGCTCCTCCGTTTTGAGGAGGTCTCTGGACCATTGGCGGAGCGGGTCTTCCCGAGTAATGTGGAGGTTGTTGGGGGGGTCTGTGGATTATCAGCGGCGGTGCACAAGGTGCCCCGCCATGATGGGCTCCTCCGCGTGGCGGTGAGACCGAAGGTCCTTTTTTCCCCATCTTTCCGGCCGCTTCGGCCGAAGACGAAGAAACCACAAAGCAGACGGCGGCAACCGCCGCGACGATCAAGAACATTCTTACTTGTTTTTTCATAACACTCCCTACCTTTCTTGGGTTGTTTGTATGCTTGTAGCCACACAATATTTTAAAGTTCTCATATTCCTCCTTAAAGCCAAAACCCCTTGATTTCAGCGTATTATGCTGGGTTAACACGAATATTTATTTTCTACAAGGCTCTGCAATCAATTCTTATAAATAAAGGAGAGTCAAAGACTCTCCTTGTCGAGAAGCTAAAAAGCCGGAAAAGCCAAAGAGCTAAGGATGGCAAATTTCTACCGGGAAGATTATTCCTCCCTTACTGGTAGTTACACTGCGACTAGTCTCATTTGGTACAGCAGGAAAACCGTAAAATCCCGACCAAATTCCGGATGCGCGAATCACCGCGTCCAAGAAGCTCTTTTCAATAGAAACACATTCGTAATTCTTTAGCCAAGTGTCTTTAAGATCTTCTTTGATAGAATCCACTCCTGTCCCAGGATTTACCGGAACAAGAAACATTCTCAGATCCAGCAGATCTATTGGATGCGGCCTATTTGAAGAATGAAAGCCCCCAAAAGCAGCTTTTTTCCCAGTTTCCGCCCCAACCTGTTCAGTTTGTAAAGCTCGCAAGATTTGCAAGGAGAGCTGAAAAAACTCACTTGTTATCAACACCGCGTAAGGTCCTTTTTCCTCAAACATTGTAAACCTCCTTGAATGAGAATGTCTTTTAGCTCGTTGTGATTGAGATTGGAAATTAAGTTAATACACATGACCCTTTTTATAGTTGAAAACGGTATTTTTCCCTGGTTAGCTTTCCAATTACCAAGAATTCCTTCTTGAATTAATTTGATGGCTAAATAGAGCAACTTGCCTTGTTTATAAGAATATAATAAAAGAAAAAAATCGCAAAATAAAAATTGATTTTATCGCTTTATGCAAGTATAGTTTAGATTATGCGAATATTACAAAATTCGCTGGAAAACTTGAAGTTCGGTTGTGAAACATTAACGAGGAAGCTAAAATAATGTTTTAGATTGCGGGTTTTTATATGTTTAGTGTTGCACGTTTGGAGAGGTGCCAGAGTGGTCGAATGGGCCGCACTCGAAATGCGGTGTGCCTTTACCGGTACCTAGGGTTCGAATCCCTACCTCTCCGCACAATATTTTCAGTATCGAGGGACCGACCCTCTTCCCGCATGGTTAAGCGGTATTTGGGCTATTCCAAAGCCAATAAAAAATCGGCCAAAACGCAAAAAAGAGCCCGGGATTCGAACCGGACTTTTGTTATTTTAGACCCCCTAATTGTGTCATCCCTGCGAAAGCAGGGATCCAGACCGATTACTTTTTCAGCGACAATACCTTTTTACTCAGAACCAGCTTGCTTTTCAGGCTGGCCAGCAATTCTCTTTTTTCTTCCATCCCGCCTTCCTTAAGCACGTATCTGGCGTAGGTTTTGATATCAAACTCCTTTTGCTTGTCGATTTCCTTATCTTTTCCTTCCATTCTCAAGACCATGCTCTGGAATTTATTGTAGCGGTCAACCTCTTCTTGGAATTGCTTCTTGAGCCCGATTTCATTGATATCCAAATTCTCCACTATCTTAATCATCTGTTTTATCAGCTCTTCCTCCCGAATATACCCGCACTTGCAGTGCAAATCACGCGATCTTGTACAGCCGTAGTAAACGTATTTCACCACATTTCCGTTCTTCAATTTCTTGTATTTCTCATCGGCCGTTACTCCGGATCCGCACAAACCGCAGGTGATAAGTTTGGTGAAGGCGAATTCTTTGGTCTCCCGGACTATCCGGTCCCGTTTCAGCTGCTCCTGGACGGCCTCGAACAGTTCCTTGTTGATTAGTGGATCGTGCTTACCCTGGTACCAGTTACCGCTTCCTTGGGGATACTCGAAAGGCCCATAGTAGAAGCTGTTTTGGAGGATCAGGTAAATATTGCTCAAAGATACGTTTTTATTTCCCTTGCTTTTAAAGTTCAGCTCGAATTTCAGCCAGTGGTATATTTTCCTCCCGCTCCATTTTTCGTAAGCCACCTTTTCGAACATTTTCTTTATCACCGTAGCCCTTTCTGGATCAGGCACCACGATGCATTTTTTCTCATCGTTTCGGATATTGATGTACCCGGTAGGGGCGCAGGTTGGCCACAACCCCATCTCGCACTTCATTCGGAGTCCCCGTTTCACGTTGATTCCCCGGTTATCATTTTCCAATTTTGCTTGTGACCCCAAGATCATGAGCAGGAACTTCTCATTGGGAGAGTTGGTGAACACTTGGCCATAAGTCCGGATTTCCTTCAATATCCCGCTATCCATGAGATCGACCAGCGACCCCAGATCCCCGGCATTCCTGCTCAACCGGTCAGGAGCCCAAGTGAGAATCCCATTGAACCTCTCCCTTTTGATATCCTCCAAAAGCTCGTTAAACACCTTCCGTTCCCCGGAATCCTTGGCTGAGTGGCTTTCCCTGCGGATATCAATGATATTGAGCCCCTCCCGCTCCGCTATGTGGAGCATTTCTTTTACTTGGGAATCAATGGAAAGCACCTGCCGTTCCTCCGATTCGGTGCTTTTCCGAGCGTAGAGGCAGTAGTTTAGCACTTGGGGTTCCGGTGGCTGCTGGGGAGCTTGGTTGACTCCTATCCCTGTTTGCACTTGCTGGGTTGCGACATCCATTTGTTTTTTCATTAATGATTATACAAACAAAGGAATGACACAGACCTTAAGTTAGTCAAGGCTAAATCCCACTATCCCCGATAGTCTTTCAAACATTGGCAAAAACCGCCCAATCAAAATACGCCGTAAACCACCCCTGAAAATTTCCCTAAAAGCAATTCCTATGCTACATTGAAGCTACAATTTGGCAGCCTAAACTGTACCTAAACTCGATATTTTATTGTCGGGCATGGTACTTTTTAGGACAATCCTCTGCAACAGAAACGGTCTCCTGACCGGTATCTTGTTGCAGAGGTCAGCCTCCCGAAAGGGTTGCTGGGCAGTTTCCGCAAGGACTCTGTCGCCGGTTCAGGGGACCTTTTGTGTTTCTTGAGTCGGTAACCCTTAATCAAGAAACACATGAAGAAGCAGGATCCGGAAGGGAGGGCGAGGAAAGTGATAAAAACGATAGAAGCAATCGCAAAAATAGGCATGGGGCTGGTCTCGATTTACGCTTCATACCTCATAATCAAATTTTGTATAACGCTGCTAATGATTTAGCGGCTTTTTTTTATTTTTAAATCCATTAAAAATGGAAGAATCAGAAAACCAAGCTCCGGAGGGGGCAAAACCAACTAAGAAGGAATGGTACAAGAAAAAAAGATATTGGATTCTAATTGCAATCCTTGTATTATTAGCAGGAATGTTCACATTAGTCAGTATTGCAACGAAGGATGTGCCAATGTGTCAAGTACCCCTTTTGTTAGACACTGTTTCTACAAGTAAAAATTGATTGACGTATTGGATCGGAGGCATGTGCAAGCTGGTGTGAATTCGGGTATGGTTGTAGATGTAAATGCCCTGGTAAATAGCATAAACCAGCTCTCCTAAGGTCTCAAATCTGTTGGGATCGCCTAGATCCACTTTGAACTGGGAATAAAAGGATTCCTGGTAGCCGTTTTCCCAAGGCGAAGCCACATTGCTCATGGAAACACGGATACCGAGGCTTTCAACGAGAGTAATGTAATCCTTGGATAAATACTCGCTACCCTGGTCGGAATGGATGATAGCCGGCACCGGATGTTTGTGAATGGCGGATAAAAAGGCGTTGATCACGAGTTGAACTGAATGGTTGGTCATCACGGAAAATCCCACGATCTCCCGGCCGAAC
>Ga0172371_10001111_pt1 | contig 42466 bp, 36 predicted proteins | sample Lak12m_FD_114543 | JGI IMG/M metagenome (GOLD analysis project Ga0172371, IMG submission 114543) | Freshwater microbial communities from Kabuno Bay, South-Kivu, Congo - kab_022012_12m | ecosystem: Environmental > Aquatic > Freshwater > Lake | place: Democratic Republic of the Congo: South-Kivu... | reverse complement strand
CCCCCTCTCCAAGGATGGAGAGGGGGTTCCGGTTCCCCTTCCCTATACTTGGGGAAGGGGCTAGGGGATGGGGTCACGGAGAAGGCGCTCGCTGACTCTTTCAGGGAACAATCCCTCTGAACGGTTATCGCATTCTGTCATGATCGATAGTCCGCGTTGATGGTCACGTATTCCTCGGACAGGTCCGTGGTAAGGATTTCCGCCTCCGCTTCCCCGACCTTCAGATCCAGCGCGATGGAAAACTCGCCTTTCAGCATGACCTTGTGCGCCGCGGTCTCCCAGTCGTCGGACACAAGGGTCCCCTGTTTCACGATAGGGACATCCCCGATGAAGAGATCAACCGCCGCGGGATCAAAGACCACGCCGCTCCGGCCCGCCGCGGCGATGATCCTGCCCCAATTGGGGTCCGCACCGTGAAATGCGGTCTTCACCAGGGGCGATTCCGCGATGGTTCGAGCCATTCGGGACGCGGCCGCTGAATCAGGCGCTCCGGTCACCCGAATCCGCGCCAGTTTTGTCGCTCCTTCGCCGTCCCGCAGGATTTGGATGGCAAGATCCATACATGCCGCGCTGAGAAGCGAGGCAAAGGCAGCTCGGTCTTCTGCATTCGTTCCGAGCACGGGCGAATCGGGGCGAGGCCCGGAGAGCACGACGACGGTGTCGTTGGTGCTCGTGTCCCCGTCGATGGTAATCTTATTGAAGCTCTTCTCCGCGGCATTGACGAGGCACTCCTTCAAGTACGCGGGTTCCACCTTCACGTCCGTAAGAATCACCACCAGCATGGTGGCCATGTTGGGGGCGATCATGCCCGCTCCCTTGGCCATGCCGATAATCCGCATCGGCCCCGAAGAGAGCTCACCGCTTCGGACGACCGTCTTGGGACGGGTGTCGGTGGTCATGATTGCTCTGGCCGCATCCGTGAAAGAAACGGGACTCAGTTTTTTCACGAGCTCCGGAATCCGCCCGAGCATCCGATCCATCGGCAAGGCATGGCCGATGACGCCGGTAGACATGGGGACCACCAATTCGGGATCGGTGTGCAGTTCCGCTGCAACTGCCGCAGTCAAGGCGAGTGCGTCATTCATGCCCTGCTCACCGGAATATGCATTTGCATTTCCCGAGTTCACGAGCACTGCTCGGCAGAGGCCTGACCGAATTCGATTTCGAGTAATGACCACTGGAGCAGCGGCAACGAGATTTGTCGTCGTGACGCACGCGGCCGCAGCGGGGCAATCTGCCGCGATGAGTGCAAAATCCAACCGGTCGGCATCGGCGCGCTTCACACCGGCCGGAACTGCCGCAAAACTGAATCCTCTCAACTCAAGAGTTTCGTCCAAGGTTTCTCCTCCAGAAACGCTGCCTGTCGTCGGTCTTCCCCGGCGCAGGTTTTCATGGATGCGGTGACGTATTCCGGCGCCCGTGTCATCCGACCGCGCTGACAGGTCAACTTTGTCAGCCAGCTTCGGTGGGAATGGTCAACCGAATGAGGGCCGAATTCGTGAAAAGCAATATCTAGGGCAACTCAATTCCGAGATTACCAAATTCAGCAAGCAGCTCTTGGCGGTCCCGGAAGACGATCCCTGTCAAACCCGCCTGAATGGCTCCTTCCACGTTCTCCGGGAGATCGTCGATGAACAGTGCGGAACCCGCATTGATCCCGAACAGATCCATGGCTTTCCGATAATAGCGGGCCGCGGGCTTCATTACCCCGAGCTCGTACGAGAGCGCCGCGGCTCGGTAAAAAACTACGTCCGGAAACTTTTCAACGATCGATTTGTAGTGAGCGCGGCTCGTGTTGGAGGCCAGCCACGTCCGGTACGTTCGTGAAAGGGATTTTCCAAGGGAGACCATGGCTTCGTCCATCGAGAAAACGCAGCACCAGATGTCTCGAAACTCGCCTTGGGCAAGACGCGCGTCAAGAATCCCTGCCATCAACCGGTGGAATTCAGTGAAATCGATCCTCCCCGTTTCCAGTTGAATTGCAGGGCCGTGGAAAAGCCTTTTGAACCGAGGCAGGTCGTGCGTCATCATCTCAGCCATACGAGCAGGGAGATGAGGCAAAAGTCGCTCGAATGCCTTGTCCCAGTTCACCGCGACCAGGACATTTCCCAGATCGAAGACAATATCAGTGATTGCGTTCTGTCCTTGCTTCATCCGTCGCGATTCAGGATTTCCTCCCCCGCCCTAATAGATGCCCAGTTCCATCCCCGCAGCGAGAGTTTGCCCCAGCGTGCGGCAGGCATCCAGCACGGCCTCGGTGACCGGGCCGCGACAAATGAGAGGTTCCTGGACTCTGCGCAATCGCCAGCCGGTGACGATCCGCTCGATGGAGGTCAGGGCCCCCGTTCCGTCGTTCCCCGCGGAAATGACCACCGCGTAGGATCTTCCTTGTACGTGATCGCGGACCTGCTCGTACGTCCGATCAAAGACGTCCTTCACAGCCCCTGCCATGTAACCGAAGTATTCCGGACTGCAGATGACCATTGCGCGGCATTCTTTCAAATGCTCTGCGGTCACGTCGGATGCGGGAAGCCGACTGATTTCGACCTCGTCCACTTTGCGGGCCCCTGCTTCCACCGCGGCAGAGAGACGTGCCGTGTTCCCCGACTGTGAGTGATAAACGATCAGGAGTCTTTTGGACATTTCAGCAGCGGTGATCGAGCTCCTTTCCTCTACAGGCTGCTTGCGTCAGGCCGGGTTGCTTCGGCCTCAGCATAGGCTCCCGCAGCCTCCTCCGACCGGGATGCGAAATACCATCGACACTGTTCCGCGAAGGCCCGGACCACCACCGGGAGCGGCTCGCCCCGGATTTCAGCCTCTTCCCGGAGCATGATCCAGAGTTCGTCCAGCAGCGGAAAGTTATCCAGAGTGAGGGTCAGGACGAGGGTGTTTCCGCACCCGCAGTGGCGATAGATCATGGTGAACGGGCTCCCCATGACTTCCTCGCAGTCCTCGAAGCTGTGCGCCTTGGGAATCGTGTCAATGAGGTAGTGGCCAAAGCTCGGAAAGACCTTGCCGCAGGTTCGGCACGCCTTCGGGAAGAGCTTCTCCGTGGAGTTGATGCCGGCCAGATGCTTGATGAATTCCAGGAAACGGGGATGATAGTCGCGTTGGACCGGGCCCTGGTGCTCGGCTTCCTGGACGGCGTGCTCTTCCATCGGGTCTCCTACCGCGAACCGGCCTCCGTCGTGCATCTCACAGGGCGTTGTCACCGGTCTTCCGCCTGAGCCATAGCTCGATTCTTTCGCGGGTCAGCACAAAAATCCCGATTGTTATGAGGGTAGCCACCGTCACGATCACGAGGAGTGTCCAGTTCTCGTTATAGACCGCGGAGCCACTGTAGCTCAGCATCACGGTACCTGGAATTCTCCCGAGCGTGCACACGATGACGAAGGTCACGAACCCCATGGGACTCAGACCGAGGAGGTAACAGAGAATATCCTTCGGAAAGCCCGGAATGGCGAAAAGGAGCAACGCAATGAACGTCCCCCGGCTTTCTACGACAAAATGGAATTTCTCCATCATGCACTCGCTCACGGCCAGGCGCACAAGGGGCAATCCAATGACCCGAGCTGCGAGGAACGCCAGAACGGAACCGACGCCCAACCCCACCGTCGAATAGAGCACGCTGGGCACAACGCCAAAGATGAATCCGCCTACCGCTCCGGTAAATTCGCCCGGAACGGGCGCAACCACCACCTGCAGGGATTGGATGGACATGAAGGCCGCCGGGGCCCAGCCTCCCCAACTTTCGATGTAGGCCCGCAGGTGCTCTCTGCTGTCAAAAATCCCGTATAGGGCTTTGGTGATAGTCGCGAGGCGGCCGGTGAGCGCGAGAAACACCGTCACGCCGGCGAGCAGCGCAAGCAGGCTCATTGCCAGAGCCAGACCGGTTTTTTCGGTCCTGCATGGGAATTCCATCAGTTCACTCCGGAAGAGCCTGCCGAACGTCCGTCATGGGTCTCTTCCTCCTCGAAGCCGACCGTCCGGAGAATCTCGTCTTCCATTCTCCGTATGAGCGGCGGGAAGGTCTTCGAATCGACTGCCGAGATCGCTATCCCGTGGTACCGGGCGCAAAGGTTTTCGACCGTGTCCTTGTCCACGAGGTCCACTTTGTTGAAAACCCTGAGTATGGGGATCAGGCTCAGGTCAAGCTTCTCCAGGAGTTTCTCCACCGCGGTCATCTGCGCTTCAAATGCGGGGTTGGCGCAATCGATCACGTGGAGGAGCAAGTTCGCATCGCTCAGCTCGTCCAGTGTTGCGGAAAACGCGGCGACCAGCGGCTCGGGAAGGTCCTGCAGAAAACCCACGGTATCGGTTATGATCACCTCGGTGTCCCTGGGGAACCGGAGTCTGCGGCTCGTTGGGTCCAGGGTGGCGAACAGCTTGTTCTCCGTCAGGATGTCCGATTTCGTGAGGCTGTTCAGGAGAGTCGATTTGCCGGCATTCGTGTAACCCACAATGGAAATCACGGAGATCTCACGCCGCTTGCGCCGTTTGCGGCGAACCGACCGACGTTGGGCCAACCGCTCGATTTGTCTCTCCAGGAATCTGATCCGACTATGAATTCTCAGCCGATCGATTTCGAGCCGTGTTTCGCCGGGGCCTCTCCCTCCGATGCCGCCGGTGAGCCGCGAGAGCGCGTCGTCTTTTTCCGCGAGCTTGGGAAGCGCGTACTTGAGTTGTGCGAGCTCCACCTGGATTTTGCCCTCCCGCGAACTGGCACGTTGGGCAAAGATGTCGAGGATCAGTTGTGTCCTGTCGATGACCTTCAGTTCCGTGAAGTCCGCGATGGCCTTCACCTGAGCGGGACCCAGTTCCGTATCGAACACGATGAGCTCCGCGCCCTTGTGAAGGGCATCGATGACGATCTCCTTGAGCTTTCCCTTGCCCACCACGAAGTGGGTGTCAACCTTGTCGCGGCGTTGGATGGACGTCCCGACCACTTCCAGTCCGCAAGAGTCGGCGAGCTCCTTCAATTCCTGGAGGGATTCTTCGATGTCCCATTCCGTGCCCAAGGTCCTTCCGATGAGATAGGCCCTTTCGCGGCCCGTTTTCACGGATCGGGCCGATATGGATCCGGAGATCTCGTCCTCGAGGGACTTGACGAAAGCCAGGAAGTCCACGTCCAGCTTGGATGGCGGTGTAGGATCGAGGAGCTGCCAGACCTCGCCCCGGGGATTGTCGGGCAAGAGATGTGCCACGCGAACCACCGTAGGCAGGCCGTTTTCGTCTACGCCGACGCTCGCCATGAGGTCCAGCCGCAACAGCGCAAGGTCGTTAAGGTCTTCCTCGGTGAGGCCCTCGTCCTTGAGATGGGTATGGATCAGCCGCAGTCCTCTGAGCCTCCCCACACCAACGCGCCAGCCATCCAGCTTCGGAATAAGAATCGAGCGCGCGTCCCCCACGAGCACCGTGCGGATCTTTCCCTTTCGGTCCACGAGGACGCCGATTTGGCGCCGAAGCTCGGAGGAGAGCTCGGCGAGCTGCCGAGCCATCTCCTGTGTCACAATTCTTTCAGGCGGAAGCTTCTTCAGCGCCAGTCGTTCCAGGCGGGTGCGCTGGGACGGCTTGAGATCCTTCATGCTTCCGAATACCGCGCTCACGGTGGACCCCCGCCGATACTTCGGTTCGTGGCGATCATGGATAAAATGTTCTGTTTTCTCAGATCTTCCTCCGTAGGTGAATATTAATCTTACGTCAAGACCGGCGCATGTTCAAGCGCTTCCAGCGAGCCAGGGTTAGAGCAACACCACTATTCTCCAGGAAACTGTCTCAAGGCTCGCGTCCGGATGGTCATCGCGTTACGACGAAGACTGCCCAAATCTTGCTTTAGGTGGCACGGACGTTACACGTCCAGGCCACCCGAGTAGACAGGCATCCTAAATTGTGCCACGATTCGGCGCAATACTGACTTTTGAAACAGCCTCTCAGCTCACCGGACTCCCGCGCTCCGCCATGGTTCGGTCGATGTCTGATCCGGAAGATCTATTTTTCCTTCTTTTCTTCCTTGGGAAGAATCTTCACGATTGCGCACGATTTCGGGTCGAGATATTTCTTGGCTACCCTGAGTACGTCATCCGCCTTCACCGCTGCGATCCGCTTGATGTACTCCACCTCGAAATCGTACCCGAGCCCGTACAAGGTGTTCAGTGCGGTGTTCTCCGATCTGGACCAGGAGCTCTGCAAGTTGATGAGATGATTCCCGATCAGATTGGTGATTGCCCTCTTGAGCTCCCCTTCGCCAACCTTGGTTTTCCTGATCCCCGCAATCTGCTCGAAAAGGCCTTCGAGGGCCCGGTTTGCCTTGGCCTCTTCGCATGCGATATAGAAGGCAAAGAGCCCCGGGTTCAGGCCGGGCCTGTTGAAAGATGTTACCGAGTACGCCAGAGATTCCTTGTCTCTGAGCTGAAGGAACAACCGCCCTCCCTGCCCGGCGAGGACGTTGTTAAGAACTTCCAGGGGATAGCGATCCTGATCGGAGAAGGTCGTCCCGCGAAATCCCAGCACAAGGTGCGCCTTTGCACGCGGAATGTTCACCACCTTTTCCCGGACCTTGGTGAGCGGCTCCTCCGCCGGGACCTGGGGAGCGTCCAACGCCCGCTGCGGAATGTTCCCGAAGACCTCGGTGATCCGGGCCATGGTTTTCTTGATATCCATGTCCCCCACTGCGGTGATCACGGTGTTCGACGGAACCGCGAAGCGTTCATACGTCCGTTTCAGATCATCCACCGTGAATCCGGCGACCGTTTCGAGGGTTCCCTCCTTGTCGAATCCGTAGGGGTGCTGCGTGAACAGCGTCTGATTCATGACGTTGATCGCGTATTGGACCGGACGGTCAGGCTCAGTCTTGATGCGGTTGAGAATCAGGGTGCGCTCCCGCTCCAGTCGGTCCTGCGGGAAGGAGGGATGCTTGTACAATTGAGCCAGCAGGTCGAGCCCTTCGTTCAGGTAGCGGCTGAAAAAGCTTGCCGAGAAGCCGAACGAATCGTACCCGGAAAACCCGGCAAGCCTGCCTCCCATATCTTCGACCTTTCGGGAGATTTCGATCTCCGTCATCTTGCCGGCCCCTTTGGTGAGCATCTGAGCGATGAAGTTCATAATTCCCTCATCGCTTTTGTTCTCGAAACGTTTCCCACCCAAGAGGGCAATGCGAAATGAGACGACCGGGTTGGACGCATCGCGCGCCAACACTACCTGAATCCCGTTCGGCAGCTTTGAGGTAACCACCTGCCCTTTGGCCGCTACCTGACTCGCAGGCTCCGCACCGGGCCGAGCGAACGAATCGATGATCTTCTTCAGGGCGTCTGCATCCGAAACTCCGCCGGACGACTCGGGAACAAGCACGGAAATCGAAACGTTGGGCGGCTCCAAATAGCGTCTCACCGCCTCGCAGATCTGCTCGGGCGTGACAAGTCCGTTCAGCCGCAAGTACTTCTCTTCGTAACCGGGGTCACCAAGCTCCGCGTAGAAGCTCCCGATACTTCGGGCCATGCCCTGAACCGTCTCTCTGCTGTACAGGTGGTGCGATTCAATTTGAATCTTTGCGCGCTGGAGCTCCTCAGCAGACGGAGGTTCCTTGGCGAGCAGAGCGATCTCTTCCATAATGGCGCGGATCGTCGCTTCGAGCTTGCTCGCGTCCAGCGTAGCTGAAACCAGCATCAATCCGGGCATCTTCGGGGTAAGCGCGTACGCGGATATTGAATTGACCAATGCTTTTTCTTTCTTGATCACCTTGACGAGCCGCGAGCTCTCCCTGCCGCCGAGGATGTCGCCCGTGAGATCCAGGGCGTTTACGTCGTTCCCCTCCATGGCCGGGATGTGAAACGCCATGTACAGTCTGGTTTCTCGAGCATTGGCGTCCCGGACCACCGAAGCCCTGATCTGTGTTTGAGGCGGTTCCTGGGCTCGGGGCGGTCTGAAGAGCCCCTGAGGTTTCAGGTCCGCGGTGAGCCGTTCAAGCTCCGGCTTCAGCTTGGCCGTGTCCACGTCCCCAATGATGAGGAGAAACATGTTTTCCGGCACGTACCATTTTTTGCGAAAAGCGAGGACGTCGTCGCGTGTGAACTTCTCGACGATTTCCTTGTAACCGATGACCGGAAAGCGGTAGGGGCTGGCCGCGTACGCGGTGCTGAAAAGGAGCTTGGAAGCTTTTCGTTCCGGGCGCTCCTCACCTTCCAGTATCTCTTCGAGCACTACCTGTTTTTCCTTGTCCAACTCTCCCGGGTCGATGACCGGTCGGAACACGGCATCGGTGAGGATGTCCAGACCTTCCGACGTCTTGATGGAAGGCACGGTCACGTGAAACACCGTCTGATCCCAGCTCGTGTACGCATTGATCTCGCCGCCGAGGGCCTCCACCTCCGAAGCGATCTTGCCGACGCCCCGGCGTTCGGTTCCCTTGAAGGCCATGTGCTCGATCAAATGACTGATTCCGCCCTCCGAACGCTCTTCGTCCGCGCTTCCCACCAACACCCAATACTGGATGGTCGTGACCTTTCGGGCGTGATCCTCCTTGATCAGCACTTTCAGACCGTTTGGAAGGGTAAAATGCTGCAATGTGTCCTCCGTGGCATATGAATGGAAGGGAATTATACACAGGAATGCCGCCACCGCGACCAGCACGATGACGCGACCGAATCCGGAATACACCATTATCATATCTCCCTGTCAAAGAAGTGGGCTGTCCGACGCAAGCGCTCGGATAATATCACCATCCGCGGCCGCATCATCTTCCAGGCATCGGCAATGGCCGCAGTTGCTCCAACTATAAGACCTCACCGGGACAAGTCAACAGGAGGGAACCTTTCCTGAAGGTTGCGGCCGATGAAACGTGTGACTCCCGAAGCCCTGTCGGGTTCCGTGGCTTGGCACTTCATGGCCGAAATACGGTTCCGTGTTCTCGGGCGTGAAGACTGCTTCGGATGCATACGAACGGCTTGGGTGGCCCGGACGTTACACGTCCGGGTCGGTGCGCCTGCGGGCGTACTCAATCAGAGAGGTGAAAGTCCTCTCCAGGTCTGCGCTACAGCCTGTAACCGACTGTAACTGCGTCGCCGAGAGGCGGGGTGGAGAGCAACAGGAGGTGAACGACCAGTCCGTAGGTTAACGAACCCGTTTCGGCCGGGTGTTTTCGGGGAGCCTGCTGGCCAGTGGCGAAGCCTAGACCCAGTCTGACGGCGACCCCCGCTGAAGGAAAAGGCGAGGGGTCTAGAGATGGGAGATCTGTCGCGCTGAAAACAACGTAGCGGATGCAAAGCACCGACAGGGGAACACCAGGTGGTTGGGGACGGAATGGTCTGGAAGGTTCGGTACGTGAAGCAGGGAGACCTGTGCGCCGGGGAGAGGCGTGCAGGAGTCAGAGCCTCCATAGTAGCGTTGAGACGCCGTAATGGGCGTGGAGCAAAGGGAGGCAGGAAGGTGGGTGCGTTACAGCTTGTCATACGGAATCCACACTGGCATTGAGTGGCCCATGGGCCTAGACGACCGGAGACCTTGAGTGCTTTGCACTCGAACAACCGTATATTACGCTGGACGCGCACGCTGGCTACCTCTGTAATGGGGGTGATAGCATCTGTGTTTGCTTCGCCGACCTTGGAATGCTCTCTGTTGCCACATCCCTTGCCTCGGTTAGCCAGTCCTCTCTGGGGTGAACCACCGACCGGAGAGCCGTATGCGGGAGATCCGCACGTACGGTTCGGAGGGGGGAGTGGCCGGGTAACCGGCTGTTCCTACCCCTATCCCAAAGCCGAGTGGGACGGTTTCCGTAGAGCGATTACCGTGCAGTCGCAGGTTTTGAGACCGTTTCGCGAAGCCCCTCCCGCAGGCGCCGCATTTCTGCCCGTGCCTCCTCGTCCGGAATGAGCCCCGAGAACGCGGTTCCATACAGCTCAGCCTGTTTGTCCAGAATGCCCCGTAAGGCCTTTCGGTGCTCTTCGTCCACCTTCCTTCCCATCTCCCGCAACACGTCGAGAATCTTGAGATTGAGCAACCACTTGGGAATAAAGGGCATGATGACCGTATCCAACACAGCGTCGAGGAGCGTGAACCCGCCCCCCACCACGATCTCAAAGGTGATCATGACCAGGGCCCACAAGGTGTACGATCCGTAGAGCTTCATTTCATCCCCGGTGGAAAGACCGTCACGAAAGTGCTTGAACTCTTCTTCCAGGAGGTGCTCGATGCCGGGGAAGGCTTCATCGTACAGGCCGCGGATCTTTTCGCCATCGAACCGCTTCACGTCGGTCAGCGCGACCTTTCGTAAGTCGTCAAGGGATGGATCTGAAGAGAGCGCTTCCGCCACCTGTCTGTTCAGGTGGGCCACCGCTTCCTCGACGGGTTTCAGCCGTGCAGCGGGCTTGGCTTCTTCGAGATCGCGCCTGATCATCTCGTCATCCCGGGAGTTTCCCTCGGCAGGGCCCGAAGATCCGCCCACGAAGTCCCAGACCGTGTGAAAGATCTTCTTCACCGCGCTGCGGACCATCATGCGCGGTACGTAGAGGATGTCGTATTTCCTCAGGAGCTGCGATAGCCTCTGCTGAATATGAGCTTCGACATCGCGGGTTACGATGATGTCGAGCCGCAATTCCATTTCCCGGCCCGCGTCGGCCTGGAAGACCTTGATCCTTTCATTGAGCGCGGCAATCCTCTTTGCCTGCGCGTCGACCATCTCTTCCAATTCCTCGAGGCCGGAGGCCGTCTGCTCGCGGAGGATGGACAACTCCCGCGTACGGATTCTCTCTCCTTGCTGCGCGGTTTTCTCCGAGCGAAAGAGCCTCGAGAATTCCTCGCGATCTCGTAGGCCCGGAATCAGGGTGGGAAAGGAATTGACCGACTCCACCCTCACCGGTTCCGGAACGAAACCTTTGGTCTTCAACGACCCGTGGAAATCGTCGAATGCGTCGGTCGAAGCCACCCTGTTCATGACAACGATGATTTCCTTGCCCCACCGAACAGCTCGCTCCAGGACCTCATGGCCCGCAAGGTCTCCGTATTTGCCCTGGGAAGTAACAAAGACCACGAGGTCGCTGATGATGAAGAAGTCTTCCGCGGTCCGTCGGTTTTCGAGCTGGACACTGTCAAAGTCGGGAGAATCGACGAGAATCAGGTGAGTCAGGTCGGGGCTACGATGGGTTACGATGGAGCTCGGGTCCTGAGCTGTCCCGAGGCACGGACACAGCGCCAGATCACCGGCCCATCGTTCGTCGCACAGTATGACGGCCTGCCGGGTGCAGGGTCGCCTCGTGCCGACTTCGGAAATTTCTCGGCCCGCAAGGGAATTGAAGAGCGTGCTTTTACCCGTGCCCGTGCCGCCCATGAGGCAGGCAATGAGGGGGAAGTCAGCGCTCAAGGACGATTTCCACTGCCAGGCATTCAGGAGGCGTCCAGTTTCGAGCCGCCGCAGCTCCAGCTCGGACCAGGCGGAGAGGCGCGTGTCAAAAAGCACATCGGCGAAGTTCGATACGGATTCCTCCGGCATGGCATCTCGCGGCGCGGTGATGCGCAGGAAACTCAGTGGGGGGCTTTCCCCTCGCTCCAAGAACCGTATTCTGAATCATCAGCCGTTCCGCGGCAATCGGATTTTTGGCGAAGATCAATTATTGTGGCTCTCGATGGCCCTTCTCACGCCGGGCGGGATGAAGATCCCTTCCAGATCGAGCCTGTTCAATGCCTTTGCCAGGATCTGAATTTTTCGTCGCCTCGACTCCCTGCGGTTGACGAGGATCAAGGGTTTGCCGGCCACCTTGCAGTAACCCCCCTCGGTCCTGATACCCAACTGGCCGAGGGTGTCATAACGAAGCTCGACGCCGAGCCGGGTCAGCAATTCCTCCAGATGCTCCAAGAGGGCAATTTCGTTCATGGACGGCAACCTCCTCTGTTCGGGACAGCCGATGAGTTAGTCCGAATCACGGGAGATGTCAAGGGAAAATGTTCAAATAACTCAATGAGATGGCTTTTTGGCCCCTGATGATGTGCGCGGGCCGCTCTAACTTCTCTTGACAAATCGGGATCGTATATATAACATTCTGCAATCCTTTGCTGTCAACCCAACCCCTTGAAGGTGTTATTTTTTTGGAGGCGATCTCCATGACGAGGGCCTGCGAGAGAGTGCCCGGAACGCCAGACTTCGAATACAGGTGGACGCTGCCATGAACAAATCGGATCTGATCGTAACTCTTGCCAAAGAGGCGGACCTTCCTCTGCGGAAGTCCGAAGAGATTGTCAATCTGGTATTCGACACCATGTCCATGGCCTTGATCGCAGGGGACCGCATTGAGATCCGGGGCTTCGGGTCTTTCATGGTGAAAGAGTACAAGGGCTACACCGGTCGAAACCCTAAGACCGGAGAAAAGATCACCGTGACCGAAAAACGGCTCCCCTTTTTCAAGACCGGCAAGGAACTGCGAGAGCACGTGGACGAGGAAGATTGAGCGCAACGATGGCGCCCACCCGGAGGGCTCTACGCTCTCCGGAGCATTCCAAACCGCGCGTGCGCCGGGCCCCACGGTGCTCGCGCGGTGGCATTTGAACGCCTTTGACCGCATCCTTCGTCATGACCCGGTCTCCATCCCTTTCCTACGATTCCCTGACCGATCCTTAGTACTCCGCGGCGAAAATTCCCGCAATCTTGACCGGACAGAACGGGGACGATTTCGGTGGGAGCCGGCCGTCAAGGGCGTCACCGTGCCGCTCATTGAAATTCGCCGCACTCTTCACATACAGGCAAGCCAGTGAGACTTCGTTCACTTTGAGTAAGATCCCCGCGTGGCGGTCATCCACAACTTCTCGGAATCTCATGGTTATGGCCGACTGATAGTGGAGCGCGCTTCCCCAAAAGGACGTTGAGCCTTCTTCGAGATTCAGCTTCAAGTTTTCCATCCCTTTCAATGCGCTCCACCATACTTGACGGAAAGCGCGTCGGGATGAGGCATTTTGGCAGTTCCGCCCCCTCGGCGACGGATTGATTCGCGGTCGCCGAGCGACTATTATAGTTGGGTGGCCGGTTCGGTCCGTGTTTTGAGGAGCGTCCGAAGAAGCTACTCTCCCCGCGGAACCGGTCCGAACATGGGGCTCCACCAGGAGCGCGGTCCATGTGGACCGGTGGCCATGAATCTCTCTATCCATCTCCCATCGGCAGGTTACGGTGAAGACGTACGACGATGTTACCCAGCTCGGGGAAGTCCTCTACAGCGCGGGACTCCTGGACGACGCCGGCCTCGTGCGGCTCCAGGAGGCGGATCAGTACATCCGGGACCGGCTGGCCCAGGATCAGGCCAAACAGGCAAGACAGTCCCTACCGCACGCGCACCAGACGACCGCTATCGACGTAATCGCAGAGATGAAATTCTCCGGGCCTCAGGGCCTCCTCGACGAACCGGCCATCATGAAGGCCGTCGCCGGATACCTGGGATATGAGTTCACGCGCCTCGAGGCCCTCGAGCTCGACCCGGACTTCGTCACACACACGTTGCCGCACAAATTCGCAGATCGATTCCTGCTCGTCCCCATATTGGAGAAGGACGGAAAACTCCGCGTTGCCATTCATGACCCGACTCAGTCGGAAGTTCTCGAAGACGTGTCCCGCGTGAGCGGAAAAGACCTGGAAATCGTCGTTGCGCCGAAATGCGACATCGTAAAGATCATCCTGGAGTTTCACGGATTCAGGAGCTCCATCAAGGCCGCGGCTGAAAAGCACGTCAAATACTTCAAGGAGCTTTCTGACCTCGAACGCCTCGTCGAAGTAAAGAGCCTCGAAGAAATCTCCCACACGGACAAGAATATCCGGACAGCCGTGGATGCCATGTTTCGCAGGGCGCTCTCGCTGCGTGCGAGCGACATTCACATCGAGCCGAAGCGCTCGAAGAGCCTTTTACGGATGCGCATCGACGGGGTGCTCCACGACATCGATTGGGTGCCGGGCCCGCTACACCAGGCATTTACGACGCGTATCAAGGGAATGGCGCAGCTCGACATCGCGGAGAAGCGTCGTCCCCAGGACGGAAGAATCAAGCTCAACACCAGGAGCAAGGAGGTGGAGATACGCGTTTCCACCGTTCCGACGGCCTTCGGCGAGAAAACGGTCTGCCGGATACAGGACCCCGACCTGCTGTTCATGGATCTCGAGGATCTCGGTTTCACCCCGTACGACCTGACCCTCTTTCAGGGGTTCATTTTGAGACCGTTCGGAATCATTCTCGTTACCGGGCCTACGGGATCGGGCAAGACCACGACGCTGTATTCAGCTCTGAAGGTTATCGCCACTTCCGAGAGAAACATCACCACCATTGAGGACCCGGTGGAAATGGTGTTCGAGCGGTTCAATCAGATTTCCGTGAACCCTGCGGTCAGCATGTTGCACAACGTCGAAGAAAAGATGACGTTCGGTCCCATGCTTCGGCATGTCATGCGGCAGGACCCCGACGTCATCATGATCGGAGAGATCAGAGACGAGGAGACGTCATCTCTCGCTGTTCAGGCTGCGCTCACCGGGCATTTGGTCTTCAGCACCGTGCACACGAACGACGCACTGACAGCGATCAACCGGATGCTCGACCTCAAGGTTCCTGCGTTCCTCTTATCCGGCACGGTTATAGGGCTGCTGGCCCAGCGTCTCATACGGAAGGTTTGTCCGTACTGCACCGAAGAGTATTCCGTCAGTTTGAAGGAGCTCAACTCTCGGGGATTCAACTTCGAGGGGCCGGAGAAGATAATACTGAAGCGGGGCCGCGGCTGTTTCCAATGCCGTGACACCGGCTATTTCAAGAGGGAGAGTGTGTACGAGGTGCTGGGAGTTGACGATGACATGGCAAAGCTCATCGTGGACCACCCTGACATGCTTGCTCTCAAGGATATGGCGAGAAAAAAGAAATTCAGTACCCTCTGGGAAAATACTATTCGGAAGCTTCTCAACGGCGTCACGACACCCGAAGAGGTTCTCCGGGTTGCTCAGCCGGACCCGCACTTCAATGAGCCGGTTCATTTGCGGAAGACTCCCTTGCCGATCGGGACAGGATAGGAGGTCCGAAATCACGAGGAAATCACCGCTGGTTAACATTATCCTCTTTTGTGCGACATTCGCCACGACCACCGCTGTGGGTGCGATCTACGCCAATGAGACAATCGACTCGTGGCTGCTGTTCTTTCTGAGAGGGTTGGCGTTTTCCGCTCCGCTCATGGCGATTCTCCTCGTCCACGAAATGGGACATTACGTCGCGGCGAGGATGCATTTCCTCGATGTGACCCTGCCGTACTTCATACCTGCGATCCCGCCGGCCGGGACCTTTGGCGCGGTCATCAAGATTCGATCCCCGATCCCGAATAAGAGGGCGCTGCTCCGAGTGGGCGCGTCCGGTCCTTTGGCGGGAGCGATCGTTGCCGTGCCGCTCCTGGCGTTGGGACTCTCCTATTCCAAGCTTGTCCCCGGGTCGGGCACGGGGGAAGGGTTGAATTTCGGTTCATCCATTATTCTGGAGCTCCTGTGCCTTGCGAGCTTCGGTCAATTTTCACACGGCGTGACGGTGATCTTGCACCCGACTGCCCTGGCCGCCTGGTTTGGGTTGTTCGTGACCGCGATGAATCTCCTTCCCCTGGGGCAGCTTGACGGCGGGCATGTGATCTACGCGTTGTTCGGCCCCCGCTGGTCGCTGATCATCGGACGGATAGTATTCATTTGCCTGATTCCTTTGGGGATTTTTCTGTGGCCGGGTTGGCTCTTGTTCGCGCTGCTCGTGTTTTTCTTGGGATTGAGGCATCCGCCCCCTTTGGACCCTTACACGCCCCTGGATCCCGTGGGCCGATGGATGGGCTGGGTCGCGGTTGTGTTATTTGTGGTGACGTTCATTCCTAAGCCTCTGACCTTCCTGGAGTAACGTACCGTACGCGGCGGTGGCGCTCCGGTGAGGCGCAAGGAGTTGACAAGCAACCGTTTCTTGGGTTATTTTCCTCGTCGGTCAGTTTTCACCTTCCTCGACGCCGGGGTAGCTCAGTGGCCAGAGCAGTTGATTCGTAATCATCAGGTCGCGGGTTCGACTCCCGCCCTCGGCTCCATAGATTTCAGTTGGTTCGTCAGCCCGATGATTTTCCCGGTTGGGTTCCGGGTACATCATACCTATTTGCCTTCGTTTTTCGTGACCGTTCAGCGGGAAAGAAGAACTCACCGCAGAGAACGCGGAGAGCGCAGAGGTAAGAATTCTTGAAATCTCGGCGAGGTGCGGTCCTCGCCCCAGAGAAGGGAATTGCATCGCGGCCAACCCTGACTCCGAGCTGTTGCGGGAGACTCCATCACGTAGCCAATCGGAAAAAATTGGATTGCTCCTGAACTCTCTGCGTCCTCTGCGCTCTCCGCGATGAACCTGTAATTTGTCCCATATGCCACTCTACTCTCATCCTGACCTTCAACGGCATCAATTACGTATGGTGTGCCCGGAGCTCGGGACTATACAGAGGCCGGTGCGAACGCCAGGGATGTGGTGTCAATGCCTCCTTCATCCCTATGGAGGTACTTCACACGCAGGGGCATTCCAACCCGTATGGTTTCCGGCCGTCTCGTGTCCACCTCTTCGATTCTCGCGACCACCCTCGGGCCTTCATTCAGCTCGATAACGCCGGTGCAGTACGGTCGATTCCTGCCATAGCCTTCCTGCCGCATGAAAGGCGGGCCCACTGCTATGCAGGTGAATGCTACCAGTTTTCCCTCCCCCGCGACTTCCACCCACTCCATGTCGTTTCCCGCGCACGTGATACAGATCGGGCGAGGAGGCACAAAAAGGGTTCCGCACTTGACGCACCTCGATCCCATCAATCTGTGCTCATTGAGAAATTGCTCGAAGGAAATGTCGTTGAAAAGTCGCTCTTCCACGTCATCACCGCCTTTCAAGGATCGTCAGCGTGCAGGTGCCGCCAGTCCCGCCCAAGTTGTGGGTGGCGCCTATGCGCAAGTCCCTGTTCTTCACTTGTCGTTCCCCGGCCCGGCCCCTGAGCTGTTCCCAGATTTCGACCATCTGAGCCACTCCTGTGGCGCCGACGGGGTGACCCTTACACTTGAGGCCTCCCGATGTATTGATCGGCTTTGATCCATCGAGCCTCGTGAGTCCCTCTTCAATGGCCTTGTAACCTTGCCCCGGCTTGAAAAAGCCCAGGTCTTCTATGTGGACCAACTCCGCTATGGAGAAGCAGTCGTGCACTTCTGCAATTTGGACATGCTCGGCTGTGATGCCTGCCATGCCGTACGCCTCTTCAGCCGCGTATTTTGTGGCCTCAAAGGTGGTGAGATCTTCTTTCGCGTGCAGGCCCCGGCCGCTCCCTTGACCCAATCCGATCACGTAGAGCGGATCGTCGGTGAAACTTCGCGCGAGCTCCTCCCCGACCAGAAGCGCGCAGCTCGCGCCGTCGCTTATGGGGCAACAGTCGAATAAGTGCATGGGCCAGGCAACGACCGGATTAGCTTCAGGGTCACGCAGAAAGTCCTTTTCATCGGCCCATTGGGGCACGGGCAGCCCGGACTTCCGGGCCCGCTCGATCTTGGAGCTCATGATATCGCGGATGGAATTCCGATACTGTGCTCGTGGATTCAGACAGGCATTGTTGTGGCTCTTTACGGTGATATTCATCAGATGTTCACGTGTTGCGCCGTACTTGTCAAAATAGGCCGTGGCTGTTGCGCCGAACACGCCGGGAAACGTGAATGCGGCCTTCCCTTCGTACGGAATGGTGGCCAGAGCCAAACCTTCGGCAACTTCTTCCGTGGAGCGTTTGGACATTTCTTCCAGCCCGCCCACAAGAACCATGTCGTAGAATCCCGACGCGATGGCGAACACACCCTCTCTGAAGGCGAGAGCGCTGGAAGCACACGCTCCTTCGGTCCTTGTCGCAGGTTTGGGCACATGCCCGATGAGATCGGAAACAATCGGCGCCCAGTGTGACTGATGAATGAAGAAATCGTTGGAAAAATTCCCCAGATAAAGAGCGTCAATATCTCCGGGATCAACCCCTTTGTCCACCGAAGCGATCATGTTGCGGAACGCTTCGACAAACAGATCCTTTGAGTCTCGGTCTCTGAACATCCCGAATCTCGACATGCCCACACCGACTACCGCCACTCCTCTCCCGAGTCGCCTGCGCCTTTTCACCTCGCACCTCCGTATAATCCGAACGGAACAAGAAGAGTCGTCTATTTTCGTGGATCAGACCTTCCTCTCCCTTTCCTGCCAGTATTTGGCTCTGAGCTCTCTCTTCATGATCTTACCATAGTTGTTCTTGGGCAGTTCGTTCACGAAGTCGACAGTCTTCGGCTTCTTGTAACTGGCGACGTGGTCCTTGCAGAACTCTATCAATTCCGCTCCGTCGATGGATGCTCCCGGCACGAGTGCCACGACGGCTTTGATCGCCTCGCCCCACCTCGGGTCCGGAACGCCGATGACGGCCACTTCGCGTACTGCGCTGTGTCGTATGAGTACCTCCTCGATTTCACGAGGGTACACATTTTCCCCGCCACTGATGATCATGTCCTTTGACCGGTCCATGATGTACAGGTAACCGTTCTCATCCAGGTACCCGATGTCGCCGGTGTGCAGCCAGCCGGCCCTCAACGCGTCGGCCGTCGACTCGGGATTGCGCCAGTAACCGCCCATGACGAGATCCGACCGTGTGACGATTTCTCCCATCTTTCCTGGAGGGAGGTCCTCATCGTCCGTGTCGAAAATCTTCACTTCAACATCCGTTCGCGCCAAACCGGCTGAGGCAAGTCTTTTCATCTGTTCCGGGGTTCCATCGAGCATGTGATCCCGGTGCGGCAAATACGTGATGGTCATTGGTGATTCGGCCTGGCCGAACAACTGGACCAGACAGGGTCCGAGCTTTCTGATGGCCTGCTTCAAATCTTCCACGAGCATCGGTCCACCGCCATAGTTCACGGCTCGCAACGAACCGTGGTCATAACGATCCACAGCGGGGCTGTCCACCATTAACTTCACCATGGTCGGAGCGGCAAACATGTTGGTCACCCGGTACTCCTCGATGGTTTTGAAGACCAATTCCGCGTCAAAGGATTTGGATGCCAGAATGACATTCGTTGCGCCTTTCCCGATGTTGGGCAGAGCATACAGGCCGCTGCCGTGCGACATGGGCGCGGCATGGAGGATAACGTCCTGGGGACCGAAGCCGGGACAGATGTCCGCGTAGAAATTCATGGTCATGGCGAGGAGGTTTCGATGCGTCAGCATCGCCCCTTTTGGCAGGCCCGTTGTGCCTGATGTATAAAAAAGCCAGGCCAGATCGTCGGGCATCACGGTGACGTCGTCCCATCGATCCGATTCAGCGGCGAGTAGCTGTTCGTAGAGGAGCAGCTCGCCTTTTGGCTCGTCGAGAGTTATCAGATGGCGAGCACGGGGAATGCGGTCTCGAATCAGGAGGACATCCTCATTGAATTCCGGCGACAGAATGACCGCCTTTGCCTCTGAATGATCGATGATAAAAGCATACTCGCTCGGATGCAGACGAAAATTGATCGGCACGGCTCCGCAGCCTGCCTTGAAGCAGGCGAACATCGATTCCAACATCTCGGGGTAATTGTATTGCAACAGCGCTACATTGTCGCCTTGGCCGATGCCGAGCCTCTTCAAGGCATTGGCCAGGCGGTTGACACGCGCGTTGAGCTCAGCGTAGCTAAATGTCCTCGAACCGTGAACGATCGCCAGGTTGTTCGGAAACGTCCTGGCGGACTTGGTTAACAGAGCTCCGATATTCATGAGACACCTCGCGTTATTCACACTCAGACGGTGGCACATCTCAGGCCACCGCCCTATTCGACATAAGGTTCCAAAAACTCGATCTTTGAATTAGCTCAATTATTGCTTTATCGGGCGTACATGGTGCTCGGCAGCCAGGTGCTGATGATCGGAAACGCAACGAGAAGCGCCACCGACACGGCCTCAAAGATAAGGAACCAAGAAACCCCTTTGAAGATATCGTGCATGGGAACGTCGCGGACAACGCCGGAAAGGACGTAAACATTAAGGCCTACGGGTGGAGTTATGAGACCTATCTCGGCCATTTTAACGCACAGGACACCAAACCAGATGGGATCGAAGCCCAGTTGCTGTGTGACAATGGGAAACATGATGGGTTGGGTGATAATCAGCATGGAGAACGTATCCATAAACATCCCCATGGGGATATATACAAGCAAGAACATGACAACAATGCACCAGGGCGGAAGGGGGAGACCGCCAACCCACGCGGAAGCGGCTTGGGGAACCTGAGCTAGCGTGAGGAAAAAGGCGTAGAGTCCGGCCCCTATAAGAATGAGGAAGACCATGCAGGTGGTACGCAGGGTATCTAAGAAGGCGAGTTTAATCGTTTCACCCAGCTTGCCCTTTTCGACCCTGCCTCCAAACACCATCATGAAAAATCCCACAAAGGCGCCTGCGGAAGCAGCTTCAGTGGGGGTAAACCACCCAATGTACATCCCGCCAATGACCAAGGTGAATAGAACAGCCATTCCCCAGATACCCTTCAAAGACGCGAATCGCTCCCGCCATGTATAACTCTCGGGCGCGGGAACAAGACTGGGATCGAATCGCGACAAAAAGAAGAGTCCAAGCACATAGATTCCCACGCTCAACAGTCCGGGAAAAATTCCGGAGACCAGTTGAGCGCCTGCGGAAGTGTCGTTGATGGAAGCATAGAAGACACTTACGACACTCGGAGGAATCATAATGGCAAGTGTTCCGGCTGCTGCGACTAAACCGCATGCCAGTTTTCGATCGTAACCCAAAGCCCGCATCTCGGGTATGGCAATTGTTCCCATGGTGGCCGCAGAGGCAACGCTCGATCCGCAACAGGCGCCAAAGCCGGCTGAAGCGACGAAGGTGGCGATTCCCAATCCTCCGGGGAGACGGGAGCACCACTTGCGGCCGATGGAATAGAGGTCACGACTGATACCCGCCTTAAAGGCGAAATGGCCCATGATGATGAAGATGGGGACAACGGCCAAGAGATAATTGGCCGTACCCGCGTAAGGGAATGCCTTCAACTGGGTAAATGCGATATGGGGGCCCTTGATGGCCAGACAACCCAAAATCCCTGTTATCCCCAACGAGGCATAGATCGGCACCCCCAGAGCCATGAGACACATAACGACTATAAGACTAAGAAGTACTGCAATCGATGGATCCATCATCTCTATGTCCCTCTCTCCTACGAGTTCACGCCTGACTGGTAATAGTCCACCGGGCTTGAGACGGCTCTGCGCCCGGTGTGGATGGAGGGGGCGACTCATCTCCCCTTCATACCTCCCCCATCATAATTCCGAACTGTTGTGGCTGTCCCGATGAACGATCACGCCTGACTGTTCTGACGGCCGGACAGGGATACGATTAGTCGCCAATTTGACTAAAATCAGGGAGCTCGAGTGGGAAAAGACCTTTCAACCGGCCAATGTCCACCCAGATGTCAAGCAATAGTTGTATGCAGGTCAGCCAGCAGCCTATCGGAACACAAGCCTTGGCCCACCAGATCGGCATCTGGACGGAGCCCCAGCGGAATTCATTTATCTGGAAAGAATTCAGGGCTTCCCTTCCGCTCTGAAAACCAAGTATCCCCAAGAATACGAAGCACACAATCCAACAGATGATATCCATCTTAATAGCCCAGCGAATGGGCATCCTTCTCATGAGAATGACGACGCGAGTATGCCCGCGGCCACCCTGTGTCCATGCAATACCGAAAAAGACGACCACGACCAGAAGTACCTCGTTGAGCTCAAAAACTCCGGGAATCGGATAATTTATGGCATAGCGAAAGATCGTGTCCGAGGCCGTGCTGACAATCATGATGGTCAAGGATGCCGCCGCAACGGCGACGAAGGCCATCATGAACTTTCTATACCAAGCTGCGAACGTTACCATTCTTGCCCACACCTCCTATGCCGGAGGCAACCGAGCGTCAAGGGCATCACAGCTCGGTCGCCCCATGATTTCTCCTTGTCCGGCATGAGTTACTTTTTCCCGTATTTCGCCACGTACATTTCGTATGGATTCAGGAGCTTTCCCTCAGGTTCATACTTCGCTATGAGTGCTCTGACCTGATCGAGGAATTGTTTGCCGTCAAACCCTGCGGGTTTTGCGACCTTGTCGGCCCATCCATTCACCTGCGCAGGTTGGACCATGTCGGTCGCTTTCTTGATCTCTTCATCGGACCACTTGGTGAATTTGGCCCCTCTCTTAATCATTACGTCCAGGCTCTCCTCCAACAACCGGGTATAGAGTTTCACGTACTGCGTTGCGTAGATCTCTTCCGCGGTCCTTTCAAATACCTGCTTCAAGTCGTCCGGAAGAGACTTCCACAAGTCCATGTTCATGACCACCGTGGTTGGAGCGTGCGCCCCTCCGCCAACTTCGATGATGTTAGGGGCCTGTTCGTAGAGTTTGGACTTCTCGGCCGTGACGAAGCAGAAGGCGAAGACGCCGTCGAGGATGCCTCGTTCCAAGGATTGATAGACCTCCGCCGCAACCACGGGCATGCCTCTCCCACCCAAGAGGTCAACCGTCTCAGCACCCACGCCGTAGCCCCTGATCCTCAGGCCTTTGAGCTCCGAAACCTTGGTGACGGGTTTCTTCATGAAGAGCGGACAATAATCCCAGTTCGTGAAGTAAAGAACCTTGCAGTTATTCTTAACCTCCCACTCCTGTCTGAGGGGAGTGTAGGTATTGTACATATCCCGGCAGACTTTCAACAAAGTGTCCGCGTGGTTACATCCCATGAAATACCATTCCAGCCCTCGGCTGAGAGGCACCATTGCAGGGTAGTACCCGAAGGATATGAGTGATGTTTCGGAGAGGCCATCCCGTACTGCCTGCAAGTGCTCGCCCACCTTGTGAAGTGAAGAGGCCCAGTACTTTTCAAACTTCACTCGGCCACCGCTCCTCTCCGCCACTGTATCGAGAAACCAATTATCGAGTTGGGCCGGCGCAGCGGTGGATTGGATATAGCAGTCATACTTCATGGTCAGTACTTTCCCCGGTTTTGTCTGCGCGCTTGCGCTGAGGACTCCTCCGATTCCCCCAAAAAACATGCCACTCACTCCCGCGGCTGCCGTGGATTTCAAGAATGACCTTCGAGTAATACCTGCTTGCTTTTTCATACTCCGATTTCTCCTTTCAATGCGGCTTGCCCTTGTTGTTGTGCCGGCCCGGCGACCGAAGGCCGCAAGAGTGGCAAAATAGAGCGTTTTTGGAGAGGGAGCGGGGAGTCCCTTTTTTGCGGAAAGAAATCCCCGCAATCTTCGAAGCGCTTTCCGATCAGGTCATGACCCAGCCGCCATCCACATTGAGCACCTGACCGGTGACGTAATCCGATGCGCATGATGCGAGGAAGAGGATGGCTTCGGCCATATCGTACGGACTCCCCCACCGGGCGATGGGGAGCGACTGAACGCCATAGTCGAATCCTTTGGTCATATCCGTGTCGCACGCGCCAGGCGCGATTGCATTGACGTAGATACCATCCTTGGCCACGTCTTTGGCCATCCATCTCGTCAGGGCTATGACTCCGCCCTTTGCAGCGGCATATGCAGGCCCCGATCGCCCCTTAGCCATTTCCGGAGTGTCGTCCGGCTTGGAAACGGCTCCCCCTATAATACCGGAAATGGAGCTGACGTTGACGATCTTGCCGTATCCCCGTTGCTTCATATGAGGATAGACTGCCTGGGTAGCGAGGAAGCAGCCTTTCATGACAATCCCGACCACTTTGTCCCAGACTTCTTCGCTGGTCTCCATCAGGGTATCCCGATGGAGAATCCCCGCGTTGTTCACAAGGATGTCTATGTGACCGAGCGCCTGAATGGCCTCATCTGCCATCCTCTTCACATCCGACGCCACGGATACATCGGCGTGGATGCCGCAGGCGCGTCGCCCCATGGCTCGGATTGCCTTTACCGTGTCATCCGGGGGAACAATGTCCGCCACCGCGACATCCGCGCCTTCCCGTGCCAATACCAACGCCGCCGCGGCCCCGATTCCGCGCGCCGCTCCTGTCACGACCGCACAACGGCCGTGGAGATCAATGGGTTGACTGTGCATGTCTACCTCCGCTCACGCACGAGAGATTGCAAATAAAACCGTTACCGATAGCCGGAACGATGTGGCGTTGGTCTCTTCGATGAACAGACCATTGGCGGCTTCGTGAGATCTATTACCTGTTCTGCGGAGTCCTGGAATGTCGGCTCCAGAACGAGCTCATATCGTCTTGGCTGCCGCGGCTTTGCCCGGAAGGATCAGTCCCGTGTCGGTTTTGGCATGCTGCATGGGAAAGCACCGCGTCAGGCCCCGGCTGCACGATGTGCTTTGTTGTTCTGTTAGCAATAGCTGTACCAATTCCGGCGGAAGCTAAGCCCCGGCCTTTCTGCCTGAAGATCCAGGCGGATACGCAGCCGACCGCGGGACCCCAACCGTAGTCGGGGATGTGGCCGTCGCAGTCTTGCAAAAAATTCGCTTCCCTGCGAAGCCCCGTGCTCCCGCGCCTGCGGGAGCTACAGTGGAGCGCATTGAAAAGGATGGAAAACTTGAAGCTGAATCTCGAAGAAGGCTCAATGTTCTTTTGGGGAAGCGCGCTCCACTATCAGTCGGCCATAACCATGAGATTCCGAAAAGTTGTGGATGACCGCCACGCGGGGATCTTACTCAAAGTCAACGAAGTCTCACTGGCTTTCCCGTAGGTGAAGAGCGCCGCGAATTTCAGTGAGCGGCACGGTAGCTATCTCCGGATTTGGTACTGCTTGACCTTTCGATAAAGGGTGGCAGGGTGCACCTGGGCATGGTGAGAGGCTCGGCCAAGATCACCGTGGAACCTCTCCACCAAGGTCTCGATGTATCGCTTCTCGAAGAGTGCCTTGGCCATCTCGTACGGATGTGCGGTGAGGTCGGAGTCGTCATCTCCTGCGAGGACCGTCATATTCTCCAAAACGTCCTGCTCTCGAATGGTATCTCCGACGTGGAGCGCTATCAGCCGCTCGATAACGTTCTGAAGCTCCCGGACGTTGCCCGGCCAGTCATGGTTGACGAGGCGTTGGAGGGCCTTGGGGTGGATCTCCTTCCTGGGTTTCTTCATTCGCGCGGTGAATCGGTCAATGAAGTGAGCGGCTAACGCGGGGATGTCCTCCCGCCTCTGCCAGAGGGGCGGCAAATCGATCCTGATCACGTTGATCCGATAGAAGAGATCCTTGCGGAAATTCCCCTTGACCACTTCTGCTTGCAGGTCCTTGTTGGTGGCCATGACCACCCGCACATCCACGGGATAGGACCTGGTGCCACCCACTCGGACGATCTCCTTCTCCTGGAGTGCGCGCAGCAATCGAAGCTGAAGCGAAGGGCTGGCCTCTCCGATCTCGTCGAGGAACAACGTCCCTCCGTCCGCTTCTTCGAAGTACCCCTTGGTCGTCTTAACCGCGCCGGTGAACGCTCCCCTCTCGTATCCGAAGAGTGTGGTCTCCAAGAGGTTCTCCGGAAGGGTCCCGCAATCCAGGGCGAGAAACGACGCCCTGCAGCGAAGGCTGCTGGCGTGGATTGCACGGGCGACCAATTCCTTCCCCGTGCCGCTCTCCCCCTGGATCAGGACGTTGCTGTCCACTTCCGCGCCCTTCTTGATCACCTCAAAGACCTTCTGCATAGCGGAGCTTCTGCCGATGATGTCAGGGAAGAGCGCCTGCCCCCGGAGACGGCTTCTGAGATGGAGATTTTCGCGTTCGAGCCTGCCCTGATACGTGGCGTTCTTCACGGTGATGAGGACCTTCTCTTGTCCTTCGAAGGGTTTGGTCAGGAAATCAAAAGCCCCGATTTTCATGGCCTGCACCGCGTTGTCCACGGTCCCGTACGCCGTGACCATGATGACCGGGGTGAGTCTGTTGATCTCCTTGATCTGCCTCAAGAAAGCGATCCCGTCGCCGTCGGGAAGCCGTATGTCAAGGATCACAAGGTCGAAGGCGGACTCCTTGAAGGCCTTGAGCCCCTCCATCCCGGTGGCGACGGTTTTCACCTCGCCGGCAATCCTTTGCAAGATGCTCTGGAAATATTCCCTGGAGAAAGGCTCGTCGTCGATGACCAAGACTCGGGCTTCCTGGGGTATGGACATCTCTAAGGCTCCTGAATCTGCGTCGGTATGAATACCGTGAAAGTGCTCCCCACGCCTACCCGGCTCTTCACATCGATGTGGCCGCCGTGGTTCTTTATGATCTGGTATGCGAAACTCAGGCCAAGCCCATGTCTCCCGGGAAGTTCCTCAAGGGAAAAGAACGGAAGGAATATTTTGCTCATCAATCCCTCAGGGATCCCTTTGCCGGAGTCCCTGAATCGAATCCGTATGCGCTTGCGCCTCTCCTCGTACCTCGTCTCCACCCCGATCTTCCCCGTGCCATCCATTGCCTGGAAGGCGTTCATGAGAATATTGAGAAAACACTGCTTCAGTTGTATGGCGTCGCCACTAATCGGAGGAAGGCAGTCGTCCAGCCCGACATGTATGGACAGCTCATTTCGCTCTTCCCCGAACTGCCGTCGGAACGCCGTGATGGTGTCGGCCACAGCCGCGTTGATATTGGTTCGCGTGAAGGTGAGGTGGGGATCCTTGATGGAATTCAATACGCCCGTAATGATCTTCAGGCATTCCTTTCCCGCTCTGCAGATGGTTTCGGCGATTCCTCGGCGAGAGTCATCTTCCTCCATGTCCTTCAACAACATCTCGGAGAAATTGATGACGCCGATCATAGGATTGTTCAACTGGTGGGCGATTCCCCCCATCAATTCGGTATACAATGCGAGACGCTCGCTCAGGCGGAGTCGTTCCTCCATTGCCTTTTGTTCAGTCAGATCGTTCAGGAGATAGAGCCTGGCAGTGGTTTTGCCCGCGTTATTCGTTATATTGGAGATTGTCAGAGAGGCCGGAAAGACGCTCCGATCTTTCTTGACACAGAGGATTTCATCGAAGGTGCGGGGACTTCCACCCAGTTTCTTTCCCTGCTTTCCAAGATCTCTCAGCAGGAAATCCGTCTTTCTCCCGACAACTTCCTTCTCCGTATAACCGAAAATCATCTCAGCGGTCCTGTTGAAGAACAGGATCTCGCCGTTCAAGTTGGTGCTGAGCACGATATTGGGAGAGGAATCAATCAGTGACTGCAGGAAGGTCTTGGATTCGTTCAACTCCTGGGTTCTCTGCTCCACGAGCCTCTTCACCTTATAGTGCTCACTCTCCAGGTCGTGAAGCAGGACCACGTGATCCGTGGTCGGGAGGGCAGCCCCTCTTGCATGATATGTCAACTTCTTGTCGTAGTACTGCGGCACGTACTGGTCGATTATGACGTCAAAGGGGATCCGTTCCGCCAGGAGTCGGTTATAATGTTCCCTTAGTCCCTGGTCCAAGGTGGTGGGGAATGCCTCTGGAAAGGTCCTCCCCAGGATTTTGGATCTCTCGATCCCGGAGATCTCCTCCTGGCGCCGATTCATCCGAATGACCGTTCCCTTTCCATCCAAAATCATCGCGCCGATCGGTAGGTTTTCGATGAGATCTTCCGTAAAGCTTTGCTCTTCGGCTTGCTTGGTGCGGCTCTCTCTCATTTGATCGTTCCTTTTTGGATACGGTGTTTGCGGTTCTCTTTGGTCCGTTCCTTCATACCAATGCGCTTTCAAACGAGTGACGCTCAGAACCCGGTTCACTGCCGGTCCTGGCAGATCTCTTCCGCTACGGACGCCCTCACGGATAGCAGCTTTACAGGGCGCATGAAAGCCCTTTCCCTGGTACTGGGCTTCCTGAATAGGGTCGCGCATTTTCTGATTGATGTAAAATGGACCCCGAAAACCGGACCGGGGTTAGGGCAGAAGAGCCGACCTTGATGGTGTAGAAACTCGGCTGGAGCTCCGTACCGGGCCCGCGAGACGAGCCAACCCCGGATTCTGGTGGACGACTTCATTTTCCACGACCCGCGACACTGCGCTATAGCGCTCCGCGTTGAAAATCGCGGAATCTTGCACAGGAAACAGTGCACAGCAGAGAACGCAGAGATTTGAAGCGACGATTTCCTCTGCGACCTCCGTGTGCTCTGCGGTGATCCCGCGCAGAACACGGGACTTGCTTTCGGCTGCTGTCATGCTAAACGAAGTTTCCGGCTCTTCGCGATTGCTCTTCATCGCTGATTGTGCTTGCCTACCGGGACCACAATGGTACATGATCGAGTACAGTAGGTATTGATTTGCCCTTTCGATGCGGGCTCTTATCTGTGCGTTCCGGCTGAGGAGGGGAAGTTGGCGCGAGAGCCGGGTATTACCACGCGCATTTCGCGCACTTCACAGCCGTGCTCAATCGAGGTGTACGCGGGGGGCGGAGTACAGCAGACACCCTACCCGAATGGAGGGGCGCTTTGCGTGGGGCTGCAGGAGGAGCTCGAATAGGAGGACGGATGCCACTCATCGGCCTGAGTCCGTTATGGTTCCTGCGCACCCCGGCAAAGATCTACAGGCTCCGGCAGCAACGAAACATCCGTAACTGAAAGAGAGGGGATCGTCATGGCTACGCAGACGGTGGAGCTTCAATTCGGCACCGGCCTTAGGCATGCGATTTTTCGCAACGTCCGCTTGCGCGGCAGTTGGGATGGCGCCGGCCGGTATTCGGAAGACTGGATGGAATGTCCGATGCAGGAGGCAATCGGAATAGACGGCTGCCCGATCTTCAAAGCTACGGTCTCGCTAGACCTTGCGGACCAGGGCAAGACGTTCAAGTGGGGAGTGGTCCTCGATGGGCCGCAAGGTGCTAACTTCTGGGGCATCCCAACGGAAGTGCAGGATGTCAATTCCACCGATCGCTATCGCCGGTTTCGGCTCGATGAAAATGAGGGAGCGCCTCAAGTCGAACAGTATTACTTTACCTATGGTCGTCGCTTGGGAGCGAACAAGCGTTTCGTCGCGGGAAGCCCCAAGCCTGACCTGCATTTTGCCATTTGGGCTCCCAACGCCCAAGGCGTGGAAGTAGTCTTCGGCAACAAAACGAGCGGCTATATTGCCAGTGACGGCAGCGGGATCGATCCGGTGCGGCCTGTGATCACTCTAACCAAAACCCCGGACGTCGTTTGGGACGGCATCTGGGAGGGAGGGCCAGAGGGGGATTTCAGGGCGTATATGAGTCTCCCTTACATGTATCGCATCAAGAACGCTCAGGGAGACATCGTCTACCGCACTGACATATTCTCCCGTAGTCAGATCGGGCAAGGCGGCATCAACCCCGTGAAGTCCGTCTGGCCGGGGACGGTGGAGACCTTGGACGGCACCGTGAGCTGCAGTGTGGTCATCGATCCCGATGTAGTGCGAAGAAATTTTGAATCTACGCCCGTCGGAGCGGGCCCGGACCTCATCCCGGCCGAAGAGTTCTGGGCCACCGAATTCTCTCCCGGCCGGTCAGTGCCCAACCGTCTCGAAGACCTGGTTATTTACGAGCTGCATGTCGGTTCATTGGGGTTCGGCAAGGCAGACCCGGGCGATTTGAGTGACGCGCTTCAATTCTTGAATCACCTCGTTGATCTCGGCGTGAACGCGGTAGAACTACTACCCATGGCGGAGTTTTCCGGAAAAGCCTCTTGGGGTTATGGCGACAGTCATCACTTCTGTGTTGAATCCAGTACCGGAGGCCGGGACAAATACCGGCACCTCGTGCGGGAATGCCACAGAAAGGGCATCGCAGTCATCCAGGACGTCGTCTACAATCACTACGACCCCGAAGCGGAACGGGCTCAGTGGCAATACGACTCGACCGCTCCCGAAGAGAACATCTATTACTGGTATGAGGGGTGTCCTTCTGATTACCACTCCCCGGATGGAGGCTACCTTGACAACGGCTCTACCGGCTTCACGCCGCGTTTTTGGGAAGAGATTGTGCGCCAACAGTTCATCAGCAGCGCGGCCTTCCTCGTCGCAGAAATGCACGTCGATGGGCTACGCGTGGACTTGACTCAGGCAATTCACCGCGACAACAGGCTCCATACTGATCACCGTTCGGTCGGCAGCGCCAACATCTTCGGGCAGAAGTTCCTGCGGGAGTGGAGTCGCACGCTGCGAATGATCAAGCCCACGGTGATGCTGATTGCTGAGGATCACACGGGTTGGGACGCCGTCACGAAACCTCCGGCTCAAGGAGGGTTGGGTTTTAACGCCAGATGGGAGTTGGCATTCTATCACAATCTGGTTGGCGACTCGGACATGGCCGGCGACCGAGCCCGTCTCTTGAAACGTGCAGGATTCGGCGGCGAGGAGCCGCTCCGCATGGACTGCTTTTCCGGTGCCCTCTACGACAGCCGCTATGACCAGGTTGTTTTCCACGAGTCTCACGACGAAGCCGGCAATGCCGGCGGCACAGCACGGACTATGGTGACGGCCGTCAATGGCGCTCCTGTCGTTGACACCACACGCACTGCGGCAGAAGCACGCTCCCGCCTGTGCTTCGGCCTGTCCCTGCTTTCGGCTGGTACCCCAATGTTCTTCATGGGCGAGGAGATCGGCGCGCGAAGGCGTTACACGTTTGACGGCTTTCTGACAAACCGAGAAGACATTCTCGGCGAGCGGGCCGGCCATGGCAAGGTGCTCTTCCGGTTTTATCAGGATATAATCAGCCTCAGCCGGAGACTGCGCTCGATCCGCACTCACAACATTGATATCCTCCACCAGTGGAACTCCACTCGAGTGATTGGTTTCAAGCGGTGGATGGGAGATGAAGAAGTCATTATCGTCGCGAGCCTCAACAACAATCCCTTCGTCAACGGTTACCTGATCGAGAAGGATCTGCCGGCCATTCCCAATGCCGGGTGGAAAGAGATCTTCAACAGTGACGCCGCCATCTATGGCGGCGCTAATGTGGGTAACAGGGGCGCCACTATCTTCTCCAACCAGGGTCGTCTTAACGTGACGATCCCCGCCAACGGCTTTGTGGTACTGGTCAAGCAATGACGCAGAAAACCGGCGCAACCGGGCAAGGCGCCATACGGAGCTGTGAAATAACCATTGGCATTGGTCGAGACGAATTGCAGAACTTCTGCATGAAAGGGTCGCTGCGGGGGGTAGAGACGACCGGTTACCCCGCTCTCCCCCTGCGAAATGTGAGGTACGCACTTACACGATGAACCACAAAATTGACACAATGGTCATCCTAAGCAAAGAAAAACCGCTTGGCCAGCGTGAGCTAACGAGGCGGTACTTTGAGCTTTTTCTGGTACCCCCGGCAAGGATCGAACTTGCGACCTGCGGATTAGGAATCCGTCGCTCTATCCACTGAGCTACGGGGGCACAGAACGAGACAGGAGTCCTCAAGAGGGAGGACGGCCGCAGCATAGGTCACGGAAGACCGCAAAGTCAACCGTTTTCTCATCTATGTGGACCGCTGGGGAGAAACCGCCCCATGGCCGGATCCCAATCCGGGACTCGGACTCTGCCGTGCGGAGTAGAATTTCGGAGGAGACAGGGAGCCCCTTTATGGTCTTGATCGAAGCTTTCATCAAACCGTTCAAGCTGGACGATCTCAAGGATGCCCTCGATGAACTGGGGGCGGGCGGAATCACCGTGACTGAAGTGATGCAGCAGACGGAACCGAGAAGCCGTGGCAGGAGCTTCGGCGCTCTCGGCCCAGCGGGAGATCTCATGCCCAAGATAAAGGTTGAGATTGCAGCACCCCGGCAGATGGGTCAGGGAATCATCGAAGCCATTTGCCTCCACGGTTCGTCAGGAAAGAGCGAAGACGGCAGAATCGTAGTCCGCTTCATTCAAACCGCGGTCCGAATCAGGACCGGCGAGCGAGACCATGACGCCGTCTCCCTCTGAGGCCGCCGGCGCCGCAGGGACACGGATTAGGGCCGATTCCAATACCTGAACGGCATTGGCCGTTCATTCCCCACGAGCGATCGGCTCAATGTGGCACTGATCCCTGAAGCTCGCTTCCAGATCGCGGGTCAAATCCTCCAATTGGGCCTGATCCTCCACTTCCACAACCAGTTCTCCATTGTCGAAGCATTTGAGCCGTCCGTACCTCTCGAACACCTCAACCGCGCGTTTAGGATCGACGGTTATCCAGCCCTTCATGCGCAACACGAGCTCCGAGCCCTTGAAGTCCCGTTCGATGACGAGATCGATCTGCCGCTCCTTTCCCTTCCATCCGATAACCGCGGGCCTTACGAGGATCGGCATTACGGGGTCGTGCATTGCCGCACATCGGAACCACACCTTGGCTCTTACCATGATTTCAGTTTCTGCCTTTCGTTTTACGTGATAGCGGACCCTCCGGAAATCGGCAATCCCGGGTCATTATATTCAACCGCGACAAAAGATCCAGTTTTCGGTCTATAGGGCTAATAGACAAAAATGACTTTTCAAACCTCTCAAAGTGTGTTATAGAGTAGCTCATTAACCAATGAAATTAACAAGAGAAAAATTTTGCGAACCGCATCACAAAACGAACGAGAGAGGGAAGCCGGTGCACTCCAAAGCCCTTGTGTCCCGTTTTTTAATCGTTGTAGGAATGGTAGGTCTCATTGCAGCCTTTTGGCCCGTCGAACAGGCATTTTCCGCTTCAGCGGCCTCGAAGTCGCGGACCGTTCATAAGAAGAGCGTAAAGAAGAAGGTCGTCAAGCAACGCCAGCTCAAGAAGGCCAAGCCACGGTCCCGGACACTGCAAGCAAAGGCCGCCTATTGTGTGAATTTGGCGAACCACCAGACCGTCCTCGCGCGCAACGCGGACAAACCCATGCCCGTGGCAAGCCTCACCAAGCTCGTTACCGCGCTGGTGACGCTGGATCGGATGCGGCTCGATGAGAAGATTGCCGTGCCGGACCACATCAAGACGATCCCGAAATCCGTCGTCGGTTTGAAGGCCGGAGACACCCTCTCTGTGTGCGACCTGCTTCACGGGCTCCTGATCGGTTCCGGGAACGACTGTGCCGAGACGCTCGCTTGCGCCTATCCCGGCGGGCGAAAAAGCTTCATTGGGGCCATGAACAGGAAAGTACGGGATCTGGGGATGACCAACACGGTTTTCTACACCCCCAGCGGCCTGGATCGGAAGATCTGCCACGCTGACAAGGACGGAGCCAAGACTGAAGACGTGGATTCAAACGTCTCCACGGCACGCGAAATGGCGAAGATAGCTGCCGTCGCTTTTTCCAACAAGACCATCCGGTCCATAAGTCTCAAGAGATATTACGTGCTGGCCGGCGCAAAAGAGGCGGCGGGCTATCGCGTGCGAAACACCAACAAACTCTTGAAAGACAACCTTCCCCTTATGGGCGGAAAAACCGGATTTACGGCACGGGCCGGCCATTGCCTCGCCACGACCTTCATGCCGGGCCGCAACATCTTCCTCATCGTGGTGCTCGGGAGCCCGGACCATTTCGGCGACACGCGTCTTCTCTACCGAAAAGCCCTGAAAGAATCGTCCGCCACCCGTCATTCCGACAGCGCCCCGACTCAGAAAGTCATCGCAAGGCAAGACGGTTGAATTTCGGGTTGAGCTGAGACATCCGAGAAACGGGCGCCACCCTAGCGAAACCGACCGCTACGGGCCGAGGACGTGAAAGAACGTTAACCCATCCCGCAACAACACGAGTGCGAGAATGAGCAAGGCCCCTCCCAGAATACGCATCACACAGCGGTAGGCGGCGCCTGCAAGCAATAGCCGCGATCTGGCAGCCAAAAAGGCCAGCGACATCTTGCTGCCGACCAGGCACGCGTAGAAACCTGCAATAAACTCCACCGCGACCAAAGGACTTTGCGTCCATGCCTCCACCATCCTGGGGCCTCCGATAGTCAGCCAAAACAGGTAGGGATGAGGACTGAAGAAGTTCACAAGGGCTCCTTTCCCGAGAGAACGTGCTTCTGTAGCATCGGCATTCACTTCCACTCTGTCCGCGGTGAAGGTGGCATACGCGAGATAGAGCAAGACCGCAGCCCCAATCATCGAGATCAATCCAAACGCGGTTTGAGAATCACGCAGTTGCGCCAGCGCGAATACTGAAACGAGAACGATGGGTACATCGGTGATCAAAGGGGCCATCGCGACCTTGAACCCTTCTCGTGCTCCATGGTGTAGCGAGTGAGAAATGACAAGAGTTGTAAGCGGTCCTGGAGACAGACCCGCGGACAACCCCAATGTGATCCCTGTGGTCAGGAAAGCGTCCATGGCCTTTCGTTATTCCGGTACCTTCGAGAAGCGTCCGGGCTACCCATCGTCGTCGGGCTTGATTCCGGGAATGCGGTGGGTTTGAGAATCGAGCGGTGGAGCCATAAGCCGCCCTCATGCGAAACCGGGGCGGAGGGGAATTTGAGGCGGACCTTATGAACGGGCGTATGAGAGCTCAGTCTCCCAGCTATTCCTTGGGAAGTCGGAAGAGGAAGTTGATCCACTTGCCGGGCTTGGTATCACACCAGATCTTCCCACCGTGCGCTTCGATGATGCGCCGGATGTTGTAAAGACCCAGCCCGGTCCCTCGCTTGTTTCGGGTGCTCTCGTCCCGCACCCGGTAGAATTTTTCGAAAATTTTCTCCACCTGACCCTGAGCCACTCCTGGTCCCTCGTTCCAGACATTGAACAGGTAGTGGTGCCCTTCGTTGACCACACCGTACGCGACCTTTGCCCCCGGAAAGCCGTACTTGAGAGCATTTCCGAAAAGATTGCGGTATACGACCTGCAACATGTCGCGATCGCCCATGAGGGTAATTGCCCCAACCCCCCCCATACTCTCGTCGTAGCTCTTGAAAGAGTCCGGATACCGTTCCTTGAGGCCGATCATCGCCGGAAGGATGACCTCTTCGTGGAAGTTTTCGATCCTTTCCTTTCGGATGGTTGACTGACCGTGCTCCAGTTCGGCCATGACGAGAAAATCCTTGCTCATGGCTTCCAGGAATACGGAGTGCTGGTAAACGATCTTGAGCTGGTCCTTCCGTGCCGGATCGGTCTCCGTGTCCATGAGGCGGCGAACAAAGCCCGCGATGACGATCAGGGAGTTCTTCGTTTCATGATTGATGAAATGGACGGCCTCCATGTAGTCGTGGTTCAGTCGCTCCAGCTCCCTCATGAAAGCCTTTTCGCGTCCGATGTCCTTGCTGACCCCCACGGTTCCCATGATCTTGCCCTGCTCATCCTTGAGCAGAGACAGCGTCAGAGAGATCTCCCGAACAGTGCCGTCCTTTGCTCTGAGCCGGGTCTCGTAATTCCGTATCCCGCCGGTCTCGGTCACTTCCCGCATAATCCGCTCGCGCTCGGACGGATCCACCCACATTTCTCCCGCCTGTCGCCCCTGCCATTCTTCAGCGGTATACCCGAGCATCGCCTCTGCGCCGGGATTGAACTGCACAACGCGCTGCTCGAGATCCGTGGTGATTATCATGTCTTCGGAAGAGCGAAGAATCGCTTCGAGGTTGCCGGTTTCCTTCTCGAGGGCGTACGTGCGGTACCACATTTCCTTCCGGAGGTTTGCCGCCAGTCTCTTGGTCTTCTCCTCCGACTGTCTCAGCATGGCCTCGAGGTCCGCGATCTCCACCTGACGTCCGATGAGATCGGCGGTCTCTTCGAGGAAGTACTCTTCTTCCGGGAGGAATGCTCGCGGAGGGGAGAACATGGTGGAGAGACGGCCTCTGGCCTTGCCTTCCACCTCGATCTTCCGATCGAAAAGCGGCTCTTCGATCTCATCGGGGCGAGCCCCATAGAGGGCCTCGTCAAGCTCGGCCCATGTCGAGACCGTTCCCCCGTCGCTGAGGGAGGATATCACGTGTGCCAAGACGTTCGGTATTTTTTCGCTGAGTGGTACGCTTCCCATCAGGCTTCGACTGATCAGCAGCAGTCCCCCCAACTTCCTCAGGAGCGGTGAAAGCGGCTCTTTGGACTGGTCACGGACCTCGCTGCTCTGCTCGCCAGCCGCAAGATCACGGACCGTTTCGAGGATCAAGCCGTTTTTCCTGTCCCCTGGAAGAAATCGAAGGCTCACCGAACACATGCGACCCCACCTGACGTGGATCTTGTCGAGAATCGGACCGGATTCACCGACCGAGAGCGTCTTGAAGGGGCATATGGGACAGACCGAAGACCTTCCGGCCAACGCTTCATAGCAGATCCGGGGAGGTGTGGACCCGATCATCTCGATGAGACGGGTATTCATGTGCACAACGGTCCCATTGGGCCTGATCAGGGCCGCTCCTTCAGAGAAGCTCTCCAGGAACGTCTCTATGGGGAGCTGTATCGCGTCATCCTGAGATGGTGTGAGCGTCCGGTGACGAGTAGACATCATGCGCGTAAACCCTTGAGGGACTCCTCCCCTGATGACATGGCGATTACCGATCCACTCCGTGCGTGATGCCGCAACTGCGTATGCGTGGAATGGGACTTCCGGAATGACGGCATCTGCAAAATCAACCGACGGAAGTCCGCAACTGCCGACCTGATTAGCTCAGTTTCGTGAGGAAGTCAACGTCACGCCGCTCTCCGTCGGGTGAGCTCCGCTCGGAACGGTCCTATGAAATTGAGCCTGCACACCCGTAAAGCGTTCCTTTACATGAACGTCAACAAACGATGCCGGGACAAAGGCAGCAACATTGAGACGGAAGTTCAAATGTGGCGATGGGTCACCGGGTTCGGGCCCATTGTTGCGAAAGGGCAACCGGCCAATTCCTCGGACCGTGCGGCGGCTGCCCCTTGAGGAGATCATCGGGCACGTCATCATTCCTGATCGAACGTGCACCGGGAAAAATCGACGGGTTGTTTGCAGCCTTTGCATACGTGCTGTTTGTCAAATTCGTCAGAAAAGATCTCGAGCGCTTTTCCGCATTCAGGGCACTTGCAGGTTATGGAAGTCAGGTTCTTGTGAGCTTCAAAACCGGGACAATGCATCGGCGTACTCATGAGCGGCTCCTTTTCCTGTCAATTGAGGAGTTTTTCGGGGAAACTGCGTCCTGGACACCATATTACAACTATAATGTACCGTGCCGGTCCAGGCAATGAAAAAGCGCCTGCCCACCCGGCATCGACAAAGCTTCGAGGTTTCACAAAGGGCACTATTGAGCTCGCTACGATCTTCCCCCGGAAATCTCTCGTTGCACCGGCTGCGGTTCGGACGCCGCGGCGTGCCTGTCATCTGCGGTCGATTCGGAAAGGAGTACAGTTTTCTTGCGCACTTCCGCGGTCATCCGGATCAGGCTCTCGCCGAAGGCACACGTCCCCAGGTACCGGATGAGTCTGCTCGGGTTGTGGCGACGCATCCCCAGCAACTGTCTCCAGAATTGGCCGCGACTGCGGGGCTTGATCCCGTACCACCACACGAGGCGGAAGAATCCGAGGAGGTCGTAAATCTTCCGGCGAAGCGGCACCGTCGCAGGAGGGATTCCCGCGTCAGGCGGAGGATTGCCGTCTCGCAACGCCAGAGCTCGCCGGGTGGGCCTCATTGAACGATAGAATCGATAAACGCGGTCCAGAAACCTCGAACGGTCGTAGAGCTGTTCCCACGTGGCTGCATATTCCTCGAGGATCTCGGACGCGGGCCTCGTCGGGACATAGTGGAGGGTCCCATAGAGGGCCCAATCCCCCGGAGTCTCCTTGAGGAGCCGTCCTTCCTTCTTGAGCCGTTCCCAGAGGCGGGTGTCCGGCAGCGGGAAAAGTGTGGCCAATTGCACGATCGGGATCGAGCATTCCTCCACAAAATCGCAAATGCGCTGTCCCGCTCCTTGCTTTTCCCCATCGAAACCGATCACGAAGCTGGCCATGAAGTTCAGGCCGTTCCTATTCATGTTGTTCAGGGATTCCCGCAGGGGATTCCGAATATTTTGATACTTCTGGTTCGCGGCGAGAACTTCCTCGTCCGGGGATTCCACTCCGATGAAAACGAGGCTGAAATTGGCTTCCGTCATGAGGTCGATCAGTGCGAGGTCCTGCCCCAGATTCACGGAGACCTGCGTCACGAAACTGAACGGGTAGCCTCGGCGCTTAACCCAGGGAATCAGCTTATCGAGTATGGCCTCTGCATGGACCTTGCTCCCGATGAAATTGTCGTCACTAATGAAGACTTCTCCCCGCCAGCCCACCCGGTAGAGGGCCTCGAGCTCCGCAATGACCTGATCGGGAGTTTTGTAGCGCTGTTTACGGCCGTAAAGGCTGACGATGTTGCAGAATTCGCAATCGAAAGGGCATCCCCGCGACGTTTGAACTCCCATGATAACGTAGTCGTTGATGTTGAGGAGGTCAAACCGAGGAACCGGTGATGAGGTCAGATCCGGTTTCGCAGCCCGTTCAAAGACCCCGCCTTTACTCCCGTTGCGAAGGGCTTCGAGAAAAAGCGGGATTGTTTCCTCACCTTCTCCCCTTATGAGGAAATTGGCTCCTGCTTCGAGCAGGTCATCGGAACAGGACGTTGCGTACGCCCCTCCCACCACACTCGTCTTGCCCCGCCGGCTCGCTTCCCGCAGCACGCTCAGAAGGCTATCCCGGTGAGGCAGCATGCCGGTGACCAGCACCAGGTCGGCCCACTGCCAGTCCTCCTCACGAAGCTTCTGAGTACACAAATCAACCAGACGCACTTCCCACTCGGGGGGAAGTAGAGCAGCCGCGGTCAAAAGCCCAAGCGGCGGAGACAGAGTCTTGGCTCCTGCCAGCTTCATTGTTTCCTTCATTGACCAGAAAAAGGAAGGAAGCTCAGGATTCACCAGCAATGCTTTCATGTTCAGGCTCCTTGAGAATCAGTCCGCCGGGATAGCTGATGAACCGCCAGCTTCTTTGTGATTTTCGGCGTCATACGTATCAGACTCTCGCCAAGGGCGCAGGTCTGAAGATACCTTTCCAGCCGACTCGGGTTGTTGCGGGCTATTCCGACCACCTGTCGCCAAAACTGTCTTCGGAAGGGCGGCTTCACTCCCTGCCACCACATGAGCCGAAGAGCTCCGAGCAGGTAAAAGAGTCTCTTTCGCAGGGGAGGTTTCGAGAATCCCACCCGATTTCCGAAAGTCCCCGACCCTTGCCGCATGCCCACCGCGGAAGGAGCGGGCCTCATGGCAAGGTAATAGCGGTACGATCGATCCAAGTACCGTGACGGTTCGTAGAGGTGGGCCCATAGGGCTCCATATTCCTCCATTATCTCATTGACAGGGCGTGTCGGGACAAAATTCGGCCAAGTCCCGGTTCCGTTGCCGTCCGGTATCTCTTTCAGAAGACGACCCTCTTCTTTGAGCCGGGTCCAGAGCTTGGTATTGGGCGGAGCCTGGAGCACGTTTACCATGACCACGGGAATCGAGGTCTGAGCGACGAACGCGGCTATTCGCTCTCCGGCACCCTTGCCTTCTCCGTCAAACCCGAGCACGAAACTTCCGATAACTGCGATCCCGTTCTTGCCGATGTTGTTCACGGATTCCAACAGCGGGTTTCGGATGTTCTGGTACTTGCGAGCTCGAGCAAGGGATTCTTCGTCGGGCGTTTCGATGCCCACGAAGACTACCGCAAAGTTCGCCTCGGTCATCAGGTCGATCATCTCCAAATCCTGGCCGAGGTTTACCGATACTTGCGTGAGAAAAGAGAAAGGCCAACCTCTCGCCTTCATCCACGGAATAATTTCCTGAAGAATCGCCTGCGCGTGCGTCTTGCTCCCGATGAAATTGTCGTCACAAAAGATAACTTCGTTCCTCCATCCGAGGCGGTAGAGGGCTTCCAACTCTTCGATGACCCTTTCCGGAGATTTGTAACGAATCCGGCGGCCGTAGACATTCACCACGTCGCAAAATTCACACTCGAAGGGACAGCCGCGGGAGGTCTGAATACCCAGCACGGCATAGTCATTGAAGTCAATGAGATCGAAGCGGGGAAGGGGCGATGCGGCCAAATCAGGTTTTTCCGCGCTCGAAAAGACGCCGCTTCTCTCGCCCTTGCTCAAGGCTGAAAACAGTTCGCCAATGGTATGTTCCACTTCTCCGCGCAGAAGAAAATCGCACCCTACTCGCAAGACGTCGTCCGAGCATGAGGACGCGTACGGTCCTCCAACCACGGTAATCTTGCCTCGCTCCCTGGCTTCTCTGAGAAGCGCCAGGAGGCCCTCACGCTGCACAAGCATGCCGGAGAGCATCACAATTTCGGCCCAATCCCAGTCTTTCTCGTTCAGGGGGCGGACCTCGAGATCCACGAGGCGAACCTCCCACTCGGGAGGAAGGAGAGCCGCCACAGTCAAGAGTCCAAGAGGGGGAAGCAATGTCTTGGCCCCCACCAGTCTTGTTCCGTCCTTCATCGACCAGAATGAGAGAGGGAGCTCGGGATTCAGCAGCAATGCTCTCACGTTCGAGCTCCTCGATGAGCAGTCTCTTTGAGCGACTGCCGGCCCCCAACTTTTCCCCGTATTTGCGGCGCCATGCGGATCAGGCTCTCACCAAACGCGCATGCATCGAGATATCGGATGTAACGGCTTGGATTTTTGCGAAGAATGCCGATGAACTGTTGCCAGAATTGAGCTCTGCTCTTGGGTTTCACTCCTTGCCACCACAGGATGCGGAAAAAACCGGCAAGGGAGTACAGTCGTCTCCGCAGAGGAGATCTCGATCGGGGAACCGTAGCGTTGGAATCGGGTGTTTCGTTTTGCAGTCCGATGGCTCTCCGAGTCGGCCGCATGAAGAGGAGCTGTCGGTACGCTCGTTCAAGGAATCGGGACCTGTCATAGAGGCGCTCCCACGCGGAGCCGTATTCCTCCACGACTTCCGAAGTCGGGCGGGTCGGGATATAATTCTGCCTGCTGCTGGTGACGTTCCCGTCAGGTATTTCCTCGAGCAACCGACCTTCTCGCTTCAGACGCTCCCACAGTCTGGTGGCAGGAAAGGCCTGGAGCAGGTTGATCATGACCATAGCAAGGCCGCTCTCTTCAACAAAGTCGGTGATTCGTCGACCCGCGCCCTTGGTTTCGCCGTCGAGCCCGAGGACGAAACTGCCGATGACCGAAAGACCGTTTCCGGTTATGGTATTGAGACACTCAAGCATCGGATTCCGGATGTTGTGCAATTTCCCCGCACGCGTCAGAGCTTCCTCGTCGGGTGTTTCCAAGCCGATAAACACCGTGGCGAAATTGGCCTCGGTCATCAGATCGATCAGCTCTCGATCCTGCCCCAGGTTTACGGACACCTGGGTGAAAAAGCTGAAGGGCTCACCGTGCCTCTTCATCCATGGGATAAGCGCCTCAAGAATTGCCCGTGCGTGCTTCCTGCTCCCGATGAAGTTGTCATCACAAAGGAATACCTCATGGCGCCATCCGAGCCGGTAGAGAGTCTCAAGCTCCTCGACAATCCGATCCGGGGTTTTGTACCGAATTTTCCGCCCGTACAGGTTCACCACGTCACAGAATTCACAATCAAAGGGACACCCCCTCGACGTCTGAATTCCCATCGCGGCGTAGTCCCTGAAATCAATGAGGTCGAAACGGGGGATTGGGGATTGGGAAACGTCGGGTTTCTCCTTGCACGGAAAAGCTCCGGCTTTCCTTCCTTCCCTCAGCGCGTCCACGAGACGCCCCATGGTTGTCTCAACCTCACCGACCATGAGGAAATCGCAGCCTGCGCTCGATACGTCCTCGGGGCACGACGAGGCGTATGGTCCTCCCACCACTGTGGTCTTGTTTCGGCGTTTGGCTTCTCTTAGCAGCTCATGGAGCCCCTCACGCTGGACGAGCATTCCTGAGAGCATCACGACATCAGCCCAGTCCCAATCCGCTTCCCTGGGGGGTCGCACATTGAGATCCACCAGACGGACATCGAAGTCCGATGGGAGGAGAGAGGCTACCGTCAGAAGTCCAAGAGGCGGAAAGAGTGTCTTGCTCCCGGCTATCGTAGACAATACCGGCATAGACCAGTACGAGCGAGGAAACTCCGGATACATCATCAATATTCTCAACTTAGAGCTCCCTCAAGCCGCGCTCCCACTGAAGCAGAAGTGCAGTGACGCCCGGCAAATCATCGGGTCAAAGCGTGACCCGATGCAACTATAGCACATGACTCCCTCCCTGAGCCAGAGGGTCGCCCTTCTTCCTCTGACGGAAGCGTTCATGCTGTCGGTTCTCCCTCTCAGCCTGTCACGGAACCGGGGGCTCATGGTCCTTGCAAAACGGCGCCTCACCCAGCACGGGCAATCCGCAGACTTGGCAGAGGGTTCTTCTCACGGGATCCTTGATGGCGGCGCACTCGTCGGCGCTTTCCTGTGCCTCTGCGGCTGTCCCGGTTCCCGTTCCTTGCATGCCGGCTTTCTCTTTTTCGTTGGTCATCAGTGGAACCTCCTTTGTCAGAGTCTTCTATAATAGACAATGAATTTCTGCAAAGGATTCTCGTGCATCACAGCAACGAAGAGTCAGCGGCCAATGGGCATCTCAAGTTTTCCCCTTGAATGGTGTCCGTCCCTGGCCGATCTCAGAAGGGCGAACCGAGGCGCGCACCGGAATCCGGCGAGGGAGGGTTTG
>Ga0172371_10001110_pt1 | contig 42481 bp, 36 predicted proteins | sample Lak12m_FD_114543 | JGI IMG/M metagenome (GOLD analysis project Ga0172371, IMG submission 114543) | Freshwater microbial communities from Kabuno Bay, South-Kivu, Congo - kab_022012_12m | ecosystem: Environmental > Aquatic > Freshwater > Lake | place: Democratic Republic of the Congo: South-Kivu... | reverse complement strand
TTGGTAGCGGGGGCAGGATTTGAACCTGCGACCTTCGGGTTATGAGCCCGACGAGCTACCAGACTGCTCCACCCCGCGTCACCGGCGATATTATAGCACATAGAATTTTTTTAACACATTTCCCCACACGGCTTAGGTTTACGATCAATGACGCTTATTTGCAGGTTGTTTAACATCCTTAAGGGATCGGTTTAGATTCCGATAGGGATGGAGATATTGCGCTTGTGCCACGCATGATTATCGTTTAGGGCAAGGTTCAGTGAACAGAATTCGGTTGACAGTCGCTATATTTCTGGGAGTTGCGATACTCATCGTTCCCCACGGCCTGGCCATGGCCACGCCGGCTCCCGGAGACCCCGCGGTCGAAGCGCAGCAGCAGATCCAAACCATCGAAGCACAGGCCGCGGCCGTCCAGTATGAAATGGATGTCCTTAACCGCTCGCTCGAACTGATCGTCGAGCAGCACAACGCGACAAAGGTCGAACTCGATCAGCTCACCATGGACCTCGCCGACAGCCGTCAGCGGCTCGATAGCGCCCGGGTTCTTCACGATAAGCAGGAGCAGCTCATCTCCGACCGGCTGACTGCAGTCTATAAAGCGGGCGACATCAACCTGATGAGCATTCTGCTCAATAGCAACAGCATCAACGACTTCTACGAACAGGCGCAGTACATGGCCAGGATCAACGAGCAGGATACGAAACTCGAGCGTCAGTTCGCCGACAGCGCCGAAACAATCCAGACGCTAACCGATGATATAGACCAGAAGCGTTCGCGCCAAATGCGCCTCGAGCAGGATCTCCAGGATCAGCAGCTGAAGATAGAAGCGGGGATTGCGGACCGTCAGGCCAGGCTGGATCAGTTAAACGAGCAGACTCGTGCGATCGTCGCCCGCGAAGCCGAAAGGGTTCGGGCTGAACAGGAAAAAGCTGCTGCCGAAACCGCAGCTATGTTGCGCGACCTGCAGATCAGCGACGCGACACAGGCACAGGTCGTGCAGACCGCGTTGCAGTACCTGGGCGTGCCTTATGTGTGGGGCGGCGAGAGCCCCGCCGGATTCGACTGTTCCGGACTGGTGAAGTATGTGTTCGCACAGCACGGAGTCGCGCTGCCGCACGCCTCATCCATGCAATTCAACATGGGTGCGCCGGTGCCGCCCGACCAGTTGCAGCCAGGCGATCTGGTCTTCTTCTATGGATCGACGGCGCCTCAGCATGTCGGGATGTACGTCGGGCAGGGAAAATATATCGAGGCTCCCAACTTCGGTGAAGTGGTCAAGATCTCGACCCTGAGTTTCGATAGCGATTATTCAGGGGCCCGACGCTACGCGCTTCAGCCCCGAACAGCTGCTCGCTGACGGTAGCGCCTTCTCATAGCCGCCGGGTTGGGTTAGCATATTACTTGCAGCTGACAATCTGCGAATCGTCTTGATGAGGAAAGAATCCGGAGCAGCATGATATATGTGATTGAAATCGGCGCGGTCATATTGGCTTTTGCCATCCTGGTGAGGATGGGGATCCTTCTCGTGCGCAATGTCCTGGGACTCGGGAGAACGGCCAAAGTCATGCAGGAACATGTGCAGCCGAAACTCATGGTTTTGATGAGCGGCGGCAATGCGGCTCAGCAGCGGGTCCTCTCGATTACCGGGAACGCCGATCTGCTGCAGCGTAAGGCGGCAGCGCTCATGACGGCGGTTTCAAGACTGATGGTCATTGTTAACGCGTTCGTTGAGGCGCGAAGCCGTATGGTCCAGGCGATACACAGGCTGGGCTTTTAGACCTGGCTGACCTGCCGGCCGGCCGCGGTCAGTTTCTGAAAGGCCGTTGAAGGATCTGAGTTCATCAGCAGCTGTGAATAGGGATGCTGCGGATTTTTCGATATTAGAGCCGTCGCGCCCCGCTCGACAATGGCACCCCTCCGCATGACGATCATCTCGTCTGTTATCTTCCTCACCAGTTGCAGATCGTGAGCTATTACCAGGAGCGCCAATTCTCTCTGCCGGCGAATTCTCGTCAGCAGATTAGCCAGCTGCAGTTTTGTGATGGCGTCGAGCGCCGAAGCAGGTTCGTCACAGATCAGGAGTTCCGGATCGAGGGCAAGCGCCCGGGCGATCACCAGCCGCTGTAACTCGCCGCCGCTCAACTCATGTGGATATCGACGGGCGAGACCGGGAGCAAGTCCCACTTCAGACATGAGCCTGGCGACCGAATCGCCGGTTCCCTCTCGGTCGCGCCGCTCGTGTATTGACAGGGGCTCCGCGATTATCCTATCAACCCTGAAGCGCGGATCGACGCATGATGCCGCGTCTTGCCAGACCATCTGTACCTTCCGGGCCAACCAGCGGCGCTCAGATTGCGTATTGGTCAGCGCCTTGCCATCAACCAGCACTGCTCCCGACGTCGGCAAGGTCTGACCGGTAGCGATGGCCGCCAGCGTGCTCTTGCCGGCGCCGCTCTCTCCCACGATCCCGATCGATTGACCCGGTGAGATCGAGAAACTGATGTCCTTCACCGCCTGGATGTCGGTCCCGGAGACAGGTCCGTTTTTGCTTGAGCGGCTCCTTTTGCGGCTACCGGAAATGTACACTTTACTCACTGCGTTAAATTCAAGAAGCGGCAATTTTCGCGCCTCCCTGAACATCCTCGTAGTTCCAGGCAGCGATAAGGTTTCTGGTGTATTCGTGCTTCGGGCTTCGCAAAACCTCCAGGCACGACCCATGCTCGACCACCTCGCCACCGTGCAGCACAATGATCTCATCCGCGAACGAGGAGACCAGGGCCAGGTCGTGCGAGATGAAGATCACCCCTAGCCTGGTTTCCGCCCGGCGCTCATTCAGCAAGGCGATGATTTGGGCCTGCAAGGTGACATCAAGGGCACTGGTCGGTTCATCCGCGATGAGCAAATCGGGATCGCAGGCCAGCGCGGCGGCGATCATGGCGCGCTGGCAAAGGCCGCCGCTTAATTGATACGCATAGGGCGCCACGGACAGAATCTCCCCGGGTACACCCACCCGAGCGAGCCTTTCGAATGCCATTTGTACAGCTTCCCGGCGACCAGCCCCGCGATGGATACGGAGGGCTTCGGCAACCTGGTCGACAACCCTCATGGAAGGATCGAGGCCGCCGGAAGAATCCTGAAAGATCATGCCCATCCCGCTGCCGCGAACGCGGCGGCGCTGATTCTCGCTGAGTTCGAGCAAATTCGTGCCCTTGAACTTGATATCGCCGGACAGAACCACCCGGTCGGGATCATGCAGGCCCATGAGGGCCAGGGCGAGGCTGGTCTTGCCGGCGCCCGACTCTCCGATTATGCCGAGGGCCATTCCCGGCTGCATTTCGAAGCTGACATCACGGACGGCGGCGCGCACATTATTTCCCTGCTTATGGGAAACGGTAAGTGACGCAACTCTTAACAAGGAATCGCTCACGAGTTCATCCGGCGTCGAGGATCCAAGGCCCGGGTGGCGGCATCGCCGAGCATAATGAAAATCAGAACGGTCAGCGTGACCGCGACGCCCGGCGCCAGCACCAGCCAGGGCGCCTGTTCGATCTGACCCATCGATTCCGAGAGCATCAGCCCCCAACTGGGGTCGGGACGCTGCACACCCAGGTTGATGAAACTGAGGCCCGCCTCGGCCAGGACCGCTCCCCCCACCGCCAGCGCTCCATATGACACTAGTGGCGTCAGGGAGTTGGGAAGCACGTGCTTCATGAAGACGTTGAAGTCGCCGGCCCCGAGCACTTTGGCGGCTCTGACGTAACCTGACTGTCGCACCGACAGAACCGAGGACCGGAACACCCGCGCGAATATGGGCCAGCCGAAGAATGCGATCGCGATAAAGACGTTCCGGCTTCCTGGGCCCAGCACGGCCATGATGGCGATAGCGCCGAGGATCACCGGGAAGGACAGGAAGATATCGGCGATACGCATGAGCAGCGAATCTATCGTTTTGCCGCCATACGCGGCCAGGCCGCCGACGATCAGTCCCACAGTCAGCGCGATGCCTGTCGCCACAACCCCGACGAACAGAGCGGTCCTCGACGCCCAGATGACTCTTGAGAGCTGATCGCGCCCGTGCAGGTCGGTGCCTAGCAGGTGCCCGGCCTGGGGTGGCTCAGCCACGTGATCGTAATCCGTAGCGACCGGATCCTGGATCGGCAACAAGGGGGCCGATAGGGCCAGGGTGACAAGCAGCGCCAGAATCGATAAAGCCACGAGGGTGAGACGGCTGGAGCCGGGTCGTCTGCGGTCCTCTTCGCCGGGACCTGCCACGAGAGCGGAATGGGTGGCAGCGTCATCCATCCACGCCGACCTCAGCTTTGACCCGAGGATCGAGCCACCCGTAGATTATGTCAACGAAAGTATTGATGACGACGAAGACCACGACCAGGACCAGGACGGCGCCAACTATCAGGGGCACATCCCGGGCCCTGGCGGCAAAGTACGTCATCCTGCCCATGCCGGGCCAGGCAAAGACGATCTCCGTGATCATGGCGCCGCCGAGCAGAGTGCCGAAATCGATCGCCAGCAAAGTCGCGACCGGACCGAAAGCGTTGCGCAAACCGTGATGGGCCAAGGCCTGTTTCCGTGACAGCCCCCGGGCGCGGGCGGCGAGTATGTACGGCTTCTCAAGTTCGAGTGAAAGTGTTGATTTTGATACCCCCGCGATGATGACGGTCTGCGCCGCTGCCAGCGTGACCGCTGGCAGTATCAAATAAAGGGGGTTCCAGTCGCCCATCCCCGAGATGGGCAATATGCCAAGGCGCCCAGCAAAGACATATTGCAGAAGAAGCCCGAGAAAGAACGCGGGCAGGGCCAGCAATATCGCGCTTGTTGCCGCGGATAGTGCGTGAAGCCGGGACGAGCGGCGCAGCGATAGCAGCATGCCCCAGCCGACGCCGAATATGGTCTCCAGCAAGAGCGCGGCAGCGGTCAGGTACAAGGTTGCAGGCAGGTAATCGAGGATGATGTCGCTCACACTGCGCTTCAGTTCGTAGGATGTGCCGAGGTCGAAATGCGCCAGTCGATCGAGGTAGATTCCATACTGGACCCACAGGGGACGGTCCAGGCCGAGCTCATGCCTTAGATTCGCAAGAGATTCGGGAGTCGCGTGGCTACCCAGCGCCACTTGTGCAGCATCGCCCGGAACGAGCAGATAAATGACGAGAAAGAGCACCGTAACGGTGCCGATGAGCACCACCAGCATTTGCAGCAGGCGGTGAAAGATAAAGCGCTTTGTCGGCATTTCTAATCCAAGCCGCTTCGGCCGGAACCAGAGGGGCTCCGCCACGCGGAGCCCCTCCTGCCGTTACCGGCTATTTACTGGAAACGGTTACTTCATCCAGAACGATATCGCCCAGCGGTGAAACCATGAATTTCGTCACGCGAGGCGCATAGACCATGTTCTCCTGGCCGAAGACCATCGGGAACGCAGGCACGTCCTTCAGAACCGCGCGCTCGGACTCATTGTAGAGGTTGGTGCGCTCACCGAGGTCAGTTGTCGAGCGAGCCCTTCCGAGCAGGTCATCTACTTCGGTGTTCTTGTACATGAAGACGTCGGTCGCGCCAATGTTCTCCGAGTCGAACAGCGGGAACAGGTAACCATCGAGATTCGGGGCGTCCGCCTGCCAGGAAACTATGAACAGCGGCAGCATGCCGCCACCCATCTGCTCGAAGAAGACGCCTTCATCGAGTCCCGATATCTCCACGTTGATACCGACCTGCTTGAGTTGCGACTGGATCGCCTGAGCCATGTCCGCCGCGGGTCCCACGCCCGGATATGTGAGCGTGATCGGCGGCAGGCCGCTGCCACCCGGATATCCCGCTTCAGTCAGCAGACCGCGGGCTTTTTCCTGGTCGTATGAATACGGCGTGGCGTCGTCCTGATGGCCGGGAACCTGCGTCGGCACGTAGCCGTCAGCCGGCGTTCCGGTACCCATCAACACCTTGTTGGCAAGAACATCCGTATCGATCGCGTATGCGAATGCCTGGCGCACCATGGCATTGTCAAGGGGAGCCATGGTTGTGTTGAAGCCCAGCAGACGAACCGCGTCGGCGGCGCCCTGGTAGTACTTGATCGAGCTATCGCTTCGCAGGCCCTCGATCTGCGCCGGAGGGATGGTCCTGACCGCATCGACGTTGCCCGCCTTTAGTTCCGCGACCGCGGTAGACGGTTCCGGAATGATCTTTGTAACGACCTGATCGACGCTGGCGGTGGTGCCGTAGTAATCAGGATTCTTCTCGAGCACGACCTGGTTGTCGTGGGTCCATTCCTTGACGCGGAACGCTCCATTGCCGGTCGGCAGTTCAGCGAATTTCACCGTGGTATCCTCGACCGCTTTTTTAGATACCGGTGAAGCCACGGGATGGCCCAGAAGCGAAACGAAATCGGCCATCGGGTATTCAAGCGTGACCTTGAGCGTCTGATCGTCGACAGCCTGGACCCCTGAAAGCATGTCCGTCTCGCCTGCAGCCAGAGCTGAGGCTCCCTTGACCGGTTGGAAGATCGCGCTTGCCGTCGACGACTCCATCGCCGGCGAGAGTGCGCGTGTCCAGCTGTATACGAAATCATTGGCGGTGACGCTCGTGCCGTCGCTGAACTTTATCCCGCTGCGAAGGTGGAAGGTGAATTCTGTCGCATCGCTGTTCACGTCCCAGCTCGAGGCGACGGCTGGCTGGACCTCGCTGGTCTGGGGATCGTAGCGGACGAGACCGTCGAAGAGATAACGCACGATATTCCCACCTACAGTATCATCCACCAGCGCCGGATCAAGAGAACTCGGATCGCTGGCTTCAGCATATGTGAAAGTGCCGAGCGCCTGTTGCTCATTACAACCACTGAAAACCGCAGCCGCGGCGAACAGCGCCATTATCAATACCGCGCCTGCCAATGCCGTCCTGTGCTTTCTGAGAATTCCCACGATACCTCCCGCCCGAGTTAATAGAATCGCCGATTGAAGGGGTCGTCACGAGTACGAACAAGCTTTAATTTATACAGATCACTCCCAAATCCTGCCTTTTCGCCGGCTTTGGTCATGTTTGATAGAAACAAGGTCCCCCGTCCGATCGGATGGGTGACGTAATATATTCGACAGCGAGGCTCCAACTTCCTGCAAAGACCCGACTCATATTTCCTTATGACTATTCGTGCAGAACGTGCTGCAATCGGGCCTGTCAGACTGAACTGGTCGTCGAGCCAGTTATTGTAATGGGCCCGGACGGGGAGTAAAATTGCCTTTACTCCTACTCACTATCTGAACTGAGGTGGCAACCTTGAGTGCGGCTATAAAACAACCGTTTAAAGGGTTGCCCCATTCCCTCGCGTGACGCCGTTTTCTCCTGATGACCCGTTTCAGATCCAGCGAAACGGCGAAGAGCACGGGTCTCAACTGTATCTTTACCGCCTCTTACGGCTAGCCGCGGCTGGAGGCGCACCTGAGGCAGCCTCCGCCCCACTATCCTTCGCGACAGCTCGCAAGCTTGCATCAAGATTGGGGATAAAGACGCCGGCCCAGCTATGCGCCCTGTTTAGAGATCTGGGCCTGGGAACCCTGGAGCTGGACCTTCGTAGCGATAGGATCACGGTAAACCGGACGCCACCGGCGGATCCGCTGGCTATCGCTCCCGGTGGCGACCTGGGTTCATGTGAGCTTGAAAGAGGGCTGCTCGAGGGCGCGCTCGAGTCGATCTCCGGCCTGCCTGTTTCATTAGTTGAAAGCCAGTGCGTAAGCAGGGGGGATGAACGCTGCCGTTTCGAGGCGATTCTCGACGATACCGCCGGCAATCGCCGCTTCGTGGGCGTGGCGCCGGGAGATGCGGTGATAGATTCCGGCCCAGGCATGCCCGGGAACAACCTGAGAACCTGGTTCCTGGACCTGGCATCACGCGAGTTGGCCAGATCCCGCCGGCACGGTCGGCAATTATCGGTCATGTATGTCGACCTGGACGATCTCGGGCATATCAATTCCGTCCATGGGAGGGCAGCCGGAGACCAGGTGATCAGGGCAGTCGGAGCCGCTCTGGGAAGAGGCTGCCGGCAGGAGGACTTTCTCTGGCACCACGGCGAGGACGAGTTTGCCATCCTGCTGGCGGAAACAGGCCCCGACGGAGCCGGCATCGTGGCAAAAAGGCTTTCTCTGGAAGTGCTGGCCGCTGCTGAATATGTGGAAATCGCCGCCAGGATATCCGCGAGTATCGGCTTTTCCACTTTTCCGGTCCATGCGGATTCAGTCCAGAGTCTTCTGGACTCGGCCCGATCGGCTGTTTACCTGGCTAAAGCCGCCGGTAAAGGGCGCTCTCAGATGGCGCGCCCGGGTCGGAGTGAAGACAAAGGGCAGGCTACGGCGCGCGATAAACAGAGCCTGCGAACGCGAACTGACACCGTCGAACACGGTTTGGTCAGGGGCGAGGCGGACGGGTCAGAAACGGCGGCCCGGAGGGGCGAGGCTCCCGTGGATAGCGGCGATCATGCGGGCAGTAGCGCCGATAAGCGAGCCGCCTTGAAGGCAGAGGCTGCACCTATCGCCTCAGTCATGATCGCCACGTCCAGCCCGTTATTGATGGCAGGAATGAGACAGGTCCTTTCGGAGGCTTCGGGGCTGAATGTTGCCGCTGAAATCTCCGACCTAAAAAGCTTGCCTTCAAGAGTGGCTGACACTCGGCCTGATCTGATCTTCGCTGACATGGAAATGGTCATGCACGATGATTTCGCGACGCTTAATATGATTCGGAATCAAAATCTTCCCTGCAAACTTGCGGTTTTTACTAACGATGTCGACCAGGATGTCATCAAACTGGCGGCTGATTATCAGATCGATGGCGTGATTCTTCAGGCTTCGGCAGCCGGTGGGGTCATCGAAGCCCTTGAGAGTATTTTCCAGGGTCGGACTATCCTGCCTGACGAGGTCCATAATGCCATGAATGAGCTGAAGAAGAACCGACGCTTGCTCGAGGAGCTGTCCGAAAGGGAGATAGAAGTCTTGCGCCTGGTCGCCGAGGGCAAATCCAATGCACAGATCTCAGCCGAGCTCTATATAACCGTCAACACGGTCCGGTTCCATCTGGCGAACATCTACCAGAAGTTGAGCGTTTCCAACAGAACTGAAGCTGCCAACTATTATCTAAGGCAGGATCTTCCGCCTGACGGACAGACGCGCTTGTTGTAACTGCGGCTTTGCCCCGGGCTCCCACCCCGTCCATTTTGTAGAAACCAAGGGTAAAGCCACAGTTGAGTCTTAGTGGCCCATTCCGCTCGGCACCGCTTTCTTAAAGAAAAACCTGCAAATTCGGGTCCCGTCCTGACTATTACCGTTCGATTCCTCTGGCTGCGCTTAACCGTCCTTTACCCCATCCCTTGACTATCACTTCATACGTACCAAACTAATCGACCCCTATTTAGAATCTTTCCACACAGACCATCAGGCCATTCGATCGAGATGGGCGTGCCGCTCGGGAGGGGGTAGGGGCGGAAAAACGCGGAGGCTGACAGTAAACGCGCGAATACTAGCCTCCTCTTCCTTAAAAGCTGGGCGAACGGTAGGAGGTGACACCATGAAGTTGAAGATTTTTGGCATCTTTACAGTGCTGGCGACGCTGCTGGCTGCGGGCGGCGGCAGGTGGAGCTGGTAAACCACCAGAGCTAATTTAGGTAAATAACCTTCCAGTCGATGCTTAGGGTTGCTATAATGCGACCACTTAGCCGCGCGAGCTGTCTGTTTGAGTAGTAGCGGCAACATAATGCATCGACTACTTTGGGGAGGGTACCGATGGCCGAAACCGTCCGAACCAGGGAAATAGCTCTGGTCGGAATGACCGCTCTAATGGGCGCGGCCGCCGGTGCCCTCTTCTTCTATTTCTCCTACACGTCTGTCTGGACTAGCGATATGGTCGTTCAGACTTTCCTGTTAACCACAATTGCTTGGGTTGCAGAAACCCAGTCAGTTCAGTTCTCCAAGCGCGTAAATGTAAGTAGTGCCAATCTCCCTGTCCTTCTTGGTATCTTTTTTCTAGGACCAGCTCAAAGCGCTATCATTGCGAGTATTAGTATTTTAGCTAATAGTCGAGGTAAAGATACTCTACGCGTCCTGTTCATGGTTGCTTCGAATGCTTTGTCTGTCATGGTAGTAGCCGTTTTGTTTCAAAGAGTTAACGAGTCGTTACTCGTCCTTTCTTTCCCCGTTTCATCAGTCACATTAGGTTTTATTGGGTTAGGGATTCTTATTGGCCTTACTTGGGAGGCCGCTGATTTTGGATTGACATCGATAGGGGTATCTCTACGTTATCAACAAAAATTCTTATCTCTATGGAAAAACAATTTTCTCAAGGCACTTCCCTCCCAGCTTCTGATTCTTGGCGTCGGAATGGTCATCGCGGCCGTGTATATCAAGGCTGGCATCGCGGCGGCCGCATTATTCTTCGTTCCTATAGTCGCAAGTCAGCACGTCTATAAGCTCCTAGTGCAGCAGAAAGAGCTGCTGGCCGAGCAGACCAAGCTCTCTGAAGACCTGATGGACATGAACATCGGCCTCGCGGGTGCGTTGATAATGCTACTCGACAGTAAAGACCACTATACAGCCAGCCATTCAGCCGGCGTTGCCATGTATTGCCGCGACATGGCCAGGATGATGGGCATGACCGAAGACGAGCAACGCAGCGCACACATGGCAGGACTTTTACATGACCTTGGAAAGGTCGGTACCCCCGATTCCGTCCTGAAAAAAGAAGGAGAACTTACACCGCGTGAATGGGAGCAGATAAAAGAGCACCCGACCACTGCTGCCGACGTGCTATCACAACTAGCCACACATAAGGAGATCGCTGACGTGATCCGGCATCACCAGGAGCACTTTGACGGGAGCGGCTATCCGTACGGAATCGGCGGCGATGATATTCCCGAATTGAGCCGAATGCTCGCTGTTGCTGATACTTATCATGCCCTCACTTCGGATCGACCTTATAGACCTGCCAAAAGCCCGTTTGAAGCCCTCATCATTCTCAGAAAAGTTGCTGGAACCCAGCTGGATCCAAAATACGTTGAAGTAATGGCCCAGGTTCTGAAGAATGAAGATCTTAGTTATAGGGAGGGAAGCAAGACCGACTTTCTCAGCGAATTCAGAAAAGGCCGGCCTGCTTTAAAGTTGGACGATCTTCGCGCGCACGCGGACGAAGTTTAAAAGATACACCCCGGCTGACCTACTATCTCCCACTCCTCATCTCACTTCCGCTGTTTGCAGTTCCCACTCTCACCATTCCCCACTGCAGAAGCGTAGACCAGCCTGTCTGAGACATAAAAACCGCTGGGCGTAGTTTTTATGAAGTCTCAAAACCCACCGCCCACCTGTACCTTTGTCCTACCCCCATCCCCTATACCTACTTTCGTAGGCAGGTTCAGCTTGCTCATCTTAACAGCACAAGAACAGGTGGAAATCGTCCAGAGGTTGTATTTTCATTCATCGCTAGTCGTATTTTTTTCGCACTGCTTTTGATAATACAGCGCCGCGTCAATTCGATTAGTAAATCCAAGTTTTTGAAAGATCCTTGCGACATGGGTCTTAACCGTTCGCTCTGAAATAAAGAGCTCTGTGGCTATTTGACCGTTCGCCTTGCCTTTGGCCAGCCACTTTAACACTTCAGTCTCACGAGGCGTCAGTACATCAGTAGGCGAGGCCAGATTTTGTCGCAATTTGCTTAAGGCTTCATGAACAGTTTCACGCACCCTTTCATCTTTATCATGCCTCATGCGTCGTAATAATGTGAGAGCACCGGTAGAATTGATGTCTGCTAGAAGCGCAGCGATCTTGCCGCGAACAAATGCTTCCTCGTGCTGAAGAGAAGGCTCAATGACGGAAAGTGAATCTGAGCCGATTCGCTTGAGAACCCAGCAAACATAATCTGCTTCAATGCCGCGCTCAAGAGCTAAGCCTAATATTGGTAGTGTTGCCTTTGACTCCTGAATGACAAAATGATTGTGCTGGAAATTTCTGGCCCTTTTAAGCGCTGAAGAAATATTCTTCGCAGCTTCGTTCTTATCACCCTGTAAATACGCTGACCAGGCTCTGCTGAAATCGATCACGGTAAGCACATACCCAAGACTGTGCTCAAAAGCTAGCTTCTCCGCATCCTCAAACTGTTTCTCCGCTTCCTCAAACATAAATACCCTGACGAGGTCAGCTCCAATGTTAGCTGTGCTCATCGCAACTTCGTATAATTCCTCGAGTGGCAGAGCAATGGCAACGCTCTTTTGGTGACAATTAAGGGCTCGATCGTATTCTCCCTGTCTACGAGCCAAGGTGCCCAAATGGCAAAATGTGGCAGCATCCTGATCAGTTCGATTTTGCTCAATGTTGGAAGACTCCGAAAGAACTCTTTTTAACAACAGCTCCCCTCTATCGTGTTCGCCTTCAGCAATCATCAAACATCCGAGCGTGTCCAAAGTAATCGGTAATGTCTTATCCTCTTTTTGTTTTTCAATACGCTCAAGACATTTTTCCGCGTAAATTCTCGCTTTCCCATATTCACCAACGAGCATGAGCGACGAAGCTAAATTATTCATATACATGTTTTTCTGGCTTTCGTTGAATGCGTCATCTTCGAAGTATTTATTAAAAAACTTGAGAGCTTCAGGAAATCTACCTTGTCGTAAATTCTGAAGCGCTAACATATAGTTACAACCTTGAATTATGGAAGCTGCCTCGTCACATGACACTTCCTTTGCGAGCTTGATACAGTTGGTCAAGCCATCGTGATTGAAAATAATCCAATGACATACTGACAGACGAAAGAGCACATGAAGCCTCGTCATAGGATCCAGAGGTTCGTCCAAGAATGGTTCGAGTACTTGAATACCTTGCTCGACCTCACGCATCTCGCCTAAGCACTCGACAATCGCCAACTTCGTCCTACAAATGATCTCCAGATCATCGGCTGGCAATTTCTGATCGACGGCTCTCAGGATTCGTAAGGCCTGGCGGAATTTTCCTCTCGATATGAGCATGGCCGCTTGGAAATTCCTCAGCAGAGGCGTCAGGGAATCTTCAGCGAGTGAACCGATCCAGAGGTCGAGAGTTTCGTGTTCAGCATTGTTGAGCAGCTCATCTCCCACCTTCTCGATCAGCTCGACTGCGTCATCATCACTCCCCGCCAGGATGAACTGCTCGATGGCCGCTCTATCGTTTCCGGCGCCCGTGAATGCCCGCGCAAAATTAACCCTCAGCTCCGCGACGTGCTTGTCGCTGGCCTCCACCTGCAAACGTGACAACAGGAAATCCCTGAACAGGGGATGATAGCGATACAGGTCAGCCTCATCGAGACGGGCGGTAAAGATATTCCGCTTCTCTGCTTTCTCCAGGAGATCACCAGGATCTCTAACGCCCAGCGCCTTCTGGCAGATCGCCGGGTCGATCGGATCGATCAGAGCTGCCCTGAGTAAAAAATCACGCATCTCAGGCGCCTGGTTATGCATTACTTCCTCAGCCAGATACTCATAAACGTTTTGCTGCATCTTCCTGTGCTCGAACAGCTCGGGAGCATCGGCGCCGGATCGGATGTAACTCTCAGTCAATACAATGCCCGCCGCCCAGCCTTCCGTGCTCTTATAAACCTTACGCAGGGCGGCATCGGTCGCTTCGATATCCCACTCATCCACCAGATTTGATATCTCTTCGAATGAGAACTGGAGATCGCTCTCGCCCAGTTCACATAATTGACCCCGGGACCGCAGGCGGCCGAGTGACAGATTTGATGACGTGCGCGAGGCCAGGGCGACGCCGACATGATCAGGTAGATTCTGAATCAGGAAGTCGAGCAAGTTCATAGCTGCATCGTTTTCGCTGAGAAGATGAAGATCGTCAAAACAAAGCAGCAGCCGCGTTGAGTTGCGCTCTCTGACCTCATCGAGCATCACGGCAAGAATGTTCTCGGCCTCGCCAGGCGAACCATCAGAATCATCCATACGGGAAAGCGTACGTGAGCCATCCATGGCTTCCGAATGTATGGTTCCCGCGATTAGATGGCGCAGAAATGAGGTCGGGTCGCGATCCAGGCCATCCATCTGATACCAGACGCGGTTGCCGTCGAAGGCCTCGGCTATCTGAGCCATCAGCGTGGTCTTGCCGAATCCCGCGCCGGCGCAGATATTCGTGAGTCTGAAATCGGCGCCCGGTGATGCAAAGTCGATCAGACGTCGCCGTGTTAGCACCTGCCGCATTCGCGGCGGTCTTAATTTGCTGGCGAGAACGGGCCGCTTGCCCGGATCAAGGGTCATTGACTTGCATTGCCTGTCCCTGGGGGGTGATGCCTGGTTTGCGGAAAATATGCCGCTGCCTGTGAGCGGCGGGTCAGACCCAGCTTGCGAAAGATCCGGGTCACATGGGTTTTAACAGTCGGTTCGCTGATGAACAGCTGTCCGGCAATCTCAGCATTGCTCGAGCCCTCAGCTAAAAAAGCCATTACTTCATTTTCGCGAGATGTCAGGATCTTCTCCGGTTCATCGATGCTGTCCCTGAGACGGGCCAGTTCTGCATTCGCGGCACGGCGCACCAGGGGATCAGGATCGCGCAGGCAACCGTGGATGACCGGCACCGCCTTTACGCCGCCCGCAGCGCCTATGGCATCGATTGCCGAGATCCTGAGGTGTGAGGATTCATTTCGCAGCAGCGGCGCCAAGTCCGGCACGACGACCGGTCCGATCTGCGCGAAGAGACCGGCAAGATAAGCGCGTTCGATATTGTTCTCGAAGGCCAGCGCCAGCAGCTTTGTGCTGATGCTCCCTTCCTGGACGATGAAATTGTTGTGCTGATGTTGAGCGGCTATCTCCAACGACTTCCGTATCTGCGCCAGCGCCTCTTCCTCATCGCCCGTCTCCAGTGCCCGCCAGGCGCGATGGAAGTGTACCTGGGTCAGTATGATCTTAAAGCCGTGCTTGCTCGCGATTCTCTGGGCTCTATCCAGGTCGATACCGGCGTCAGGATTACCCGGGGACAAGCGCATCCGGTTGGCGCCCATGTTCACCAGTATTCGGCTCAGCGCATAAGGCCTGGAGTCCTCGTCGAAGGATTTCAGCCCCCGGGAGTTCTCCCGCATGGCGCCCTCGAGGTCATTTCTCGCGCGCAGGTAAGCTCCCAGATTGTGCGAGGAATAGAACGGGCCAAGAAGTTTCTTGCCTTCCGACACCTGCCTGTCGAGCTTCCTTAGGAGCCTGAAGCCTTTACGGCCATCGCCGACATTCAGGAGGACGACTCCCTTTATATAATCGAATGTCATCTGCTGTAGCTTGTCTCCACTCTCCAGATAGGTATGACGCTCCTCGATGGCTCCCAGAGCCTCTTCGTACCGTGCCAGTTCGTATAAGAGAAACACTTTGAAACAGAGAATCTGGAATCTGGCGAACATCGGTGATGACGGTCCGAACTCACTTTGCAGCCTCATGACATGCTCGAACGATTCCGCGAAGTCACCGGCAAGCCAGCGGGGAGCCAGAGCATCGACCTCTAGCGCGAGCCGGGTCTGCGCCATCGAATCATCACATAGCGAGGACGCCTCGTGCATCATTCTCGATGCCTCTGCTGTCCAGCCAAGCAGCAGGTTCTGCTGGGCTGCTCTGGACAGAGCCCTGACCTTGTCCGCCCGCGTGACCGCGCAGCCTATCGCCTGCTCCGCCTTTTCCAGGCTGTCCTTGTCCTTGTTTTGCATGAAGAAGAACTCCGACAAGCCGAGAGCGCAGATGAATGAACCATGGCTATCCCCGTCACGGGCAAAACCCTCCTCGGCCAACCGATACCAGGCTTCAGATGCGGTCAGGTCCCCATGAAACTCGCTGGCGCGAGCCGCGAAGTAAGCCAGCCAGGGGCGGTTCCGGATCAGTTCCTCAGGCAGATCCGTTATCCAGTCAGCCAGTGTGCTGAACCGGTCGGATTCCATGATGGTCTGGCCAAAAGATTCGATGACATCGCCGGCAAGTTCGGGCGATCCAGCCCTGAGGAAATGCGAAATGGCCTGCTCGTAGTTGCCACGATCGGCATAGGCTTGTCCATACCGCCGTTGCAAGCCGGCGATGTGCTCCGTTGAATAATGCTGCTCAAGTTTGATCCGCAAGAAATCGCGCGCCAGATTATGATACCTGTAGCTCCGGCCGCCCTCGAGGCTGATGATGTGATTCCGCCGCTCCAGTTCCTGAAGCAGGATAGACGGCGACTGCTCCTCTTTCGATGTTCCAAGGACCTGATCGCAGATTTCGACTTCTACGGTGTCCAGCAGGGATGTTTTCATTATGAAGATCTTCTGGGCATCATCGAGGCTCGACCAGTATTCCTCGGCCAGATATTCCCTGACCGTGCCCTGCTCGCCGAGTAGGTCGGGACTTAAGTCTTCAGGCAAACGGCAATCGGATTTGAGCAGGTGCTGCGAGAGCGACAGCGCGATCGGCCAGCCCTCCGTCGCGGATTGCCACAGTTCGATCTCACTATCGCTCAGCGGATCGCTGCAGCAGCCCTCGAACAGGGACGTGGTTTCCTCGCTGGTGAACCTGAGGTCGTCAGTATTCATTTCCAGGACTGTCCGTTGCGCCCTCATCCGTCCCAGGGACATGGTCAGTTTCTCCCTGCTGGCGATGAAGACGCGAAAACCGGAAGGCAGATATTTGATGAGAAAATCGATGGCATCACGCACCGGTTTGCCTTCATTGATAGCCTCGAACTCATCGAAGAAGAAATTCATCGGACGCTCAGCAGCACCCGCAAACTCATTGACCATCACCGTCAGGATGCTTTCCCAGTCGGTCGCCTTGACCCCGGTGGCGATGGCACCGTCGACCCGCTCGTCGAAGCCGGGGATCTCGAGAGAGACAGCCTCGATCAGATGGGCAAGGAAGACCGCGATGTCCGTGTCGTTTTTGCCCAGCTCGTACCAGATGGAGGGACCGTCGGGCATCCTGTAAAACTGGCCCATCAACGTCGTCTTGCCGTAGCCGGAATCTGCACAGATGATGACCAGCCGCTCGCGGGAATCATCCAGCAGGTCGAGCAGGCGCGTCCGAAGCAGCATCCGGCTCACGTCAGGAGGCTGCAATTTTGATTGCAGGATCAGCTGTTTCTTTTTCCTATACACAGGTTCCAGCTACTCCTCCGAAACGGGATGCTCACGTTTCCAGGACAGTTTACTGAACGCACGGCGTATAACTTTAGTACCAGGTAGTCAGCTTGTCTATCATACTCTGGATGTATGTGTGTGATGCGAAAGGATGACTTCTCGCGAGACAGTGGATGTGTTTCCGGCTACCGGGGTAAAAAAGGACCCCGCCATCGTGCTTAAGCAGCGGAGCCCTCAGATATGCGGTTTTCGTGAAAACCCTATTGCGGGACGACGTTGGAAGCCTGTAGGCCCTTCGCCCCTTCAGTAACTTCGAATTCGACCTTCTGACCTTCGTTGAGCGTCTTGTAGCCCTCAACCTGGATCTCGGAGAAGTGGACGAAGAGATCCTCGCCGTCTTCCCGCTCGATGAAGCCGTAACCCTTTTCGTTACTGAACCATTTTACGGTTCCTTCTGCCAACCTTCTACCCTCCAATCTGCTCGCCCAGGCAGTCGCAGGTTGACTGCGCTTTTTCCTGCTGCCTGGAGGGAAAAAACATCCAAGCAGACCCGAACAGGTAAAACCGTACTACAACTTTCAGAGCTTGTAAAGTAGTTTGTCGTTGTAAATGCGGGACCTGCTGGGTAGGGTAAAGCAGAGCGCTGGCAGAACTGGAAAAAGCTGACCGTCAATCGTCTGCGAGGAGGATTAGTCAACGTCAATCGTAACCGTTATGTAATCCTGGCGGTGCTGTGCTCCGGCATATTTCTCGCGGCGCTCGACCAGACCGTTGTCGTCACTGTGCTGCCCCGGATCATCGATGATCTGGAGGGCGGCTTCAGTTCAGCGGCGGTGGAAAGAGCCGGCTGGATCGTCACCGCCTACCTGCTCGGCTTCACCGTGGTGCTGCCCGTGATGGGCCGCGTCGCCGATCTGCACGGCCACCGGAGGACCTACAATCTGGCGTTGCTGATCTTCGCCGCCGGATCCGTGCTTTGTGCGGTGAGTGGCAGTCTGTATATGCTCGTCGGATTCCGGACGATACAGGCGATCGGCGGTGGCGCGGTCGTGCCGATCGCGATGGCGGTCGTCGGAAGCACGTTCCCTGCCGGTAAGCGCGCGCTGGCGCTGGGAGTCATCGGCGCCGCAGGCGAGGCAGGCGGCGTCCTCGGGCCTATCTATGGTTCAGTCGTCGGCCAATATCTCGGCTGGCGCGCTATCTTCTACCTCAACATCCCGCTGGTTCTCGCGATCATCTGGCTCGTGCGAAGATACGTGGACAAATCAAAACGCGTGGATGTGAAGGTCGACTACCGCAGCGCCATATTGCTCGCGCTGGGGTTGGGGCTCATGACGCTGGCCATCTCGGGCGCCCGCGAGGCAGGCTGGTCTGAATTCGGTCTGCCGCTGCTCGTGGCAGGTCTGGCTCTGCTGGCAGCCTTCGTCTTGAGTGACCTGCGAGCGGCTCATCCGCTGGTCGAGGTTCAGCTTTTTCGCATCCGTTCCTATACCTCTGCCAACATCTCGCACTTCCTGCTTGGCATCGCGCTCATAACCGCACTAACACAGGTGCCGACCTTCGCCTACAGCTCCGGTTGGCCGCAGACTTCTTATAACGCTCCGATGATTGGCGGCCTGCTGCTTATCCGCCTGACGCTGATGATTCCCCTGGGGGCGATAGCCGGAGGCATCCTTACCGAAAAGACTGACGGCCGGTTCATCGCGGCACTTGGATTTCTGTTGAGTGCGATCGGACTGTGGCGCACGAGCCAGTGGGCGATAGACGTGTCCGGGGCGAGGCAGACGGTCGATCTGCTTATTACCGGTTTCGGCTTCGGGTTCGTGATCGCCCCCATCGGCCTCGCGGTGATCGAATCGGTGAAGAAAAGGCGTCTCGCCTCAGCCTCGTCAGTTCTGACCGCGAGCAGGATCCTCGGTATGACCGTGGGACTGGCGGCGCTCAACAGCTGGGGTATCGGCGTTTTCCAGGCTTCCCAGGCGAGCGATCCCGCGCCGCTGCCGCGCCTGGGCGTCAGCTTCTCCCAGTACATCGATGAGCTGAGAGTCTGGGAACATCATAATGTGGATGTGATCCTGGGGGTTCTGAGCGATTTCTTTGCGATTGCCGCGGTGATCTGCCTGATCGCTATCGTTCCTTCACTGTTCCTGTTCAGGCGGAAGCAGCGCCCAGATAGCGCCTGAACCAGTCCGCCGCGAGCTGCGCCACCCGTTCGAGAGTGCCTGGCTCCTCAAACAGATGGGTCGCCCCCGGGACGATGGTTAGTTCTTTTTCCACGGTGAGTTGAACGAGAGCCTCCTTGTTCATACCAATGACCGGAACGTCGTCGCCGCCCACGATCAGCAGCGTCGGCGCCTTGACCTTGGGGAGGGCCGGTCCGGCCAGATCGGGTCGGCCACCGCGTGACACTATCGCCGACACGCTGTCGGGTCTTTCTGCCGCCGCCACCAGAGCCGCGCCCGCGCCGGTGCTGGCTCCGAAGTAACCGACATCGAGATTTCCCGTTTCCGCCTGTGAATTCAACCAGTCGGTAGCTCCCACGAGCCGGTCGGCCAGCATACCGATATCAAAACGCAGCTCCGCCGTGAATACATCCACCGCCTCTTCCTCGGGAGTCAGGAGATCGATCAGAAGCGTAGCCAGTCCGGCCTGGTTGAGCTCGGTGGCGACAAAACGGTTTCGCGGGCTGAAGCGGCTGCTGCCGCTGCCGTGTGCAAAGAGCACGATGCCGGAAGCGCCGCCCGGGATGGTCAGGTTGCCTTCGAGCTCTACCGCGCCCGCGCTGACGACAACCTGATGTTCACGCGATGTTGGTGCCATCTCTTCGTCCATGCGCTGGTCAGGCGACAGCCTTTTTGATCCTGGCGATCGCCGCTTTGCCGAAATAGCTGCAGGCGCCCTTCTTGGCGTCCGGCTCCAGGCCGAGTTCCTTGATGGCCTTCTTGACCTTGGCGTCCGAAACGCCGAGCTCCTTGGCTATCTTCCCTGCCGTTAGCAGATCCTGGTCAGCCATGAGTCCTCCCTACGGTCTGTTGACATCTATGACAATTCTGCCTGGTGATCCCAGGCCGGTCAGCGAGTAGCTGGATGCCTGGGACAGATCGATCGTATAAACCAGGGATTGATCGTCTTCCGCGCGCAGGCGGTCCATCCTGACAACCAGGCTGTCTCCGATGTCGAGGCCCTGGGCGGTAACGGTCTCATTGGAGCCCAGTGACCTGATGCCACCGAGAATGACCGTGATCTGCTTCTGGTCGGGTGACATCGAGGAGTCAGCATGCGGAGGCTGGAGGATCAGCTGCCCGTCGGAAGTGCCCATCTCGAAGACGATGCGAAAATAGGTGCCATGATCCGACCAGCGGATATCCCGCAGCTGCAGGCCGTCGATCAACGTACCGACCGATTGCGAACCCGTTAAACCTGCGCCATAGGGCGGCGCCTCCTCAGTGGCCTGGATCGCGGCCGGCTCGGGGTTGGTGAAAGGAATTGCTGTCTGGGTAGGAACCGGCTCGACCGTGGTACTAGTGCCGCCGGCCCCGGAGGTGACTGTGGAATCTTCCTCTCCACAACCCACTGGAACCATGAGCGACCCCGCGACAACGATTAGAACAAGCAGGGCAGAAAAAGATCGCATTGAATACCTCCATAGGGAACAGAAAAATCTAAGAGGAGTACAAGAAATTGGGCATAAAGAATGTCCCAAGAAACCTTCCTTGCTTACCTTCTCTGACCCTGCTCTCCACTAGTTTCACCGTACTTTGCGGTTTTTTTACTTCCGCATTTCCTCCACTAGCTTCCTGCCTGATCTCCAGTAAGCCTTTCCGACTTCTTGGGACCTACATATATTATAGGCTCTTCGAAGCCAGAAGCAAGTTATTTTACCCTGATTTTTACCCTGAAAATGGCGCTATTTGCTGGAATTTTTGTTTTGTTTGGCCATCGGGCGGAAAGCATAGGAAAAGCCACTAAACCCATCCTGAAGGCAGTCATTTGCGACACTCAACCATGATGCGCAGGCGGACTTACTGGGCTGCGCCGCTGCTCCTGCTGGTGCTGTACCTTGTCGGCTGCGGAACTGACAGGACAACACTGACGGGCACGTCCACAGCCTCTTTTGATACCAGCACACTTCTGCCCGGGGCTCCCTTCAAGACGACGGATTTCACTCAATCATCAGTCTGTGGAGGTTGCCATACCGGGATATACAATCAGTGGCGAGGCTCCATGCATAACAACTCGCTCTCCGACAGGTTCTTTCTGGGCATGTACGATGAGGTAACCGCATATACGGGTGGCTCCGATGAGTTCAATTGTATGGCCTGCCACACACCCATCGGCACCGATTCCCTTGAAGCGCTGCCTCCGTCATGGCCGCGCATAAGTCGGATAACACAGGAGGGCATCCTGTGCGATTTCTGCCACACGATGATCGACCCGGTTACATACGGACCGAGTTCGATCAAATACGGCCCGCGCGCCGATGCCCAATCCACTTTCCACCAATCTGCTTTCTCTCAATTACTTACCGGGTCTGAGTTCTGCGGCTTTTGTCACGATCAGACGAATCCAAAAACAGGTGTGTCGATTCAGGGAACTTATACGGAGTGGAAAGCCAGTCCGGCCGCGGCTACGGGCGTGCGATGCCAGGATTGCCACATGACCCCGGGACCCTTGATGCCGGGACCGAATCCCGGCAAGGCGGCCGATGACGGGCCGGAGCGGGAGAACGTATCTACACACTGGATGGTCGGGGGCAACGCGAGCACCCTGGCCTCAGCTCCGCACCGGCAGTTGGCGCGTGAGAACCTCAAGGCAGCCGGATCGGTCAGTATCGCAGTCGCGGGCAGCGTGGCCGCAGGCAGCGTCTTCGATGTGAACGTCACAGTGGCTAACAACGGCGCCGGCCATTACCTGCCAACGGGTGTCACGGACACCAGGGAGATGTGGCTGGAACTGACGGTCGCGGATGCTGCCGGCAAGACCATCTTCCACTCGGGCGGCATCGATGGCAACGGCGCGCTCGACCCCTCCTCGGTCCAGTATCACACAGTGTACCAGGACGCCAGCGGGCAACCGACCGATAAATCCTGGCTGGCGACCAGAATACTGTCTGACCATCGAATCCCGCCGCTTGGAAGCGTGACTGAGCGTTATATCGTACAGGCGCCGGCCGACGCGGTCTTGCCGCTGACCGCCTGGGCGACGCTGCGGTATCGCATAGCTTCCCAGGCGCGGGTTGACAGTCTGCTGGGCGGCGGAACTCTCTACATCCCGGTCACAGACATGGCCATAGCCCGTGTGGATTTTCCCTAGGGCGCCTCAGGCGTCCTGAAGAGCGGCGATTCCGGGAAGCTCCTTTCCTTCCAGGAACTCCATCGCGGCGCCACCACCTGTGGAGACGTGGTCGATGTGATCGCCAAGACCATAGCGGTTCAGGGCTGCCACGGTATCGCCGCCGCCGGTGACTGTGAGGGCCTCGGCTTCGGCCACTGCGGCGGCCACGGTCCTGGTCCCCGCAGAGAAGGGCTCCATCTCGAACGCCCCCATGGGACCGTTCCAGAAAATGGTGTGGGCTGCCTGGATCTCGCGGGCGTATGCGGCTGATGTCGCGGGGCCGATGTCGAGGCCCATCCAGCCTTCCGGTATCTGGTCGACGGGGACGATCAGTGTATTGGCCTCCGCAGAGAATGAGCCGGCGACTACGAGGTCCTTGGGCAGGACGATACGGCATTTGGTGCTCTTCGCTTTCTCGAGGGCGGCTGCCGCGACTCCGACCGCCTCCTCTTCCACCTTTGAAGCGCCAACGTCGATGCCCTCGGCCTTGAGGAATCCGAAGCACATGGCGCCACCGATGAGGATTGCGTCGGCGAAGTCAAGAAACCGGTCGATGACGCCTATCTTGTCGGATACCTTGACGCCTCCGAGGATGGTCACAAAAGGATGTCTGGGGTTCTCCACCAGAAGGGAGAGACGCTCGAGCTCCCGCTCGACCAGCAGGCCGGCAACGGCCGGAAGCAGCCTGGCGACCCCTTCAGTGGAAGCGTGCGCCCGGTGGGCGGCGCCGAAGGCATCCATCACATAGATGTCGGCAAGCCGGGCCAGGCTGGCGGCGAACTCCGGATCGTTCTTCTTCTCTTCCGGATGGAAACGGCAGTTTTCCAGAACGGCCACGCCGCCGGCAGGAAGCTCCGCGAGCCTCGACTCGACCTCAGGACCCACGCAATCATCGAGTTTCATCACGTCAGCGCCGAGCAGGTCGGCAAGGCGTTTGGCGACGGGGTCCATCCTCAGGGAATCGTCGGGACCGTTCTTGGGTCTGCCCAGATGCGAGATGAGGATGACCTTGCACCCGGCCTGGCGCAGATAATTTATCGTCGCCAGCGCGCCGCGTATGCGGGTATCGTCGGCGACCGTGCCATCATCGTTCAGCGGCACATTGAAATCGACGCGCACCAACACGCGCTTGCCGACTACGTTTATGTCTGTAATGGTCTTTTTCATGAGGCTCCCCTGAGGCGTTTAAAGTGAAGTACGCCGGCGAGTGGCTGTGCAGATTCTGAATTCACCGGCGCCGTGCGGCTTGATTGAGCAAGCTGCTTATGAAGTTGTATTAGCCGGGGCGGGATGTTTCCGCCGAAGCGTTTGTCGAAGACGCTTTCAGCGGAGGCGGGAACATCCCGCCCCGGCCGTTTATCCAGCTACTACAGCACCCGCTGCACGAGATCCACGAGCCGGTTGGAATAGCCCCACTCGTTGTCGTACCAGCTGAGCACCTTGACCATGCTTCCCTGGACCATCGTCGCCTGGGAATCAAAGATCGAGGAATAGGGATCGCCGACGATGTCGACCGAGACGATGGGATCCTCCATGTACTTGAGGATGCCCTTCATGGCACCGGTATCCGCATGCTTGGCGAAGGCGGCGTTAAGCTCTTCCTTGGTGACTTCCTTGCCGAGGATAGCGACCAGGTCGACGACGGAGCCGTCGGGCACCGGCGCGCGCATGGACATCCCATCCATCTTGCCCTTGAGCTCGGGAAGCACCAGTGAGACAGCCTTGGCAGCGCCTGTAGTAGTCGGGATGAGCGACAGGGCGGCGGCGCGGGCACGGCGCAGATCCTTGTGCGGCAGGTCAAGGATCGATTGATCGTTGGTGTAAGCATGAATGGTGGTCATGAAGCCCTTCTCGATGCCGAACTCGTCGATCAGCACGCGGCAGACCGGCGCCAGACAGTTGGTGGTGCAGGAGGCGTTGGAGATGATGTTGTGCTCGTCCTTGTTGTAGTCACCGTCGTTGACACCGAGGACCAGCGTGATATCCGGATCCTTGGCCGGAGCCGAGATGACGACCTTCTTGGCGCCCGCGGCCAGATGCTTGCTGGCGCCCTCGCGGTCGACGAAAAAGCCGGTGGACTCGATGACGACGTCGGCACCAAGGTCGGCCCAGGGCAGCTTACCGGGATCGCGCTCGCTGAGGATCGTGATCTTCTTGCCGTTGACGGTGAGGGAATCATCGCCGACCTCGACGGTGCCGTCGAAACGGCCCATGACTGAGTCGTACTTGAGCAGATGGCCCAGCGTCGCCGGGCTGGTGAGGTCGTTGATTGCCACGAAATCGATGTCGGCGTTCTGCTTCAGCGCCGCCCTGAAAGTGTTCCTGCCAATGCGCCCGAACCCGTTGATGCCAACCTTTAACGCCATCAGTTCTTCGCCTCCTGAAGGTAAGTGATAGTGGGAAAACGTGATACGTCCGGCATTCTACCACATGGGAATGCTTTCGTAACCCGCGCGAATCAGTCCGTCCGGACAGATATTCAGCTGCGCTCTAATGTCCCGTGTTTCAGAACACTCAAGACGGTCTTCAGCAAGTACTTCCTAGGAGTACTCTTGATGATAGTCGAGGCTTCCTTGCCGGTGACATATGCGCCGGCCAGTCCGATGATCGTCTGTACGACTACAATTATGCCCGTAACGATAACCCCGGCTGATTCCTGGTCCGAAAAGCCCAGCGTTTTGGCCAGCCACGGGCCAAGCAGCCAGAAAGGCAGGAACCACAGAATGATAAGCACGACACCGATCCTGAGCCGGTTGGCGGAAATTACCCGATCGCTACTCATTGGCCAACGCCACCAGCCGCCGGAGGCGGTGGTTGACCGCCGATTTGCTCAGTGGAGGGTCCGCCATCTGGCCCAGTTCAGCGATCGTCGATGACGCATGCTTCAGCCGCAGCTCAGCGATCTCGGCCAGGCTCGGGTTCAGCCGGTCCCATCCCCCGCTACGCCGCAGCTGTTCGATAGCTTCTATCTGCCTTGCCGCCGCCCGGGAGCAGCGGGCAGCATTGGCCTGATCGCAGTTGGCCAGCCGGTTTGCTGACTCGCGCACACGGCTGACCACCGAACGCTCCTCGAAGCTGAGCGCAGCCTGGTGAGCGCCGGTCGTAACCAGGAAATCACGGATAACGCCGTTGTTCTTGGAATAGACCGCCGGGTGCCGGCGGCGATGTGCGAACGACAGCTTCAGACCGAGTGCCGATGCGGCCCCCATAATCGTCTCCAGGAAGGCTTCGCTGTCAGAATATATCTCCATATGCGCCGGGGAGCCCGGCTCGTTCACCGAGCCCGAAGCCACGAAAGCGCCGCGCAGGAACGCCGCCTGGCAGCAGGCGCGCTTGATTATCCGGTTGGGGATATTCTCCTGCAGCGACATCGAGTCGGAGAGCACGCCGATCTCGTTGAGGAACTGGACCAGCCGGGCTCCGCCCTCGAGATGGATCTCGTAGCGACGGTGCGGGCCCAGGCGGCGTTCCTCGGAAACCCTAACCTCGATGGGCAGATCGAACGACCTCACCAGCGACACGGCGGTGCGCGCCGTCGCCGACAGTGCGAAAGAAGCGTGCAGGCCGAACTCCTCGCGTCCGCGGATGTGAAAACTGCCAGCGGCACGGAAGAGCGCCGCCAGCTCAGCCGTGCGGCAGCAGGAACGCTCGCGGGCAACGCGGTTCAGTTCTTGTTTTACCTGTGTCGTGAAAGACAACGGCAACCCGCGCGATGGTAGTTAGCGGTCGAGCAGTAATATTATGGACGCCGCCAGCTTGCCGCTATCATGGCGGAAGTAATTGCCACCGGAAGCCACCTCGGCGGCGTGCACCTTCACACCAAGGCCTTCCAGCCGTTCCCAGTCGATCATCACGGGCAGCGCTCCCTCAGCCCGGTAGAATTCCACCACCGGGGCCGGCGGCTCTGAGGTGTTGACGATGATGGCATCGACGATATCCGGCCGCGAGTGTTCCCTCAGCGCTTCCAGGTGGTCAGCCGCCGAGAAGCCGATCGTCTCGCCGGGCTGGGTCATGACGTTGCAGACGAAGAAGCGCGGGCAGTCAGCGGCGGCGATGGCGTCAGCGATCTCCCGGATGAGCAGGTTGGGGATGATGCTGGTAAACAGGCTGCCGGGCCCGACGACGATGAGGTCGGCGGCGGCCAGCGCCTCGAGTACCGCCCCGGTGGGGCGCGCGTTATCCGGCTCCAGCCAGATGTGGCGGCAGCATCGCTGCGACCCGGTGATGGCCGACTGGCCTTCGACCATCTCGCCGTTATCGAGCTCGGCCTTGAGCCAGACAAGATCGAGCGAGGCCGGCAGCACCGTTCCGCGCGTTTTCAGGATCTTGCTCGACAGCCGCACGGCTTCCTCGAAATCATCGGTGACCTTGGTCAGGGCCGCCAGAAACAGGTTGCCGAAGCTGTGCCCGGATAGCGGCCCGTCCTCGAACCGGTACTGGAACAGCTCGCCCATCAGCGATTCGTCCTCGGCAAGCGCCACCAGGCAGTTGCGGATGTCGCCGGGCGGCAGAATACCCATCTCCCGGCGCAGGCGGCCGGAGCTGCCGCCGTCATCGGCGACCGTGACCACGGCAGTAAGATCGGAGGTGTGATTCTTGAGGCCGCTCAGCAAAGTCGCCAGACCAGTACCGCCGCCCAGCACCACGATCGCGGGATTGTCGGCGCCCGGTGTCAGCGCCTACCCTTTTGCCAGATCCCGGTGGCGGGTGACGACGTTGTCCTCATATTTTTTACCCCGGTAATGATTCGCCAGCCATTCCGCGCTGGCCACCGAGCGGTGCCGGCCGCCGGTGCAGCCGACGCCTACGACCAGGCCCGACTTACCTTCGGCTACGTAGAGCGGCAGCAGGTAATCCAGAAGCTCCGTCAGCTTCCCGAAGAATTCCTTGGCCATGTTGGTGCGAACCACGTAATGGCTGACGGCCATGTCGAGCCCCGAGAGCGGCTTAAGCTCAGGGACATAATTGGGATTCGGCAGGAAACGAAGGTCGAAGATGAGATCCGCATCCAGCGGCGGACCGTATTTGAAGCCGAAAGACAGGAAGGTAACGATGAACTCGCCGGCGCCCCCAGGGGCTACGTCCTTGACGATGCCCGCCCTCAGTTCATGGATATTGAGGTCGCTGGTATCGATGACCCAGTCGGCGCGAACCTTGAGAGCGTGCAGCATCTCGCGCTCGCGGCGGATGCCCTCGGGGATGTCGCCGGCCGGCGCCAGCGGATGCGGCCTCCTGGTCTCCTTGAAGCGGCGGAGCAGGACCTCATCGGAGGCCTCCATATAGAGCAGCCGGTAGCTGATCCTTTTGCTGTCGAGTTCGTTGAGGCAGCTGTCGATCTCCTCGAAATACTGGCCACCGCGCACGTCGCTGACCACGGCCACACGTTCGACCTTGCTGCCTTCCAGGGAAAAAAGATCGGCGGCCGCGGGGATCATCTGCGGCGGCAGATTATCGATGCAGAAGAAGCCGGCATCCTCGAACGCCGCCATGGCGTGGGATTTCCCGGCCCCGGAGAGACCGGTGATTATGGTGAATTCTATCCTGGGTTCGGATTTCATGTTCAAGAGTCTATTCGATTGGCGGCGAAGAAGGAATGCATGCCATCTCAGCATTGTTCCACGGCCACCGGGCGGCTCTCGAGCCCGAGCAGGCGGACCTTCCAGTCTCTGCCCGCGGCAAAGTTTCCCGGAGCGCCGGAGGCCGGCAGAACGCGGTGGCAGGGAATGAGCACCGGAAACGGGTTCGCCGCCATGAAATTGCCGACGGCGCGCTGGGCTCCCGGGTGGCCGGCGGCCTCGGCCAACTCTGCGTAGCTGATCGTGCGCCCGTAGGATATGGCCGCCAGTGCCGTGGCAACCTCACGCTGGAACGGCGTCCAGAGGTCACTGTCGAGGGAAAGCTCAGCAAGCGGAAACTCGATGCGCTCACCGGCGAAATACGCCTCAAGCCTGCCCGCCAGGCGCTCTTCGTGCTCGCCCATGCGACTTCGCGGGATCATGGCTGTCGCTGAGGTGGCGGGAATACCGGGAAGGATTACTGCGTGTTTTCCGGGCAGCGTCCCCGGCATCGCATGGGCAACCAGCAAGCCGTCTCGCCAGATTAGCACGCCTTTGCCGAACCGGGTCTTATAACTCACCAGCCGCTGCTGGTCCGAACTTGTGGACATAGGCGTACACCTCCCTCGCGACCTTGGCCGGCAGGCCCGGCACCGCCTCGAGCTCGTCGCGGCTGGCGGTGAGAAATCGCTCGGGCGAGCCGAAATGCGCCAATATGGCCTGCTTGCGGGCCGGGCCGATCCCGGGGATGCCATCGAGGACGGAGCTGGTGACGGCCCGCCCGCGCCGCTGCCGGTGGAAGGTGATGGCGAAGCGGTGAGCCTCGTCCCTTATCCTGACAAGCAGGCTCAGCGCCGGCGAGTCCGCTGGCAGCCGCAACGGCTGCGGCGCACCCGAGCGGTAGATCTCTTCGAAGCGCTTGGCCAGTCCGATGACGGGGATCCCCTTGTGGCCGGCCGCGGCCAGGGCCGCCGTAGCGGCCGACACCTGACCGGCGCCGCCGTCGACGACGACGAGATCGGGAACCGCCGCGAAACTCTCGTCGGCGGGACCTTCGGTCTCCTGCCGCGGTGAGAAACGCCGCCTGAGCACCTCGGCCATCATGGCGAAATCATCGGGACCGCAGACGTCACGGATGGCAAACTTGCGATAATGGCCGGACCTGGGAACTCCCTGCTCGAAAACTGTCATTGAGCCAACCGGATGCTCGCCGCCGATGTTGGATATGTCGTAGCATTCGATGCGCTCCGGCTGGCGTTTGAGCCCCAGCTCCTGCTTGAGTCCGGCCAGTGCCCTGGCCGGCCGTGTCTTCATCTCTTCTTCGCGCAGACGGTCCTGCTCGAATGCCAGCCGCGAGTTCTCGCCGGCCATCAGAGACAGGTCGCGGCGCTTGCTGCGGACCGCGGTCAGCACTTCGACGCGTGACCCCTTCAGTTCGGAGAGCAGTTCGTGCAGCGGTTCCGCCCGCGAGAAGCCCGCCGGCATGACCACCTCGTCGGGCAGGCCGATGGGCGTCGAGTAATAATGGATGATGAACTGCTCCAGCACCTCGTCCGGCTCCTCGCCCTCGACGTTCTTGAGGAAGAAACTGCGCCGGTCGCTCAGGGCGCCATCGCGCACCTGCAGCACCTGGACGTTGGCGGCGTCGCCTTCGGCGTGGATGCCGATGAAATCGGCGCTGCCGAGGCCGGTTGCGCTGGTCTGCTGCTTCTCCAGCAGGTGCTCGAGCGCACGCAGGCGGTTGCGGTAGAGGGCTGCTTCCTCGAAGCGCTGGTCGGCCGCGGCGGCATTCATGGCGCCGCGCAGCTCCAGTTCCAGCCCCTCGGACTTGCCAGCCAGCAGGCGCTCTATCTTGTTGATCATCTGCCGGTAGGTCACAGGATCGATCTTGCCGGCGCAGGGCGCGAGGCAGAGGCCGATGTCGTAGTTGAGGCAGGGCCTGCCACTGCGCCGTCCGGGCTCCGGGCCGCGGCATTTGCGGTAGGGATAGATCTTCCCCAACAGCTCGATGACCTCTCGCACCTTGCCGGCGCTGGCGAAAGGCCCGAAATAGGCCGTCCCGGTCCGGTGCGGCTTGCGGGTGATCATCACGCGGGGGAATTTTTCGGTGAGCGTTATGGCCACGTAGGGGTAAGACTTGTCGTCGCGCAGCATTACGTTGAACGGCGGGCGGTGGTGCTTGATGAAATTCGACTCGAGCAGAAGCGCTTCGGTCTCACTGGAGGTGACGACGAAATCGAAATCGCGCATGCGCCGGAGCATGCGGGCGATGCGCGGATTGTCCTCCACCGGTCCGCCTTTGCGGAAATACGACATCACCCGCTTGCGCAGAGATTTGGCCTTGCCGACATAGAGGACCTTGCCGGCCGCGTCCCTGAACACGTAGATGCCAGGGCTATCCGGCAGCGAATCCAGCAGCCTGCGAGTGCGCTCGGTTGTGGTAGCTTCGTTCATTTGATTGTGGAAGGATTTCCAGACTGTGCAGGCTTTTTACCCGCTGATTAATAATAGCAGAAGCAGCGAAAGGGGGAGCCGGCCGGCTCCCCCTTTCGCGGAGGTGGAATTGACTTTTTATTGTCGCGCATCCGTTTGCGGAGAACGGGAGACACGGCCGCTACGGGAAATCAGTTACCACATTGCCCCAGGCCGTGCTGGTCTCTCTTACCTGCACAACATGCTTAGCCATTTCGTGATTTGCGGCAGATACCCTTCTCCGCTTAACAATCCAAGCAAGGCAGTATTTCCGCCTCCAAATCACTCCAGAATTTAGACCCGGAAACCGGGCCAAAGATGCAAGGAAAATGACCCCGGAGCGGGTGGGCCGCCCGGTTCAGACGCAACCTGTCAGTTTCAGACCGGCAGCTTACGGATGATCTTGTCAGTGATGGCGTTGAGGGTCTCCGGCCCCGGCTTGGGAGCGAAGAGGATACCCAGAGCCAAACCCAGTAGCATTCCGAAAAGCAGGGTCTTCATGCCGCCGTGTCCGGACTTCCCGCTGGTCTTGGCGTGCCTGGAACAACATTTCATGCGCTATCGCCTCCTGATGGATCGACTTTTTGATCGAGAACGAGCAACGGAGGCCTCGCGGCCTCCGTCACTGAAGTTCAGATTTATCCGGGACCCTTTACCTTTTCCGCGCCTTCGCCTTCGGCTTGCTCTTGGCTTTAACCTTGGTCTTCACAGCGGCCTTCTTCGGCCTCGCGGCCGCTTTCCTGGCCTTGGCTTTGACCGTCTTCTTAGGCTTAGCCTTTGACGCCTTGGCCTTTTCCTTCTCCTTCACCTTCTTGTCGATGTCGCGCTTGAAGGCTTTCCAGTCGCGACCGTAGAGGCGATACGGGTTCCACGCGGTTACGGTCCTGGTGTAACGGTTGAACTCATGGAAGTTGGGGGCGCGGCCCAGCTTGCGGGCGATGCGCGCGCCTTCATCGATGTAGCGCTCACGGGTCGGTTTGCGCGGCTTCTCCAGACCGACGGAGACTTTAAGCTCACGAACGCTCATGCCCATGCGCAGTGCCGGATACTTGGCATCCACCTTACCCAGCTTGACCAGCCTTTTCATCTCTTCCTTGGTGCGCCGCGCGGCCGGAATCATCCCGGCCTTGCGTACCGCGTTGGTCCAGCCTCCGAAACGGGCGCGGATGGCCTCGGCGCTCGGCCGGTTTTTGCCAGCCAGATAGCCGTGATACGTCGGACCCATCATCCCGTCCTTGCTCTCCTTCTTGAGAGCATTCAGCAGATCCTGGTCGGTGTAGATCTTTTCCATTCTCCTACCTCTCCCTGTTTGCCCCACCCTGGGGGCCATTATTTGAGACCCGTGAAGGTCTCCCCTACCGTTAGTGCCGGTCCTACCGGCCCTTCCACAGTCCCCCGAGCTTGCACTCGTCAAGTCGGGACTGAAATTGCCTGATGGATATCAGCGCAACAGTTCAGCGACCTGATCGAGGATGCGCTCGGCACAATCCCTCTTGGTCGCCTTTTCTACAAAGATGTCTTCGCCCCCTGGGGTCATTATGGTGATCTCGTTGTACGAGGATTCAAAACCGATGTCGGCACGCGAGATATCGTTGAATATCATCATGCCCAAGCTCTTCTCCGAAAGTTTGCCCCTCGCCCTTTCGAGCTTATCTTCTCCGTACTCCGCCGAGAATCCTACCTTGAGCCTGCCGCTACCGTTACCATTCAGACCAGAAACGATATCACTGATTGCCTCCAGCCGCAAGTCAGTTTTTTCCTTCTTCTCAAGCTTTCCCTTTGTCCCACCGTCCGAAACTTTATAGTCTGAAACCGCCGCCGCCATCAACAGGACGTCGCACTCCTCAAACTCCAGACGCAGCTCTTTTTCCAGCTCAGTAGCGGTTGAGACATCAATATATCTTATACCTGATTCGCGGCTAAGCGCGCAGTTGGCGGCGATCACCGTGACCTCGGCGCCCCGCTCGTGCGCAGCTTCTGCCAGGGCGAAGCCCATCCGCCCGCTGGACCGGTTCGTGATGAATCTCACCGAATCGATCGGCTCCCGGGTTCCACCGGCTGTCACCAGGATCCGAAGTCCTGACAGGTCGTGCTCTTGTGCCTGGGCCGTCCGTGCGAAGAGCACCTCCGCGACCAGGGCTGCAATTGCTTCCGGCTCCGCCATGCGCCCGGCGCCTTCTTCACCGCAGGCCAGCTCGCCGGCGCCGGGTTCGACGATGATCACGCCGCGGTTGCGTAAAGTTTCAACATTACTTCGGACAGCGGCGTGGTTCCACATGCGCTGGTTCATGGCCGGGCAGATGACCACCGGGGCTGCGGTTGCCAGGTAGGTGGAAAGCAGGAGATTGTCGGCGATACCCGCCGCCATTTTGCCGATCGTGTCAGCAGTGGCGGGCGCGACCAGCATCAGATCGGCGGAGGCGAGGTCGATGTGGGCGAAAGACGAAACCGTGTCCGGGTCGAATTGTTCGGTGACGACGGGGTGGCCACTCAACGCCTGGAAGGTCATTCCGCCGATGAACTCGCGGCTGGCGGGCGTCTGCACTACGTGGACATCGTGCCCGGCGCGCGCGAGCAGGCGCAGCAACTCGACCGCCTTGTAGGCGGCGATGCTACCTGTGACGCCAAGGGTTATGCGTATGCCGGTGCCGGTCATGGTGATCCCAGACAGCCCCCGGGGTAGGCCGGCGGCCCGCTATCAGACGCGATAGCGGTAGGAGATGTGTCCCTCCGCGATCTCTTCCATAGCGATAGTGAGGATGTTGCGGCTGCGCGTATCCAGAAGCGGCGGCGGTATGTCGTCTATGCTTCCTTCTTCGCGGTTGCGGTAGTAGTTGTTGATCTGCCGCGCCCGTTTCGCCGCGATTGTGACCAGGGCATACTTGGAGTCAACTTTCTCCAGCAGTGTGTCGATCCTGGGCTTATTCAACTTACCTCCCTAAAAGGTTAAGCCTGTGGGCTCTGATTGGACCTGATGACTTCTTCGAGTTCCGCCGCTGCCTGTGCGACGGACTGGTTGACTACAATGTAGTCAAATTCGTCCTGGGACGCAAGTTCCTCTTCGGCGCGCTCCAGCCGCGACTTGACCTCATCGTCTGATTCGGTATTCCTTCCCGCCAGACGGGCTCGCAGCTCCTCGACGCTGGGAGGCGCGATAAAGATCAGCACCGCCTCGGGCATCTGGCGCCTGATGCTGCGGGCGCCCTCGAGCTCGATCTCCAGAAGCACGCTCCGGCCGGCGTCGAGCTGCTTGACGACCTCGCTCTTCAGGGTCCCGTAGCGATTGGCCCCGTAACTTACGTGCTCAAGGAAATCTCCCGCTCCTACGCGTTCTTCAAACTCCTCCGGGGTCAGGAAAAAATACTCTCGGCCCTGTTGCTCATCCTTGCGCCGGGGACGGGTAGTCGCCGAGCGGGAGAGCATGGTGTTTTCGAGCTTCGGCAGAACCTTGCTGATGAGAGTGCCCTTGCCTACTCCGGAAGGGCCGGATATCACGAGGAGACGGCCGCGGCCGCCGCGCCCCGGCGCGTCTGTCGGCTCAGGGGCGAAAAAAAGTCACCAGTTCACGCCGCTGGCGTTCCGAGAGACCGCCGACGGTCTTGTTGGGACTGATGCGGCAGTGGTTGAGCACCTTGGAGGATTTAACTTTGCCGCAGTTGGGCACGGCCAACAATACGTCGACGACCTTGGCGGTCCGGATGAACTCAGGCGGATCGGCCAGGATCTCGTCGATCTTCTTGTTGCCCTGCTTGAGGTCCTTCTTGAGCCGCGCGCGCTGCGAACGGATGTCGTTCGCGCGCCGGAGCGCATCAAGCCGCTGCTCAAGCGTCCTCATAGGGGTGGCGGATGTCGGTTCGGAAGGGGACATCAACGGCTATTATATGAAGTCGAAGCCGCTGTTTGCAAGAAGCATTTTCCAGTCTCCCGGTATGGAAAGTTCATGCAAATCGGGCAAGTTCGCAGATGCTGTGATAATGTAGCGGCGCGGGAGGGACGTGACCCCTCCAGCGGTTCGGACAGGTCAAGCCACCGAGAAAGGACAGACATGGGGAAAAAGCTCACTGTTTTGATTTCCATTACGGCAATCGTCTTGCTGGCGGCGCTCGTCGCGAGCGGTTGCGGCGATGAGGCCAAGGTAGAACAGACCCAGACGCTGGACCTTTCCAAAGCCGCCGGCATGGGCGATACGCTCGATCAGCGCCTGGATGAACTGAAGAAACTGGAGATGACCGTCGAGGTGGTCGAGGACGGCACGGTTACCAGCAAGTGGACCCAGAAGAACGGCAGTTGGCGCTATGACGATCCCAGCGACCCGACCTCGTACACGATCTATAATGACCAGAAGAAGAAGACCTGGGTGGTAAGCGGCGACACCGCCTATGAGACCAGTGGCGATTCCGAGTCTTCATACGCCGGCTTCAGCCCGGCCATGATCATGAGCGTCTACGCCATGATGCCGCGCACCGGCGGCTCGGATGACACCTGGGAATACAGCATCCCTGGCGCCGGCAAGCTGACCATGGAGATGAAGGGGCCCCAGGGCATGCCTACCAAAATCAGCACAGAGGATGCCCAGACGGGCGAGAAGAGCGTCATCGAATTCAAGTACAGCAACGTGGACAACGTCCCCGACAGCACCTTTGAGCTGCCCGCCAACATTCAGATCGTCTCTGGCAGCGGTAGCGACATTACGGTGCCGGGCGCCAGCACCAACATGATGCCACCCACGTCAGGAAGCTCCTACTAAATAAAGTGCGTTCCGGCGAGCAACCGGGTTTAGGTTCAGATTATTGAGGGCGGGCCGCGCGAAGCGCGGCCCGCCCTTTTCTATCCAAAAATATATCGTGAGGCTTTCAGATAATTCCAAAGCTCGGGCGATCTCTAGCTCAGGTGATCCCTGGCTCAGGCGATTCCCACCAGCTCGTCCATCGAACCCAGGCCGCGGAGTTCCATGAGATCGGCAAGCTCCCCGGCCAGGCGCGAGGCCAGCAGCGGGTCGCGGAAGTTTGCGGTGCCGATGGCGACCGCCGAAGCGCCGGCGGCCAGGAATTCCAGCACATCCTGAGCAGTGGTGGCACCGCCCATGCCGATCACCGGCAGATCGAGCGCCCGGCTTACCAGGTAGACAGCCCTGAGCGCCACCGGCTTGACGGCCGGCCCCGAGAGGCCGCCGGTCGTGTGGCCCAGCACGGGCTTGAGCGTCCAGGGATCGAGAGCCATGCCGTGAACCGTGTTGATCAGCGAGACGCAATCGGCGCCGCCGTCCGCCGCCGCCAGTGCCAAGCCGGCGATGTCGGTGACGTTGGGCGTCAGTTTCACGATTAGGAATTTCGAAGTCGCTTCGCGGGCGAGCGAGGTCGCGCGCCGGGTCCTGTCCGGGTCGCAGCCCAGAGCCCGTCCTTCCAGCTCCACGTTAGGACATGAGACGTTGAGCTCGATGGCAGCCACTTCCCCGCGCTCCTCCAGCAGACCGCAGCAGCGGCCGTAATCCTCGGTCTTCTCGCCGGCGACGCTGGCGATGACCGGCACGGGCAGCCGCGCCAGGCGCGGCAAGTCATCGGCGATAAAGTTCTCGATGCCCTTGTTAGCCAGGCCGATCGAATTGAGCAGGCCGGCTGCGGTCTCGTAGAGCCGGTGCGGCCGGTTGCCGGTGCGCGGCTGCAGCGTCACCGTCTTGGGCACATATGCGGCAAAAGGAAAATCGGTGAAGAGATCGGCTTCGAGGACCTTGTCCGCCTCGAGCACATCGAAGGTGCCGGAAGCGTTGATGACCGGGTGCCTGAGCTGAAGCGGCCCCAGCCGGGTCTCCAGGGAGACGCTCATGAGGATGAACCTCTGACCACATGCAGTTCTTTCGAGAATCGGTTCATGCCAGGATTACCTACCATTTGATCGCGTTGGAATCGAACACTGGCCCTTCGCTGCAGACCCGGCGGAAGCCGTCCACGGTATCGATTACGCAGCCCTGGCAGGCGCCGACGCCGCAGGCCATATGGGCCGCCATCGAAACCTGGGCCGGCACGCCGCAATCGCGGGCGGTGCGGGTGACCGCCGCGAGCATCGGGTCGGGGCCGCAGGCGAAGATGGTGGCGCCGCTCATGGAGTCGAGACACTCCGGGATGGGTTCGCTGACCAGCCCCTGCCGGCCCATGGAACCATCCTCGGTAAAGATTTCTGTGTCATGGCCGCCGAACAGCTCCGCCGCCACCGCCTGTCCCCTGGTCCGGAAACCCAGCAGGCAGCGCAGCTCGCGGTCGCGCTCCCGGAGCGCGCGGGCCAGAAACGCCAGCGGCGCTGCGCCGATGCCGCCGCCCACCACCAACGCCGGGCCGTCGCCCGCCAGATCGAAACCGTTTCCCAGCGGACCCAACACGCTCAGGCGGTCACCCACCCTGACGCCGGAGAGCCAGGCAGTGCCGCGGCCGACCGTCTCGATCAGCACCTTTACCAGATCGGCGTCGATGTCGTGGACTCCCAGCGGGCGTGGCAGCAGCGGATCGAGCGACTGGCCCGACGTGCGTACCATGAGAAACTGCCCCGGGCGCGCCAGCGCCGCTATCTCACGGGCCCTGAAAGATACGAGCCGGTAGATGCCCACCGGGCGGCTCTCGACGACCGGGCAGTCGTAGAGGCTAGCCGGTATGACTTGGGCGTCCATGCAGGTGTTGGAGAGTGTGTAATTGTATGCCCGGCGCGCGGCTGGCCTCGATGGCGGCAACTGCCGCCTCGGCCCCGGCCATCGTGGTGATGCAGGGGATCCCCGTGCGCAGGGTGGCGCGGCGGATCTCGTAGCCGTCGGCCCGGGCTCCCCGGCCGCGGGGAGTGTTCACAACTATGTCTATCTTCCCGGTGAGGATCATGTCGACGACATGCGGCTTGCCTTCGGTGAACTTGCGCACCGACCGGACGGCGACGCCGTTGGCCTTGAGCGCCTCGGCGCTGCCGGCGGTCGCGCAGATGGTGAAACCCAGATCCTGCAGGCGCTTGCCCAGCACGATCATCTGCGGCTTGTCGGCGTCGCAGACGCTCATAAATATGGTGCCCTCGCGCGGCAGGGTCTGCCCCGCCCCCTCCTGGGCCTTGGCGAACGCGACCGGGAACGTGCTAGCCACGCCCATTACCTCGCCAGTGGACTTCATCTCCGGACCCAGCGTGGTATCGGCGCCCGGCAGGCGCGAGAAGGGCAGCACCGCTTCCTTGACCGTGAAATGCGGATGCACCGGGCCTTCGGGCAGCTCCATGGCGGCCAGCTTCTCACCCAGGATGACCCGGGTAGCCACCTTGGCCAGCGGCACGCCGGTGGATTTGCTCACGAACGGCACCGTACGCGAGCCGCGCGGATTGGCTTCCAGCACGTAGACCTCATCGTCCTTGACCGCATATTGTATGTTGATGAGCCCGATGACACCGAGCTCGAGCGCGAGCGAGGCGGTGTGCTCGCGCACTCTCTCGACCAGATGCGCGGCGAGGGAAAAAGTCGGAATGACGCAGGCGCTGTCGCCGGAGTGCACCCCGGCCTCTTCTATGTGCTGCATCACCGCCCCTATATATACATCTTCACCGTCGCAGACGGCGTCGACGTCGATCTCGACCGCGTCCTCTAAAAACTTGTCCAGCAGGATGGGGTGTTTGGGCGAAGCCTGGACCGCCGTCTCGATGTAGCGTTCCAGGTCATCCTGACCGTAGACGATCTCCATCGCCCGGCCGCCCAGCACGTAGGAGGGCCGCACCAGCAGCGGATAACCGATGCCGGCGGCGATGTCGAGCGCCTCTTCGAGACTGCGGGCGGTGCCGAAGGGTGGATGGGCGATGCCCAGCTTGCGCAGCACCTCACCGAAACGTCCGCGGTCCTCGGCCAGGTCGATGGCGTCCTGCGGCGTTCCCAGTATGGGCACGCCGGCCTTCTCGAGGCCGTCGGCGATCTTGAGCGGCGTCTGACCGCCAAACTGCACGATGACGCCCTTGGGATTTTCGTTCTCGACCACGTTGAGTACGTCTTCGAGCGTCAGCGGCTCAAAATAGAGCCGGTCGGAGATGTCATAATCGGTTGACACCGTTTCCGGATTGCAATTGTACATGATCGCTTCATAACCGCACTCGCGGCTGGTCATCACCGCGTGCACGCAGCAGTAGTCGAACTCGATTCCCTGGCCGATTCGGTTGGGGCCGCTGCCCAGGATGATCACTTTCTCGCGGCCTGAATCGAGCGCCTCGTTCTCCTGGTCGTAGCAGGAATAGAAGTAGGGTGTCTCGGCCTCGAACTCGGCAGCACAGGTATCCACCGATTTGTAGACCGGGATGACGCCCGCCCCGATACGCACGTCGCGGACCTCTTCCTCGGTGGAACCGGTGTAGCCGGCGATGGCCGCGTCGGAGAAACCGGTCTGCTTGGCGATGCGCAGATCGTGCGCGCCGAGCTCCGCCAGGGGGCGGCCCTGCAGCCTTGCCTCGCGCCGGGCGATCTCCTCAAATTCCTGCAAAAACCAGGGATTTATCGCGGTGGCCGCCTCGATCTGAGCGGTATCGACGCCACGTCGCAACAGCTCCATGATCAGGTCGTAGCGCTCGGCGCAGGGCGTGGCGATGGTTTCCAGCAGCTGCTCGGTGGTGGCCTGCGAATCGCCCTCGACGTCGAGCTCGCGCGAGCGCATCGACTTCATGAAGGCTTCCTTGAAGGTGCGCCCGATGGCCATGTTCTCCCCCACGCTCTTCATGTGCGTGGTCAGCGTCGTGTCGACCTGCGGAAATTTCTCGAAAGCCCAGCGCGGCGTCTTCACGACCACGTAGTCGATGGTCGGCTCGAAGCTGGCCGGAGTCTTGCGAGTGATGTCGTTGGGGATCTCATCGAGCGTGTAACCGACCGCGAGGCGCGCGGCTATCTTGGCGATGGCGAAACCGGTCGCCTTCGACGCCAGCGCCGATGAGCGCGAGACGCGCGGATTCATCTCGATGACGACGATCTCCTCGGTCTTCGGGTTCATGGCGAACTGGATGTTCGAGCCGCCGGTCTCGACGCCGATCTCGCGTATGATGGCGAGCGAGGCGTCACGTAATCTTTGATATTGCACGTCAGTGAGCGTCTGAGCCGGCGCCACGGTGACGCTGTCGCCGGTGTGCACGCCCATGGGATCGACGTTCTCGATAGAGCAGACGATGACGACGTTGTCCGCCCGGTCGCGCATGACCTCAAGTTCGAATTCCTGCCAGCCGATGACGGATTCCTCCAGGAGCACCTGGCCGATAGGACTCGCCGTCACACCTTCCTCGACCACGCGGCAGAAGGAATCGATGTCGCGCGCGACGCCGCCGCCGTAGCCGCCGAGGGTGAAACTCGGCCGCACGATGATGGGCAGCTTCAGGTGCTCGAGCTTCTCGCAGGCTTCCTTGACCGACTTGGCCAGATCGCTGCGCGGCACCCTGAGGCCGATGCGCTCGATCGCCTGACGGAAAAGGTCGCGCTCCTCAGCGCGCTGGATGGCCTCATAATCGGCGCCGATCAGCTGCACGCCGTATTTATCGAGCACGCCGGCTTCATAAAGGTCTGTCGCCAGATTGAGCGCCGTCTGGCCGCCAAGCGTCGGCAAGAGCGCGTCGGGGCGCTCCTGCTCGATGATGGCGGTGACCGTGGGCACATCCAGCGGTTCCATATAGGTGCGCGTGGCGAAATCGGGGTCGGTCATGATCGTGGCCGGGTTGGAGTTGACCAGGATGACCTCGTAGCCCTCCTCCAGGAGCACCTTGCAGGCCTGCGTGCCGGAGTAATCGAACTCGCAGGCCTGGCCGATGACGATCGGCCCCGAGCCGATGAGCATGATCTTGTGGATGTCGTCGCGGCGGGGCATCAGGCCGGCAGCGTGGATTCCATGGTTGCGTGACGACGGTTCATGACCGCCTCACCCGGTTGACCACCATGTCCTTGACGAAATCATCGAACAGATAGCGCGAATCGTGCGGTCCCGGGCTCGCCTCGGGATGGTACTGCACTGAGAATGCCTGAACATCATTGCAGCGCACACCCTCGACAGTGCCGTCGTACAGATTGAGATGGCTGATGCGGGCCTCGCCGAAGGCTGTGTCGAGCCTGAGCTCCTCGGCGGGCGGCGCTTCGAAGAAGGTCTTGCCGATGCGGGGAGCCTGCAGCCGCGCCGCCAGCACTTCGGGCAGTTCCACGGCAAAACCGTGGTTCTGCGAGGTTATCTCCACCCGGTCGGTATCCAGATTCTTTACGGGATGGTTGGCGCCGCGATGACCGAACTTCAGCTTGTAAGTCTTGAGGCCCAGAGCCTGGCTCAGTATCTGGTGTCCCAGGCAGATGCCAAAAACCGGCACCTTGCCCAGTAGGCCCTCGACGCAGCGAACTGCGTAGTCGAGCGGCGCCGGATCACCGGGCCCGTTGGAAAGAAAAACCCCTTCGGGCTCGAGTTCCAGCACTTCTTCAGACGTAGCCGTCGCCGGCAGCACCGTGACGTTGCAGCCCACCGCCCCCAGGCATTTGAGGATGGAGCGCTTTATGCCATAGTCGATGACCACCACGTTGTATCTGCCCTTGAGGAATTCGATCTCGTAAGGCTCGGCGCAGGAAACCCGGCTGGCCAGGTCGAGTCCGGCCATCGATGGCGTGTCCTTGAGCTGAGCGGCGATGTCTTGTTCGGTGAAATCGCCCCAGTAGACGCAAGCGCGCATAGCGCCCTCGCTGCGGATGCGGCGGGTGAGCGCGCGGGTGTCGATGCCGGCGACGCCGACGACACCCTGCGCTGCCAGCCAATCGATCCAGCCCTGCTCGGCGGAGCTGTTGCGGGCGAGGTTGTGCGCTTCACGGACGATGACCGCGCGCGAATGCACCTCGTCCGACTCGCTCGTCTGCGCACTGACGCCGTAGTTCCCGATCAGCGGATAGGTGAACGTGACCATCTGGCCGTGATAGGAAGGGTCGGTCAGGACCTCCTGGTATCCGGTCATGGCGGTGTTGAAGACGATCTCGCCGAATACCGCGCCGGGCGCACCGAAGCCGTGGCCGGGGTAGATGGTGCCATCCTCCAAAAGGACGGCGGCGGGCATAGGCTGTTTCTGGTTCATGGTTTCTGGTTCCTGTTCATAAAATGTTGTGCGCGGTGCGTCCGGCGGCGAGCGTAAGGAGCACGCGGCCCTTGAGTCGCCGGCCGGCAAAAGCGCTGTTGCGCGACTTGCTGAAAAAATTCTGCGGATCGACTGTGAATTCCGCATCGGTGTCCACCAGGCTGAGGTTGGCTTCCGCGCCTTCTGCGATGGTAGGAACATCCAGGCCGAACACACTTGCCGGATTGGCCGACATCGCCCTGACCAGCGTATCGAGCGTGAGTTCACCAGTCGCCACCAGCCCTGTGTATAGAGCCGGAAAAGCCGTCTCGAGGCCCACGACGCCGAAGGGCGCTTCCTCGAAGGGGACCTCTTTCTCCTGCGCCGCGTGGGGAGCATGATCGGTGGCAATGCAATCTATCACACCAGCGGCCAGCGACTCCACCAGGGCCGAGCGGTCGGACTCGCCGCGCAGCGGCGGATTCATCTTGAAGTTCGCGTCGAGACTTTCGACCTCGACATCATTCAACAGTAGATGGTGCGGCGTAGCCTCGCAGGTGACATCGGCGCCGGCCGCGCGCGCTGCCTTGATGGCAGCCACGGAAGCAGCACAGCTCACATGGGCGATGTGCACGCGAGCGTTCTCGTAGACGGCTATATCGAGCGCCCGGGCGATATCCGCGGATTCCGAGGCCGCGGGGATGCCGGCAAGGCCCAGCCGCGCCGAGACCTCACCCTCGTTCATTACGCCGGCTCCGACGAGGTCGAGGTCCTCGCAATGAAGGCTCAGGGGAAGGTTTACTGTTTTGGCGGCCTGGAAGGCGGCGCGCAGCAGGCCCGCGTCAGTCACGGGCCGGCCATCGTCGCTGAAGGCGATGGCACCGGCGGCGGCCATGTCCCACATGTCGCTCAGATGGTCACCCTTTAGATCACGGCTGATCGAACCCAGGAACGCCACCCGCACGGCCGCTTCGGCTTCAGCG
>Ga0172371_10001108_pt1 | contig 42570 bp, 37 predicted proteins | sample Lak12m_FD_114543 | JGI IMG/M metagenome (GOLD analysis project Ga0172371, IMG submission 114543) | Freshwater microbial communities from Kabuno Bay, South-Kivu, Congo - kab_022012_12m | ecosystem: Environmental > Aquatic > Freshwater > Lake | place: Democratic Republic of the Congo: South-Kivu... | reverse complement strand
AGGAGGGGATCAGTCCGGTGGTTTCCCGGTGCCCCCTCACTGGAGACGGCCCGACCTCGGGCCGCTTCTAGACGGAACGATTCAATTGGAGATGAGAGAAACCGCAGACAAACGCAGATTAACGCGGATGTCCAGACACAGATTCAGTCTGCAATTCGGTTCACCGGAAGGTGAACCGAATTGCAGACTGCTGACAGTGTCCATGTCTGCGTCCTTCTGCGTTTATCCCGCTTCGCCCTGCGGGCTACGCAGGACGAGTCCTCGGTTACATTTCCTTCCGAACTGCATCGTTCCGGCTTAGACGGGGCGATGTCGCCCCGTGTCCAAGATTGAACTGGTTCCTCCGGCTGAGTGTATCGTGAGGGGCATGATTCTCCGTTTGCCGCTGCCTTTCAGAACCCCGTGCCGGTGCTGAATCCGATCAGCCAGTAGTCCCTGCCCTCGCCTTTGAGCGACGTCCAGGCATAGCGTCCCATCAACTCAAGCAAGCCGATCCTGTTCTCCTGCCACCACCTGACACCGGCCTCTGCGTGTCCGCCCCAGTATGAATCACCCCGGTCTTCCGGTATCTCCGGGTCCAGCTCGGGGCCGGGCTGCGGAATCCTGTGGTTGAGCGAGTAGTTGTAGCTGCCCCCTGCCCCGGCAAACGGTGCGAGCCTCGAGTGTGGCATGAGGCGAAGCGTCAGCCCGATACCGGAATACATGGAATCTTCAACGCCGTTGTGAAAAACGCTTAGCGCGTAATCTCCGAATACCGGGGTGTTCTTCAGCCAGACGCCAAAGCCGTAGTGGATTCCGTAGACCTTCTGCTCCGGGCCGACCAACACTGCAAAACTGGGACCTGCTTCCTCTTCGTATTCCTCACGGTCAAAACGATCGTCCCAGCTTTCCTCCTCGTCCATGTGGGCCCAGTCAGTGGCACCCACCGGTGGGGTCATCAGGAGAGAGCAGAGAACAAACACAGGCGGCATCAGGACGGTGCAGGCGCGGTGATGTGCGCGTCCGTTCACAGGCTGTACCAGTAATCGAGGGCGGCCGGCACATCGGGCAGGTCACTGCCCACAGCCGTATTTCCATACGGAATCAGCAGGCCCTGCGAAGCCCATGTGTGCATTCGCTTGAGGTGGCCCCTCCCCGTTTCACCGGGCAGCATGGGCCAGGCGCCGTAGTACACCTTCTTGTACCTGGCGCAACGTTTCATCTCGGTTTCGAAGTGATGGTCGTGCTCATGGCCCGGAATGTGACCGAAGTTGATGCCTCTTACTTCCGGGATTTGCATTATCGCTTCAGTGAGCGCGTCGTTCCGGCCGCAGTAGTGTATCCACGCTCCCCCGAAATGCTGTACAAGCCTGCGCGTGTAAGGCATGGCGAACTCACGTATCGCGTCCGGCCCTACGATCGCCGTTGTATCCTCACAGACGCGGATGCCCATGTTCTCGGCATAGATAACATTACAGTGGTGGATCCTGTTGAGGGGCTCGCCCGCGATCGCTTTCATCCATTCATGCGTGCGTATGCCGAGTTCCAGGCAGAATTCCATCAGGTGGTGGACCAGCGGGGCGTCGTCGTGCATGGCATAGAACAGGTCGTCGCCCAGGATCAGGTGCGCGAGGTCGAACGGACCCTGCGTATCCATGCAATAGAGCGGCAGGCGGTTCCCCATGATCTCGCCATACCGCCGCATGAACTGAAGTCCGCGTTTGAACGTGCCGCGCGGCGCGATCGAGGCCGGATCAAGCCTGGCCACCTGCTCTCGCGTCAGGTGTTCTTTGAGCCACGGCATCTTGTCCGGAAAGACTTCCTGCTCAAGTCCGACGCAGGAAAGGAGAACCCCTGTGCCGTAGTTGCCTCTTGCCGACGGCACTGAGTCGCTTCGGGCATTTGCCATGGCGCAGGCGCCGCGCACCTGCACGCACATCATCCGGTCCGGATCACAGAAAGCTTCCTTGAAGTTGGCCTCCGGGATTGCCTCCTGTTCGGGAGTCAGCGGCCCGACCATCACAATCGGCCATTTGTCAGGCTTCTGCCGTTTCCAGACCGCGGTCTGCCGCCGCATGGCCAGTGCGATACGTTCCACGTCAGGCTTGTACAATTCACGTAATCTGCAGGTGTCGAACTTCACGGCGATGCCCCCGTTATATGTGACTGTTATGTTGAGAACAGGAAACAGAAACAGGTTCTGCTACTCATCGTCTCGGCTCCCGATATCCCCAGGCCTCATCTTTTCCATTTTTCCTGCCCCCATGACTCCACCCCTCTTCCTGAGCAATTCCATTGTCTTCTCGTTTTTCCGTGCCCTGGCATACATTAAGGGCGTTGCGCCGGCATGCGTCTCGGCATTGACGTCGGCACCGTGGTCCAAAAGGTAACGTACCGCTTCCAAGTGCCCCGGGAGACTCTTTATGGCTGCGAAGTGCAAAGGCGTAGCTCCATCTTTTGCCTTGGCGTTTACGTCGGCTTTGTAGGTTTCAACCAGCAGTTTGAGTGCGTTGGTCTGGGCCTGCGAGGCAGCAACGTGCACGGGTGTCCCTTCATTGGCATTTCTTGTATTGACGTCCATCTTGTACGTGTCGATCAGCAGCCGGATGGCTTCAAGCTGGCCGCGCCCTGTGGCCCAGTGCAATGGTGTCTTCCCCTGCTCGTCCTTCAAAAGCAGGAGTGACTTGTCGGCATCCACAAGCGTCCTGATCTTCTCCAGATCACCCGACTTTGCCGCTTCGTGTATTTCAGCCGCAGAAATGGGCAATGCAACAAGCACCATGAGCAGCAGAAGTGCAGGAACACCGACTGCAGCAGGACGACTATTCATTGGAACCCCCATGTTCTGAAATCGCATCAGGATGAAGTATCATCAGTTGTCATTTGCGCTACGCACGCAACGAAGCCCTCTATTGGATGTGACATGATTGGGCGCATTCCCCGCCCGGTATGAGCACCGCATCATGGCGGACTCAGTGGCGTGCCACCCGCCACCGCGCAGAACGCGGTACGCGGGACTTGGAGCAGAGGCCGGGCCCCTCGGGTTGTCCCTGGGTGACGAACCGTAGTAAAACGGCGAATACCAGTCCCAGCACCATTCATTCACATTCCCGCAGACATCGTATAAACCATAGCTGTTTGGCGAGAAACTGCCGATGGGACTGGTATACGGCTCGCCGCCATTCGTGTACGACGGGTGGTACCCCCATGGTGCTTCTCCAACCTCGTACGTGCATGGCAGACCGTTTGTCAGGAGGTTCGAACTGAAATAGTTGGCATTTGAATGGCTTATCACGTCTCCCCATGGGAAGCGACGGCCCTCCTGGCCTCCCCGTGCGGCCTTCTCCCATTCCGCTTCCGTGGGCAACCTGTAGCCGTCGGCATTCCACATAGCCCAGGAATTCGACACGTCCACGGCGCCCGAACGATATACATTCGTCAACGCCGGCCCCCGGTAGTAACACGGCGTCAGGCCCTCCTTTTCGCTGCGAGCGTTGCACCATTTGACACAGTCATACCACCCGTTCGACGTGGCGGGATGGTCAGAAGCCTTACAGTAGCCGGCACTTGCAGAAAATGCGTAACCGTTCGTCAACGCCCATGAACGCACCGATGCCCATAGCGAGCCGCTCACCTCCCGTGCCTCTATGAAGAATGCGTCCAGGCACACCTCGTGCAAAGGGCGCTCGGCAATGCTGCCCTCGTTCGTGCCCATGGCATTGCCCATGGCGAACAGTCCTGCGGGGATATATACCATTCCATCGGGTGGGGCCGGGTGCAACACGCGCAAACGGACAACCGCACCGGTCAGTTCCGTCCTGGCGTGCGATTGCCATTCATTTGTTGCGAGCAGATTCGTGGCCGTCTGGACTATGCAGGTCCCTGATGCAACCGCGTTCGTCCACGTGAGCCATCCAGTTCCTTCAATGAGGGTGATTTCCGTATTGGTCGGCGAGGTTATCCGAAAGAATTTCAGTTCGTCGGCACGAAGGCTGGTCGCAAAGAGCACCGCGGCAACACCAATACCACCGATTGAACCAGAGAGCAGGTATTGATACATGCTTGACTGCTTCGGCATCTTTCCCCTCAGTGCAATTTCACAGACTGCTCCGCCACATCGCCGGCCCCGCTGCGCATGGCGGTCACGCCCGCCACGACAACCGCCACGCCCAACGCAGCAGCCAGGCTGATGAACTGCGAACGGAAGACGTCGTTGCCGAACAGGTTACCTGCAAACTGGAGCACTATCGGTGAAACAAACTGTCCGAGATACACGCCTGCGCTGGCAATGGCCATGGCAAACGCCCGCGTCGCCGGCGTCACGATCTTCGACACCTTGAGGAGAAGCAGCGGCATCATGAAACCACTGCTGATACCGATGCAGATGACGCCGGTAATAACCACCGTCATGGAACGGGCATTACCAAGCAGCAGGAAACCGGCTCCCATCAGGGCAATGGTCGCGGTGGGAAAGAACCTCCGAAGAACACGCATCAACCCCGCAAGCACCACACCCGAAACAACGCCGGCAAGGGTCATGGCAGAGAGCGCCATTCCCGCCACGGCGGGTCGACCCAGCCTTTCATTGGCCACCACCAGTGAGTCCGCTGTGCGCTTCACGACGTAGGTCCTGCGGCCATCCCTGAGTAACCACCGCTCGCCTGGCTTCTCTTCCTCGATCCTCGCCGAGCCGGACAGCGAAATGCCGTTCTGCCCGAGCGCTTCCCGCGTGCTGTCTGGTATCACGCCGGTCCTGATGCTCTCGGCGAGGGCTTCACGGCTCTCCAGAAGGCGAACCCTGCTGAAGAACAAGGATTCCTCGTTCTCGACAAAGAGGGCAAGGTTCGTCGGCACGGCATAGAATGCTATCATCATCAGCGCGCCTAGCAGGGCGCAGTACCAGACACCGCCCGGCAACCTGAGAGAACGCTGGGCACCCGGTGCCTTACGTTCCCATTCGGGCAACCAGGCCAGGACCAGGGCGAGAGAGACAATTGCCAATCCGTAGACCGCGAACGCGTACCGCCAGCCGATACAGGCAAGCCAGCCTGACACAACCAGGAACACGACACCACCAAGATGGCTCACGGAACCTGAGAGACCCATCATCCTGGTTCGCGCCTCTCCCTCAAAAAGGTCCGCTATGAGAGAGGTGGAGAGAGGCATGATCAATCCAACCCCTATACCGAGAACTCCCCTGTATATCAGGAGTTCTGTCATCGACCGCGCCAGCCCTCCCCCCATCCCACCAACGGCAAATATGACAAGGCCTGTGACGAGCACGCGACGCGGCGTCCAGCGCGAAACCAGCCAACCTGAAAGCAGGCTGAACGGAATGATCAGCAGCGCCGGAAGCGTCAGCGTAAGTTTGATCACAGTCGGACTGACTTCCGGAAAAGCTGCACGGATTTTGGCCAGAGCAGGCGAGACTGCCGCCGCAGCCATTATCGTTAAGAGCGACAGGGAAAGGACCGCCGCCCTGACACCGGCTGACTGTGGCTGTGAATTCATGTTTTTCCTTAACCTAATGACCTGACAGGCCTGAACGGGTACTTGCCCTGGCGTTTACCGGCGTAGTAGCCGTCGTAGCCGAATTGGAAGTTCACGCCCCATGCAAAAGTCGCCGCATAGGTCGATGCCGCCCAATAGAAGCCAAGCGGCTTGATCCTGGTCGCAGGGAAGAACTGCTTGTCGAACCAACACTTGTCCTTGAAAGATGTATCTATCAGTGTCCCGAGTTCCTTGAGCCCGGGTAGCCGCCAATCCGTGTATCCGGCCAGCTTGAGGTCTGCACAGAACTGCAACGCGTCTTTCCAGTTGAGTTCCGGCGTCTCCTCCTTCATCCACATGAGCCTGGAATTAAGGTCTGTGACCGTGCCGTCTTCGTTGTCACGGTACGCCCGGCGCTTCGGATCGCCAAAGGCAAGGTTGTATCCCCCGCGTACCACCCTGACAGAGTACCTGTTGCCAGATGGATAGCAGATCGCACATCCGTAGGAGAAATATATGCCCCAGACCAGGTCCGGATTGGGGCCATACGGATCACCGGACCAGAAGAAAGATGACGGACAATCGGCGCCGAATGCCTTTGCCAGGGCCGGCGAATATGAGTCGTAGTCAACGATTGACCGCAACTCCTCCCGGTTTGGTAACCGCCAATCGGTGAAGCCGCCAAAACCATCGCGGTTCATGCTTTCGACAAACGCAAGGGCTTGCGCAAACGTATATTGCCTGCCGGAATAGTTCAGATCAGAAGACCGTGGGGATTTGACTTCCCATACGAGTCCCGTGTTCTTGTCCCCAACCATCCTGAAACCCTGGTCCCAAGTGACGTCGGGGTCCACATGCTCGCCGCCCTCTCGCAGTCGCATGCACTCGATCGGATGCACAGTGACAGTTCCATCCTGGCCGAAGAATGGATTGTCCCTTGCGGGTGCAGGTATTATCCGTGCCTCATCGTCATAGCACAGCCGTTGTCCAGTGTCCGGCAGACGGAATACCTGCGGCTTTGACTCAACCTGTGCCGTGCGCACTGCCCTGAAGAGCAGCGTGGCTTCTTTGCTGGCATAGTACCCGTCGTAACCGAAACAGAAATTGGTCACCCATACGTAGAACTTCTCAAACGGCGTCGACGAGAAGTAGTGAAGAAGCGGCGGCACGAGGCCATCGGCGGGGAAAGATTTGCGGAAATACCACCACCCGTCCGTGTAGTCCAGGTTAAGAATGGTGTTCAGCTCCTTTATGTTGGGCAGTCGCCAGTCAGAATGGCCGCCCACGCTCAACTTGCGGCAGGCATCCAGGGCATCAAACCAGTTCATCCTCGGATTCTCGCCCTTCTGCCACATGAGTCCGGTGACACAATCAGTGACCGTTCCGTCGCCGTTATCGTTGAAACGTGATGCATCTGGCTGGCCGAAGCGTTTGTCCAGCCCCCCACGCACGGCACGGACATATTGCGGAACACCCTTGCCGCAGGCAGTCGCACTACCCAGCCCGAAGAAAATCACCCATCCGCACTCGGGCTGCATCCTGTAAATGCTGTTGGCCCAATAGAACTCCACCCTGGTGTTGGGAAAATACCACGGGTCAACAGACGGATTTGAAAGTCGATAGTTGACGATGGATCGCAATTCGTCCTTGTTCGGCATGCGCCAGTCTTTGAATCCACCGTATGCCGCCCTGTTAAGGCTATCGAGGTACTTCCCCCCGGCATCATCCCATGAGTAAGTATCACCGGAGTAGTTGACATCGCCAGAAACGGGCGATTTGACTTCCCAGACAAGTCCGGTATTCAGGTCCTCAACCGTCCGCAAGCCCCGGTCCCAGTCCGCAGCATCCGGCAAAGCCTGGCCGGCTGCCGAAAGCTTGCGGAAACGCATCGGATTGATCTCGTAGCAGCCGTTTTGTCCATGAAGGGGGGCGCCCTTTTCCGGCATCGGGATATCGTTCCCCTTGCGGTCAAAACAGTCCCTCACGCCTGTATCCGGTAATTTAAAAGTACGCTTCACGGCAATGCCTCCAATTGAACTGATTGAGCCGTTTCTACACCTTGGCCAGGTTGAAAGGAGGGTAGACTTCAGATTCGACAACAACATCGATCAACGCAGGCCTGTTTGCCTGTATTGCCTTCTTGAGGGCCGGTTCGAACTCCTCCAGCTTCTCAACATGGTACCCGTCAGCCCCGCAGGCCTTTGCATACAGCATGTAGTCCGGGTTCCTGAACTTCATGAAAGCATGATCGTTGTACATGTTCAGGAGGAATTTCTTGATGACGTTGAACTCTCCGTTGTGGAAAATGACCCATATGACGGGGATGTTGTATTCCACGCAGGTCAGCAACTCGAACCCGGCCATCAGGAAACATCCATCGCCCGACCCCGAAATCACCACCTTGTCCGGGTTCGCGCACTTCACGCCGATGGCGCCATTGGTGTGGCTGGCCATCGGCCCGAAAGAACCTGGATTCTGATAGCGCTGATTGTGGTCCAACCGCATATAGCAATTGAGCCAGAGCATGTGCGACCCGGCATCGCCGAGGACTATCGCGTTGTCGGGAAGATTGCGGGACAAAGCCCTGACCATGTCGGCCGGGTGAATGCGGTCCGTCTTCTCCTTCAGCGGGATGTCGTAATACTTCTCGGAACGGACGGTCACCCGCGTGACGTTCTTCAGCTTTGCGGACAACGCATCGAAAAGCGCATTTACCGCGAGCCCGGCATCGCTGACCATGGCAAGATCCGCCTTATACACCTTGTTTATCTCGCGCGGATCGATGTTGACGTGCAGCAGCTTCTTATTCCTGTAGAGGTCGGGTTTGAAACTGAATGTGGCGTTCTGGGCGAACGAATTCCCGATGGCCAGCACCACTTCAGCCTCGTCGAAGTACCTGTTTGCGCCCGGGTCGCCCGAAGATCCGTAGACGCCGAGGGAAAGCGGATGGTTCTCCGGCAAGGCGCCCTTCGCATCCATTGTCGTGACAAATGGAATCTGGAAGCGGTCCGCCAGTTCCAGGAGCTTCTTCTCGGTATGGGCGCGGATGCAGCCGTAGCCGACAAGCAGGAGCAGTTTCTGTCCGGCATTCGATGCGGCCGCGATCGCGTCCGCAAACGATGCGACGTCACGGTCGGAGGGTTTGACCTCCTTCACCGAAAGGCGGACTTCGCGGAAGTTGTCTACAGGCATGACAGTAACGTCCTTGGGCACGCCTATCTGCACCGGGCCGGGACGCCCGGCATACGCGGTGTTTATCGCATCTTCGAGCACATCGCAAACGTCGCCGGGTTTTTCCAGGACATACGATTTCTTGGTGGTTGCGCTGAACATCGCATGGGCATCCGGCGTACGGTTCAAACCCGTTGACTCATTCAGGGCGCCCTTGCCCCGTTGTGACGCCGAGGTGTAGCCCGTTATGCCGAGAATCGGCAGGGAATCCGAATACGCAACGGCCATGCCGGAAAAGAGGTTGAACGCGCCTGGTCCCCCGGTTGCGAAACACACACCGAGCTTGTCCGAAAACATCGAGTAGCCACACGCCATGAACGAAGCCGCCTGTTCATTGCGCACTATGACCGTCTTGATCTTCTTTGAATCGCGCAGCGCCAGAAGCATTGACGCATTCACCTGGCCGGAACCGCCGAAAACATGGTCTACCTTGACCCCTTCAAGCGTTTTGATGATTGCTTCATTGACGTCCATACTGCCCCCTGATGTTGCGGAATACGCTGCCCGGCGAAGTTATGCCGGAGCGGCAAAAGCGCCCTTGCCGAACTTCGGCGGATTTTTCGAGAACAGCTTGCCGTTCACCGCCGCACTGTCAAGCGGATACCCGTCAAAGAATATGTAGATTCGATCTTTTGGTACACCCGATACTTCCGTGACGATATTCGCAATCTTATCGGCAAGGATTTCCTTCTGTGCCTCGGTGAACTCAAGGCTCTGGATGGTAATTGCAGGCATGGCTGACCTCCGTGAAACACGGCCGTTCCGCGCAATGCGTTGCGCGGAACGGCCCGGGTTAGATGACTTCAGCGCGAAGCAAGGACTTCCGCGATCTTCTTGCCATAGGCAATAGATGATTCTACTGACGTGCCCGTTACAAACGGCCAGTCGAACGCGACTTCCGGATGCTCTCGATTGGCCTTCTCATTCGAAATACACTTCCCCTGCGGGCCTACCGCGTCACGGACAAGGTGTTCAACGGGCCAAAGGAATCCGGGTGTATGAACATCCGTTCCCTTGTTGTCCTTTGTGGCGCCATACAGGTCGTAGGTGAAGTCCCAGTCCGGCCCATAGAAATCCCAGGATGCTGGATGGGCAGTCACTTTCTTTCCATAGATTACGGCCTTGCCGTCATCTCGCCGGCAGAAGACAAGCGTCGTTACCGCATAGCAGAGAGCGCCAACGAGTTTGTCCTGTTTGATGGCGTCCTTGATAAGTTTGTGAACATTGTAGCTGTTGCACATGTCAATCATGGCACCCAGCCCACCCGTGAGAACAACAGCGTCATAGTCCTTCATGTTTGCAGCCTTGTATGTTATCGGCGTGCTCCACTCGCTGCCGTCCGTCAACTCCTTGATGCGCTTGCATACGTCGGGTGGATTAGTCTTGAAGTTGATAATCGGATCTACGAAGTTCGGATCCACGCTTACCTGTAACGGCAAAGGCTTCTTCCCGAACGAGGTGGCCAGTGTCAACTGGTGGCCGGCCTTTTTCAGCACATCCCAGGGGGCCTGCAGTTCTTCGCCCCATGTTCCGTAGTTTGTTGCCAGTATCAGAACTTTCTTGCCCATGTCACCTGTCTCCTTGTCTTTTTCTGTTAACCTGCAGACCTGGTACGTACCGGGTCCGGCAGAAGTCATGCAGTGGTTCGGCTATACGCTCTTTTTTCTCCCTGGAATGTCATACCTGACAGGGGTAAATACATCAATTGCCTCGGTTTCCCCGGTCGCGATAAAAGTGTGAGGGATGTGTGGAGGAATGAAATACGAGTCTCCCTTGCCCAGGACGGCTTCTTCCCCGCCAATATTCATTTTGAACCCACCCTTGATTACATAGCCGAACTGTTCCTCGGCGTGATGGTGAAGCGGGATGATGCTGCCGTCCTTCATGTTCCAATGCAGGACATTCATCTTGTCCTCCGGCCCCATCTCCTGCATCAAAATACCTCCGCCGATATCCTTTACCGGTATCTTCGCGTGAAAGCAATACATGCAATCGTCCTCCAGTATGGAACTTCCCGATTAGGCATTCACAATACGCGTTATGCAGGCATGTCAGCAAGGCCAAACCAAGTACACTGCAGCTGTCGGAGTCGGCGCGCATAGCGCGCAGATGCTGTTGGATGCGCGTGTCGCAAAACCATTGACTCCCCGCGGATAAACCGGTAGACGAAAGACCGTCTTCCCACGTCTGTAAAAAAAACAGGAGGAAGTTAATATGAGAAACGCCATCAAGTGCCTTGGCATTATCCTTTCTGTCGCCAGCGCAGGAATAAGCAGCGTCCTCGCGAGTGACCTTGAAATCAGTTCGGAACGTCTTTCTGCCGTCGCTCCGGACGGAAAAGTGGCCACGATAAGCTTGGATGTGTCGTGGAACCGTTCACAGCGTACCGATGTCAACTGCGACGGCATATGGCTGTTTGCAAAATACCGTATCGGCAGAGGTCTCTGGAGGCATGTCGACCTGAACGCAGACAGCGGCTGCGCATTCGATTACGCCGACCATACACCAGAAGGTTTCGCAATCGGCACGGGTGAGGCGGCCGGGAAATGCGGAATCTGGGTTCCTGCTACACGAAAGGGTTTGTTCATTTTTCGCAAGGAGGGTGATGGGGCAGTGAGCCTGCAAACAGTCCGTCTGCCATGGAATTTGTCCGACGGTGGCAAGCGGTTCGAAATAGGTGCCGACACAGACGTTCGTGTCATTGGTGTTGAAATGGTTCATGTACCGGAAGGCAAGCACCACGTCGGGGATCCGAAAGGCAAAGACGGTCCGGACAACTGCCTGTACCGGTATCAGGATGAAGGCGCGTACTTGATCGATTCAGAGAACTCCATCACGGTAGACGAAAAGCCGGGTGCACTGTATTGCGACACAGACAACCCCCGGAGCCGGGATGCCGTTCCGTTCGAAATCCCTGCCTCGTTCCCAAAAGGGTTCAAAGCTTTCTGGATCATGAAATACGAATTGTCGACGGCGCAGTATGTGGGATTTCTGAACATGCTCACCCGCAATCAGCAGGCTTCGCGTGTTGCCAGCGACATCAGCGGGGACACGGTAACAAACTACTACGTGATGCTGAAGAGCGATCACGAGAAACTGGGCCAGCCGGTCGTATGTGCCAAGAGCGGGAACGGAACAAAGGAACCGGTACGTTTCTTCACTACTGCTCCCGCTAGGGCATGCAATTTCATGAGCTGGTCCGACATTGCCGCCTTTGCCGACTGGGCAGGGCTTCGCCCTGTCACCGAACTCGAGTACGAGAAGGCCTGCCGTGGAACCGCTGAACCGGTGCCTGGCGAATACGCATGGGGCACGCTCGACCTCGGGCGAGTCGACACGTTTGACGGAGCGGCAGGCAGCGGGACAGAGATCAAGGTGCCACAGAAGGGAGTTGTCAACTGTTGCTTCCACGGCGGCATAGCTCCATTCAAAGAGGCAGCCGGACAGACTGTGCCCGACAATCCCGGATTTGAAGGGCCCGTGTCGTGCGGCCTCTTTGAGCGATCGCAACACGAGGGTGTGTCGCCCCGCGTGAACAGCGGAGCATCCTTCTACGGTGCCATGGAACTGACTGGGAATCTATGGGAACGCTGTGTGACCATCGGCCATGTTACCGGACGCCGTTTTACAGGCATCACGGGGGACGGCAACCTGACCACGGACGGATTCTCCGACATTGAGGACTGGCCCGGCAGAGACGGCGCCGGAGCCGGGAACCGTGGTGGCGTCTGGTCAAGCCCTGAAGGCAAGTACCTTCCCTTCGCCCTCCGTTTCGCCGCCAACTTCCCCAAATCGGAAGATGGCAAGAACAGTGGATGCAGACTCGGGTTCTGATACACGCGCAGCATAGACGTGTCGGATTCGTTGTTGTAAGCAAGGAGACAGACATGAACTGTGGCAACCCCCTGACCCCGATTCTCATGACCTGCGCCGTCCTGGTGACGATGGTGTGCGTGGGCAATGCGGCACAACCGGTTGAGCTCATCGACGTCCCGGGCGGGAGTTTCCTGATGGGAAACACGGCCGATGGCGATGTCAACTGCATGCCTGTTCACAAGGTTGAACTTACGCATTCGTTCAAAATAGGTAAATTCGAGGTCACAACCATCCGTTTCGCCGATATGCTGAACTATGCGCTCGGCAAAAATTACCTTGATACGAATGCCCTTGCGGACGGTGTGAAACGAAAAGAAGTAAAGTGCCTGGGCAAGTCGCCGCAGAAGCTTCTGGACCTCGGAGACGAAGACTGCCCCATCAGCTACAAGAACGGCCGCTTTGAGCCCCTGGAGGGAAAAGAGAAGCTGCCGAGCATAGAGACATCATGGTTTGGAGCGGCGTTCTTCTGTAACATGATTGGCGAGCAGGAAGGGTTACAGGCACTCTACAACATCAATGACTGGTCATGCGAGCTGTACGGCAAGGCCGGTTACAGGCTGCCGACCGAGGCCGAGTGGGAATACGTTGCACGGTATCCAGACGGCCGGCTATTCCCCTGGGGTGGCGACAAGCCCGATACAACAAGGGGCAATTTCAAGAACAGCGTCGGAGGGACCAGTGTGCCGGGCAACTACTCGCCTGCCGGCGACAGCAAGCTTGGCGTCTGCGACATGGCCGGTAACGTGGCAGAATGGTGCAACGACTGGTATGACCTCTACAGCGGGGCAATTATTGAGAAGGATCCCATGGGCCCGGATGCGAGCCCGCGCGTGTGGATAGGAATGGTGAAAGACAGCTGGCCGCTGCGCGTTGTGCGCGGCGGGTGCTGGCAATACGACAAATCGCATGCTGAGAAACCCGTGCCATTCCGAATCGATTCCGCTATGCACGAGGACTCGTTCAAATCCACATTCAGGAGCTTTGACTATCCAGGGCTCACCCGCCCGATGCTCGGATTCAGGGTCGTGCGAGTGGAAGCAGATGAGCCGATGCAAATGCCCGTGCGTGTTCTCAGGCACAGGGAAACCAAGTACGTGGCCGGCACAAACGGACTGTGGTTCACTCCAACGGATTGTGTATATCACTACTTCGCTTTTAGATACGAAAAGGATGGATTCCAGTCACACCGGATCTGCCTTACCACCGGTGATGACAAGACACCTTTTACGCGTGATGACCGGGTACAGGACTACGAAATGGCTGTGCTCACAGACGGCGTGGAGACCGGAAGCAAGTCCTTCAATGCTGCAGGTCCGGACGGCAAGTGGTTCACGGACGACGATGTCTGCCGATACGTGGAGACCCGTGCATTTGACGACCAGAGACGCAAGGTTCGGGCTTTACGAACCGCCGGAGACAGGACGATTCGCCTGATCACATATCTTCATGACGAGGCTGGCAACAACACCACAGACATGGAGTATTCCAACGCCGGCCCCGACGGTAAGTGGCAGACCGACGATGACGTTCTGGAGAAGTGGCACCGCTACGAATACGACGGCGGGAGGCTTGTCAGGTCGATGGAGTTCCACGCGGAACACAAAGGTACGGGTCCCGATGGAAAGTGGTTCACCAATGACGATGTTGTATCATCTACAAAGGCACATGTTTACAACAACAGCGGCAGACTCGCCAGGGAACTGAAAGCCATCGGCTCGGGACCGGACGGCAAGTGGTTTACTGATGACGACGTGCTGCAGTACTACACCGTCATGTCATACATGACCGTGCAGTAGGCATGTGATTTTCCGACCTTGAGAAGAGTACCGCGTCAGAACACGTATCCGAACCCGATACTGCCGTATCCGCGGATATCCATCGGACCGCCATCCTCGGCGCGTTTAAGGATCCTGCGGTCGACAGGCCTGATATAGGAGATTGATGTCGTGAACAGGCCACGGGTCAAGGTATGCGTGAACAGACAGTGGCTGAGGCCATCCACGCCATCCCTCTGGTCAACGTAATACAAAGCCGCCGAAACACCCATGGTCCATTTCTGGTCTTTGTAGTAGTCCGTCGACAGGTCGGCAACGACATACGTCGTTTCGCGAAGGAATCCTTCCGTCCCCATGCTGACAGACAACGAAGGCTTCACAACGGAATCGAAGGCGACTTCCGCATACCACTCGGCGCCATCATCCTGCGCCAGGTCGGGCCTGGGATACGCAGCCTTCTTCTCGTCCACTTCCTGCCAGTAGGCGTCAATTTCAGCCTGCGTCGCAAGTTCTGGAACGTTACTTTCCATGTAGACATACTGGTCCCGGTACGCCCGGTACCCGGCCTCGAAATCGAAACTGCCTGAAATCGCATGTGCCGCGGCCTGCAGAACCACGCACGAAAACCGGTCCCGCTCCACGGCACCCGCGTAGTCGCCCATGTCATAGTTGCCCTCGGCCCCCAGCTTAAGAGAACAGATGTCAACTTCCGCGGTGGGCCTGAAGACCCAGTCGTCATTCAGTGTTGAACCACGGAACACGAAAGCGGAAAGGAGGTCCAGGCTCGTTCGGAGGCTGCAACACCGTTGTTCGCTGTTGGTATTCCCCGCACCAACGGCAAATCCAGCAATCAGCAGCGCTGAGATGAATCCTGCGAATCTCGTCATAGAGCGCTCCACTTCTCAGAACGTCTTGCTAACGCGGAACCACAAATGCTCGTCCTTGCTGTCCTTGGGTTCAAAGTCAGACAGCGGCCAACCCATTTCCAGGCGAAGGAAAAAAGCCTCTGGCAGCATGATCTGGATTCCCGCCACTGCAGAGGATAGTGTTGCATCCTTCTTCTCATCCTCGCCAGGTCTTATCTTGCTGACGTAGGCATGATCCACGAGGGCAAACAGCTCTGTTGACCTGAAGAAAGTCGCTTTCGAGCCCGGCACTTTCATGTCGCGGGGGAGGAAATACGGAGCCACGGCGAATCCGGCTGACACTGACGCTCCGCTATCGCCGTACGTCTGCGAACGTGGGTAACCCCGCATGTCGATTACGCCATAGTAACCTCCGACGCTGAACGCATTGACACCAGTCAATGGTGCATCGGCAAGTTGACCGTGGGTCTTTATAAGAAAATGCGTTCCGTCAAACAGCTTCTGGCGGCGCGCGATGACCAGGTGGTTGAACATGTACTGCCCGTCCGCGCCAGGAACCGAACATTCTTCAACACCGTCCGGGGTTGAACCCAGGAAACTCGGAATGCCGAATTCACTGTCATCGGTAATATACGTGCGTCCATACCTGTCGGTGATATCGAGCTCGAAACCGAGAAGAAAACCGCTGAAATGGTCCTTGCTGGCCTCAATCTCAAGGGGCATGTACCAGTTTATGTGCTTATAGACAAAACCGACCTCGCCCTTGATGGATGCGCCGGGCCGTTCCAGGAATGAATATCGTGCGTACGTGAAGGTTTTCCAGGCCCGTTTATGCAGGCCCGCCTGGTCATTGATGTAGTCCTCGGCCTTGTACGGCATGTAATACAATTCCCACAGCAGACGTCTGGTGATGGGCAGACGGTAGGTAAGGTCAAACAACTCCTGGGCGCTCTCGTCAGCCCACTGGAATTTCGCCTGGAGGCTGTCTTTGTGTCCCGTTAGATCGTTGTGCAGGGTAAGGATACGGTAGCGATTCTGGCCTATATCCCATGACCCGTAGTTGTCTACCTCCAGTGTCAGGTGAACCGGTGCCACGATCACCTCGCCTGACCGTGCAAGCTTTTCGTCCATGGATGGATCACGCTCGTCGGAATCATCCGCTGTTGCCGGGAAAGGCACAGCCGCGAGAACAGTCAGAAAAAGCAAAAGCCAAACCGGAAGTTGTCTACACTCAGAATCTGAAGACCTGGTAATCATATCCCCTTACCGGTACACGAACAACGCGTATAAGAACTGCCACCTGACGGCCAGCTGTGGCTACACTATTGGATGTACATCCCTGGCAGCAAACATTTTCTCATGACGGCGCAATTGCAGCCATGCCATAATCCCGGCAATGAGGCACCGTCCGAAGTTCAGGTTGACGATCTTGACCGGGTGTGCCTAGCATTCTGATTTTCAGTACGGGCATTGAGGCACGAATCAACGAGCATCGAGGAAGATCCTATGGCAAAAGGCAAGAAGAGCATCCTGATGATCGTTTCTGAGTTCGGATTCTGGGGCGAGGAAATGATCGGCCCGCTGGAGACGTTCGACAAGGCCGGTTACGAAGTTACCTTTGCCACACCGAAGGGCAAGCGGCCCGTTGCGCTCCCTCCCAGCATGGATCCCGACTACATTGATCCGCCGCTCGGCCGGAGCGTGACTTCAAAGGAAGTCGCAGACAAGGTGAAGAAGATCGACAAGTCGCCGAGGCTCGATAACCCGCTCAATATCGCGAAGCTGATGCCGGAGATGCCGTACTTCAGCTCGTCAAGCCTGGTACGTGACCTGGAGGCGTATTACAAGGCGCGCGACAAGGCCAAACGCGAGGTGTTGTCGAAGTACGACGCGATGATAATCGTTGGTGGCAGCGGCCCGATCGTGGACCTGGCCAACAACCAGCGTGTCCATGATATCATCCTGGCCTTCAGGGAGATGGACAAGCCTGTCGGCGCCGAATGCTATGGCGTAGCCTGTCTTGCTTTCGCGCGAGAACTGGAGAATCGTAAGAGCATCATCTGGAGCAAACACGTTACCGGCCACTGCAAAGAGTATGACTACCACGACGGGACCGGATTCATGGGCACGCATTTCAACATGGGTCCGCCGCCCTACCCCCTGGAGTACATTCTCCGCGATGCAACCGGTCCCGACGGAGCCTACATCGGCAATTTCGGCAAGGAGACTTCGGTCATCGTCGACTACCCGTTTGTCACGGGCAGGTCGACTACGGATTCCTACCTGACCGGGCAGAAGATGGTCGAGATGCTTGAAGAAGGGCTGCGGCGTTTCGGTTGGTAAGCAGGCGGCCTGTTTGACGCATACTTGGGAGAACGCAGGATCTTTCCGTTCCTCGGAGAACGGAAACTTTCGTGCCGCAGGAAACCATGAGCGCAAGAACCGGACGACATTCCATCGTTGAGCAGTTCCTCGCTGACGGCATGACCCATATGTTCGGCAACCCCGGCACGGTCGAGCAGGGATTCCTTGACGCCCTCTGGGATTTCCCGGCGATGAAGTACATCCTGACCCTGCAGGAGTCAGTTGCCGTGCTGACAGCCGACGGCTATGCGCGCGCAACAAAGAAACCGACCGTTGTACAGCTCCACAGTACGCCCGGCATCGGAAACGGCATAGGGGCGCTCTACCAGGCCATGCGGGGCCATGCCCCACTGGTGGTGATAGGCGGCGATGCCGGCATCAAGTACCAGGCCATGGATGCACAGATGGCAGGCGACCTGGTTGCGTTCTGTAAGCCGGTGACAAAGTGGTCGGCAATGGTCCAGGACCCGTCGTCAGTCCTGCGGATGCTCAGGCGCGCAATCAAGATCGCCGGCACTCCGCCAATGGGGCCTGTCTACCTCTGCCTGCCACAGGACATTCTTGACGTGCCCACGGTCGAGGAGGTCGTCCCGACATCAATCCCATCCACGCGAACAGTCCCCGAGCCGGAGGTAGTTCGCCAGATGGCATCCTGGCTGGCCGCGGCAAAGAAGCCGGTAATTCTCATGGGAGACGGTATTGCCTATTCAGGCGCCCAGGCTGAACTGGCCAGGGTTGCCGAACTGATCGGCGCGGAAGTCTGGGGTTGCGATTCCGGCGAACTTAACATGGCGTACGATCATCCCCTGTACCAGGGCCAGACCGGTCATATGTTCGGTTTTGCAAGCCTTCCGACCCTGCAGCGGGGCGATGTTGTTTTTGTATCAGGAACCTACGTTGTGCCGGAGGTGTTCCCGGAACTCGGCAAGGTATTTGCCCCGGACGCCAGAGTCATACACGTGGATTTGAACGCATACGAGATCGCCAAGAATCATCCCGTTTCGCTTGGTGTCGCAAGCGACCCGAAGCTGACGCTTGCCGCCCTTGCCCGGGAACTGGAGGCCGGCATGACACCGGCCCAGAAGAAGACTGCGGCAGAACGGGCAGCCGTGCTTGCCAAGGCGAAACAGGCAAGGTCGAGAACGGACCTGGAACAGGATCGCAAGGTTCGCGATGCGGTTCCCATGAGAGGATCCCGGTTCATGGAGGAACTGGCCGCCCAGCTGCCTGACGGCGCCGTCATTTTCGATGAGGCACTGACGAACTCCCCTGCCCTTACGCGGTACCTGCCCCCACGGAAACCCGGCGAGTTCTTCCAGACAAGGGGCGGATCACTTGGCGTGGGCATCCCCGGAGCCATAGGCGTGAAACTGGCCAACCCGGGCAAGACGGTCATCGGTTTTTCCGGTGACGGCGGGGCCATGTATACGATCCAGGCTCTCTGGACCGCTGCTCGCCACAAGATCGATGCGAAGTTTGTGGTCTGCAACAATGCATCCTACAAACTGCTGCAATTGAATATACAGCAGTACTGGAAGGAAATCGGGGTACCTGCGCACAAGTTCCCGCTGAGTTTCGACCTTTCACGCCCGAAGTTGCGTTTTGACAAGATGGCCGAGTCCATGGGCGTTGCTGGCGCAAGGGTGGAGAAGCCGGCCGAAATCGCTCCCGCAATAAGGCAGATGCTCAGCCACAAGGGGCCATTCCTGATCGACCTTGTTCTGGAGGGCGACGTGGATCCTGCCAGCATCGGGGTCGTGTGTTGCGGTCAGTAATCAACCCGGAGACAGGCGTGGCATTTCCGCCCGCGTCGGCCCGGGACAAACAGAAGGAGACAACATGAAGGCAGTTCCTCTAACGAAGCCCGAACTTGAGAAGATGGCAAAGGCCTGGTACCACAAACTGGACGTACACGCCCCCCTGATAGAGATCCTCCCTATGCTGGCGACAAAGGGGCTGAAGATGAAGTTCCCGGAGGCAACTTTGTACGGCCAGGCCGCGTTCGAAGGCTGGTACGAAGGTGTCATCCGCATTTTCTTCGACGAAGTTCACAAGGTCAGGAGCGTCAAACCGGTGATCACGGGCAATACGGCAACGGTCAAGATCGTTGTCAGGTGGGAGGCCAGCCGATGGGTTCCGCCCGCTCGGTTCAGCGACAGGATAGTGTGCGATGCGTACCAGACATGGGTAGTACAACGCTCAAAGGAAACAGGCAATCCCGTTGTGGTGACATACATAGTTGACAGCCTGAAATTCGCAAAAGGCTCCGCCCGACTGTAAGTCCGGCAATCGATACAAAAGGGAGAATACCATGAAGGGGGTTCCAAATTCCAAGCTCGGCAAGATGTATACGGAGCATATCAACCTGATCCTGAAGAAGGACATTGACGGGCTCCTTGACCAGTACGCGGACGATTGCCTGTTGATCAGCAGTTTCGAGAAGAAGCCGAAGTACTTCCGCGGCAAGAAGGAACTCCGTGAACACATGAACGGGATCCTCGGTATCCAGGGCCTGGAGACATCGGTGCGCTTCTGGGCCGAGACGGAAAACACCCTCATGATTACGGAGAACATCAAGCTGGACACGCCCAATGGTCCGGCCAGGATGATCTTTGCAGACAGCTGGGTGCTGAAGAACGGGAAGATTGCCATCCACTTTGCAGGGATGGTCCAGTACCCGGATGGAAGCCTGGCCTGAGCATCTGTTGCAGGCCGGCACTATATGTCGGCGCGCCGGGACGCAGTCCCGGCCTGCACATTCGCAGGAGCTAATGTCGTTTTGTATTGTGGTGATGCGCGGGAAGGAGCGGTCATGAGCGGAGTGAGTTTTGCGCACGTCGGTCTGAATTGCTGCAACATGGCGGTCACTGAACGGTTCTACTGCCGCCACTTCGGGTTCAAACGGGCACGGGTGGTCCCCCTGGGGAAGACGAACATCGTCTTCCTCAAGGCCGGTGCCGTGGCGCTGGAGTTGTTCCAAGCCAGGGGAAAGTCAAAGAACATGGGGAAGGACGGGCCTGCGGAAGCAGGGTTCCGGCATCTTGCGTTCTCGGTGCCCAGCGTGGACCGTAAGATCCGTCAGATGGGTCGGGATGCGAAGGTAACACTGGGGCCGTTCAGCTTCGACAGTTTCCTCAGGGGCTGGCGTGGTGCCTGGTTGCGGGATCCTGATGGCCGGATAGTCGAACTGAGCCAGGGATACAAGGACGAGAAGAACCCGCCAAGACTCAAACACGGAAGATAGAACCATGGATGAACCAGCCTTCGGCATTGATACCAGGCGCATAGAGGCGCTCGGCGATGGCGTTTTCGCCATCGCGATGACTCTCCTGATCCTGGAGATCAGGGTTCCGGTTGTGCACGGTGACGCAGCTGGCGGTGAACTGTTCCGCGCCATCGCAGGCCTGTGGCCGAAGTTCATGTGCTACTTCATCAGCTTTGCTACTCTCGGGGTATACTGGGTGGCCCACCACCTGCATTTCGCGACGATAAAGAGGGCCGACCGCGTCCTGATGTGGATCAATATCCTCTTCCTGCTGGTGGTATGCCTCGTGCCGTTTTCAACGGCACTGATAGGCGAATACGTAAGACAACCCCTGCCAACGATCCTGTACGGTTTGAACATGATTGCTGCGAGCCTGGTACTCCAGCTGCACTGGTCATACGCAACGCGCGGAAACCGCCTGGTGAATCCTGACACCGACCCGCGCCTCGTGCGTGCAGTCACGCATGTGATCCTGATGGGACCGGTCGTCTACCTTGTGGCGATAGGCCTTGCCTTCATCCACACGGGTTTGAGCATTGCGCTCTACATGCTTGTGAACCTGCTGTACATCCTGCCCGGCAGTGTGCACCTGCATCTGCGGGCGCCTGCCCGTTCCGGAAACAAAGCGTAGAACTCATGCGCCCTTGAAGGTCAACGCCATGACAGTAATGTCATCGGATTGCGCTGCGCCGGCCGCATGCTGCCTCACCGAATCCATTATCGTCTTCACTGCTTCAGTGGCCGTCTTCCCTGACAGAGCGCGGCCGGTTTTCATAAGGAGTTCCTCGGAATACAACTTGCGAGCCGGGTTCATGGCCTCCGTGACACCGTCAGTGTAGAGCAGTACCGCGTCGCCGGAACAGATCCGGATGGAACGGTTCTCGTAGGCCGAGTCAGGCATAACACCAAGCACGAGACCGTCCGGCAGCTTGAGCCATTCTCCCTCGCCATTCTTCCGCACTACCACTGGCGGGTTATGGCCCGCGTTGGAATAGCACAGTTCACCAGTCTTGAAATTCAGAATGGCACAGAACAGGGTCACAAACAGAAGGTTCTCGTTCTCACCTGAAAGATCGACATTTACCTGGCGGAGTATTGCCGCAGGATCGACACCTTTCTGCTGGGCCGTGCGCTTCATCAGCGTCATGGTCACGGCCATGAAGAGCGCCGCGGGCACGCCCTTATCCGAGACATCACCGACGTAGAAGAACAGGTGTTCGTCGTCCAGCAGGCAGAAGTCGTAAAGGTCGCCCCCGACCTCCTTGGCCGGGACAATTGCGGCGTACAAATCGAATTCAGTCCGGTTCGGGAACGGCGGGAAGATCTTGGGCAGGAAACTCATCTGTATGTCGTGGGCAATCTTCAGTTCGCTCTCTATGCGCTCCTTGGCGGCCGTGGTCTCCTTCAGATTGCGGATGTACTCCTCAAGCTTCTTGAGCATGTGCAGGAAAGCCCGGGCAAGGCTCCCGACTTCGTCTCCTGTCCCTGCTGCCATCGCAGCCAGATCGGCTTCCGTCTCCTTCTGCGGCACGAAGTCGCTGCTGCCAAGTCGGTAGGCGTGGTCCGCCAGATGCACGATCGGCTTCGAGATCCTGCGGCTCATCGAGATGCTGATGAGAAGTACTGCAAGGAAACTTGCGAGGCCTATACCGACGCACAGGACAAGCGTCCTTGCCAGGCGCTTCCGCAGTTCGTCGACATAGATATCGGCTCCGACAACGAAAGTCTTCCCATTCGCGGCATGGATCGGTATGAGCACTGAGCGAAAGTTACCAAATTCATCCTGGTCCGATTCAACCAGGATGTTCTTTCCGCCGTCGAACAGGGCCAGAAGCGCGGGAGTCGGCTCCTCGTAAGGTTCGTAGAAAGGAAGCGTGGTACCGGACGCAAACTGTTCTTCAGTGCCGCTTGTGGACGTGAAGTAGACGTGCCCCGATTCCTTCACGAAGGAATACAGGAAGGTTACACCGCATCTACGTGCAAAATCGGTCAGCAACTTCACATTATGGAGCTGTTCGGCGCGGCTGATTGAATTGGACCCCGTGACCCTGTCGTGGAAGCCCTGCGGCAGTATCTCAGGTATGGAGAGTGCGGCAATACGCAGTTTCTCGTCGATCCCGCCGACGATGTCCTGTCGTTGCAGAAGGAAAGTGAACACCGTGAACGCAACAGTAGATGCCAGGCTGATCAGCGAGAATGCCAGGAGTATCTTCTGGCGAATCGATATCGTGCGGACTCTCTTCGTCATTCCGAAACTATATGTATGGCGTCCCGAAGTGTCAAGAAACGCGCCGCAACAGGATCAATCCTCCGGACACGCGCGGATCGATAACAAGTGCCATCTCTTTTGCCATGGCATCAAGGCATGGCTGTTCGAACTGCGCCGCATACCTGCGCAGACGACCATCGGCAGCAGTGTCGAGTGTATGAGCAACTACCAGCGGCACGTTGCCAGCAACTCGGGAGGTTTTCCATTCGCCGGATGATGAATTCAGTGAATACTCCGTCACCGCCCCCTTACGGTCCCAACTGACCAGCATGCAACTGCTCACGGGAACTCTACTTGTCAGCAATATCACCGATGCTAACGGTTCGTTCTTATTTGTCTCAGTCCGCAACCAGCCAAGGAATGCCGATGCGCTCAGCGCTGCCCGCAATCCGTTTCCCTCACGGATACGACCAACAACTGCGCAACCACCCCCTGGCGTTTCCCACGAATCGGCAAAAGCGCCTGCCGGGTTGGGCCCCACCAGTGCCCGGCCGATCTCCATGCCGGCCTGTGTCACGGCGGCCAAAGGATGAAAATGCCCGTGGTAAGCTTCTACCAGGCTGTTTTCGTCCCGGAACTGCTCGAAATCGACAAACATGCGGCGCGTCTTGTCCATCACGTCCTTCAGTACGCTGCTCATGGTGTTGAATGTGTTGCCGAGGTCATTGATCTCCTGCACGACACCGGTTCCCGTGCACGTTTCGTAATTGCCACGCTCAGCGGCCTGGGCAAGGTGGACAAGATGGTTTATGCGGCGCGTCATCATGCCGGAGACAACCATGGCAAGCATCAGGCCGAGAACAGACGTTGCTATCAAGTTTGAAAGGATGGATCTTCTCAACCTGCGAGCGAGGTCAAGCAGGTCCTGTGCGCTTGTCTCAACGGCGAGGATCCCGACCTGTCCCCCACCTCCACTCACACCCGGCAGTCTTACCGGCGCGCACGCCATGAAGAAGCCGCCCCCGTTGCGCCCCGTCTGAACATCCGACACATACACTTCTTCTTTTGCCACGGCCGTGCGCAGAGACGCGGGGACCATGATGGACTCGCTAACCGCATTCGAAGAGCAAATATCGAAAACGATCTTCATATCGGGTTCCGCAAGAAAGGTGATCCGTCGTGCGCGCCCCCATTCCATCACCTTCTGCAACCTGGGATCATCCGCTGCACCATTGGTCGCGATCATCCCTGCATTCATGAACTGGGCTAGTGCCACTGCGATGGATGTCGACTCTTCCCTCATCCCCCAGGCGGATTCCCTTGTCTGCAACGAATACCGGAGAAGTCCCGTCACAAGCGAAAAGACTGCAAACAGGGGAACAAGGCCAAGCGCGATCTGTGTACGAATTCTCATGATTGAACAGCTTCGTTGACGGCCTCTATCGCTTCGCACTCCATGCCAAGAAGGCCAACTGCCAGACCGGGACACTCATGCAGCAGCGTGAAGAAGTATCCCTGGCTGATCAACAGGCACGTTGCCCCCGTCCCCGGAGCAGCTCGGACCGCCTGCTTCAACTGCGATCCTGTGACCAGGGATGCGTACCCATATACGTGCGGCAGCTCGCATCCATCGGGTCCGGCGAGAGCACCCGACAGGATCACGAAAAGGGCTCGAAGTGGTTTACCTGCCGACGCAACCAGCTGCCCTGGCTGGTAGACGCGTTCAACAGCTGATCCTACTATCACGGCAAGTTCCCCCTCGCGCAACCCGTTGAAGGGGGGCAGCGTGCGCAACGTAAACAACCTTTCTGTGAGCGTCATATCGGGTTTTTCCTTGATAGCAGGACAATCAGTGGAGGAGTTCGTCCGGTTTCCGACGGCCCGTCCTGTATGAGCATTCGCTCAAGTATATCCAGTTTGGCGGCATTGCTGTCTCCGGATGATTTCTGCAGTAATTGACTCAGGTCGGGCAAATCCGCATGTACTGCTGGGAGTATTAGAACAAGCAAATGACCTTGCTCCAGATGTGTCTCGGCACCGCTACGAAGGACTATTCTATTCAGTTCACCCGACGGCAGGATCACCATGGCCGGGCAGGCACCGTCCGATGTGACACGAACGATTCCACGGTCGGTATCGACGGCAAAGACGGCCTTCATGTTGTCAGGGAACAACCGCCTTAGTTCAAGGGCTGCCTCCCATATCCCCTTCTCCTGTGCAATCAGCCTGGCAATGTACACCACCCGGTTGCGAAGAGTAACCGCATCAAGTACATTCTTCCCAATGCCGCCATCCCAGATCAGTGACTGGTCACCCTCCACAAGACACCCTGACACGTTGTTGCAGTCAGGCCTGCCACCGACCCATCGCCAGACCATTTGGCGGGTCTGGCCAAGACCGCTTTCTGAGCCGATCAGCTTGCCCAACTCGTCCAAGCGCCGCGCCGACTCAACCTTCTCGTTATTGTGAACGGCCGTTTCGATCGCCTTGTCAATAGCCTGCGCTATCCGGTTGAATGAACCTGCCAGGATTTGCAGCTCCCGTGGTTCCGAGACCGTGATCTGGTGAACGTACTGTCCGGCGGCGACACGCAACGCACCGTCCTTTACGGTGGCAATAGGGCCGACGAGGCGACGCGCAATCCGCCACGAAATCAGTGCCGCAAGGACTAGTGAGAGTGCACCGAGTCCAAGCAGCTGGAAGATGGCGACTCGCGTCTTCTGGTTGATGACCGAGATGTTGATATCCACACCGCTGAGTGCCCGGACACGCCCGTCGGCGCCAAGGACTGGCGCAGCCGAGACCTTCAGCAATCCCCACCGTTCGTATTGCTGGATACCGCCAATGTACGGCACGCCGTCCCGAACCACGCGACGTAATCCTTCCAGGTTCTGTGGTGGAACGTTTTCCTCCGCGCCGATGGCGCAGAAGTCCTCACCAGGCGAAGCATCGACGAGGTAGGTGATGTCCTTCGTCCCGCCCAGAGTAAAAGTATAGAGGTAGGTGATTTCCTTGCGGCGCATTATTTCGCGCAGCGGTCGTGCGAATCTGAGGAATTCCATACTCTTCGGATCTGCTTTATCAAGGACCCTGACAAGCTCATCGCCATCAACGCACGAAGCGACAGTGGTATTCAATGCCAGCATCTTCCGGTCAAATCCGCTGAGGATGGTCGCGTGGAGATCCCTGTACAGCAGCACGCCCGTCAGGGCTGTAACCATGATCAGTGCCGGCAAGCTCAGGAGCAGGACAAGTGACCTCAGCCGGAATGCACGCCTGAACCAGAGCGACCACAGCCACAAAGCCGCCCCAAGGATACCAAGGCCCGCCGCAACACGGTGCGCAATCAGCTCTACTCCTTCGCGGTCCTTGCCGATTCCGATTAAGCCAATGGTCCTGCCCTGCACATCCTTGAGCGGCCAGTACACAGCATCGTATTCCCGACCCATCACGCGGGTACGACCTACGGATTCCCCGCCCCCTTCGAGTACATCCCTGATAATGGCTTTGTTCGTGAGCGTAGTTCCTATGACACGTTTGCCTTCCTCAACAATGGTAGTACTGATCCGGGTTGTGCCCATGAATACGGAACACACCAGGTCAAACTGGCGGCCAATCCCGTCAACGAATGCGTGCGAGCCAAACACGTTCATCTCGACGCGAACAGCCCCTAGCCGGCGGCCTTCGGAGAGAACCGGGCAGGCCGCACGCAACACGATATTCGTCGTGACACTGTTTTCCTCGACACCGGACACCGCTCGTCCCTGTAAGGCCTCACGGGCGATGGAGCCCGGATCGGAAGCACGCCCCTTTGGCACGACACCGGCAGGCTCATCGACCAGGCAAGTCCCTGCGCTGTCCCACACGGTGACTCTCGACAGGCCGGCACGGTCAAGGATGTCCCGGGGAATCGTTTTCAGCACGTTTGTCTCGCCCTTCTCAACCGCCCGAATCACGTCAGGGTGTCCTGCAAGCCACCACGCAGACACAGCGCTGTCGTTGCGGTAGCGGTCCAGCTGTGTCCTGACGTTGCCGGTCAACTGCTGCATCTGACGCATGGCTTGTGCGTTCAGCGTGGAAATAAGCAATCGGTATAGAACGATGCCGGTAACAATAACCACGACAAGGATCCGCGTGCTTATGCCGGAACGCGAACTGGTTTCTCCTGTTCGCTGCATCATGACCACCTGTTCACTCTTCGCTTTAGAAGCTCGATTGCCACGCCAGGGAAGACACGGGCAGCTTCCAGCATGGCGTCCCGCCGGAAACACAGGAGTGATGAACCGCCCGAAACTGCCGATTCCTTCCGAACACAAGGGCCAAGCATCGATTCTTCGCCAAAAACATTGCCCGTGGTCAGAACCCTGCAGGCCGATCCCCGAGCCACCTCAACCCGGCCTTCCGTTACCAGGTACATTCCATCAGCCGCATCACCTTCGCGGTACAGCGTCCTGCCGTTCTCGCACTTGATCTGGCAGCTGCCGGACAGGGTATAGACCACGTCCATTGCGTTGAACCCTTTGAACCATTCGGTTTCCAGGAACTGCCCCGCTTTCTCAATGTCGGCAAGCAGTCCGGGATCGCTGCTCTTATCCAACAGCTGGAGAACGTTCTGACGGACCCACTTCTCTGGCTTGGAGATCAACACCCGGCGCAATGTTTCCCTTGCATCTACCCATCCTGTTTCAAGTGCCACAAGGAGAGCAGTAACACATTCGATTGCGACGCTGCTCTCGACGGCCCTCCTGATAAGAGCAGGCGGATCCACTCGCTCTGCGTCGAACATTGCCCCGGCAAGGGCCGCCTTTGCCTCGGTGCCGCGGAAATCAATCAGCGGGAAGAGTGCCTGAAAGACCGCCCTGCTGCATCCCTGTTCAAGCGTTTCGACCGCATCGCCATGTTCCTTCGGATTGGATGACCTGAGATTGGCCGCCATCAACTCGAAACTCGGCAACTGCCCCTGCAGTGTCAGGAGCTCCAGGATAAAGTCCACGACCGTTACCTGTATGTCGGCGTAGATGCGGCGCAGCAGGGAAAGACCTGGCGTCGGGTTCCGAAGGTGTTCGAGCTCCGACTGGAACACCACGAACTGGTAGGCGCGCCTGATCTCTGAATCTATCACGCGGGGTGCAATTACCTCGAACTGGGGAAACGCCATTCGCGCAAGTGCCCTTGCAGCTATCGACCGACCTCTATAGGGGGTTGATGTACGCTGCAATGCAGTTGCGACAGCCGGAACGCCCTGGAGACCAATCCTCTCCAGGATTCGCCCCGCCTCGCGCTTCTCCGATGGCGTGAAAGTCCTCGCACTCTGGAGAAGCGGCATGATCAGACCCGTATCACCAATACGATCGAGGATGCCAAACGCCAGGTCCCTTTCTTCGTGGCTGCCGGACCCGACGATTTTCATTATCGTCGGCAGGAGGCGACTCAGGGAGGGCCCGGCCAGGCGGTGTATCGCCGCCAGAGTCTCAAGACGAACCGGTTGGGAATGGTCCTCGATGAACCTGACCAGGTCATGGGCAAACTCTTCGCGCCCGGTCATGCCCAGTGCGCGCACGGCCGCCTGCCGTTCTGCCTCGTTCCCCTTGAGTAACTGTTGAATGGCCTCGGCCGATTCAACATTCCGATTGAACTGCCAGCTGCTCCACAGTGCCACCGAAGCAGCCCCGCGCTTCACGTGGTCAGGGGAAGTCAACCATGGCGTGACGTCACCGGAAGCAGCGAGGCCGCGCCTGCCCAGTTCTTCGACAAGTGCCGGGACCGGGTCAACACGTTCTCTTTCCATCCATTCGACTACCGCGCGGGTCGTGTCCGTATCGCCACGGCGCAGTATCTCCACAAGTGTTTCCTGAGCCTCCACACGTGCCACAGGACCAGCCTGTTTCCAGAAGTCAAACCATGCATCACCGGCGCGACGGATATCGTAATCGAGCAATACCCTGACTGCCCGCATTGCTGCAGATACCTCGCCGGTCCGCACTATACCGGCAATCGCCGCCTGTTCTGTCTCTGAGCCAAGGTCAAGTGCCTCGCGAGAACTTCGCGAGAAATCCAGCCAACCCCGCTTCAGGTTCTGAACCATGGCTACCACGTAGTCTTCGCGCAGGATCCAGGCCAGCCCGAGGCAGACAACAGCGCCGCTGAGGCCAATCATGGAGATACCCGACTCGGTCAGCTTGCCTACCCCGAGAATGACCTTGAGCGATGCACCCAACGCATCGCCGAACAACCTGCTGAACAACCCGTCGACACCCCCTCCTCCAATGTCCTGTCCGTACAGGAGGAGGAATATCCCGGCCACGGCCACTGCCAGCGGTTCAGCTATGCCTTCGACAAATGTCCGAAGCTGCTTCTTTACTCCGGCCGGGAGTGCGTTGAAGAGGAAGTTCTGGTTATTCTGCTCTACCGCGATCATCACCCCCTGGAAGGCAAAGAAGCCGACAACTGCGGACGCAAACCCGTAATGAAGCAGCAGAAACGTGAAAGTCCCTATGTAGACAAGCGGCTGGATGAGCGTGGCGTTCCTGACCCCGAGCCAGGCTATCAGCCGGTTGAAAAGGAGCAAATTGAAGAGCAGGTTGAAAGCATTCGCCAGCGAACCCAGCATTCCGAACAGCGACGCAAGTTTCTGCTCTGATGCCGCATCAACAGCAGCAGTCGCCATGTTTTCCGCGCTCCCGGCCACGGCCGTTCTGGCATAGTCGGAGAAGATGTTCATGTACTGGTACTCGCAAACAAGCGTCACTGAAAGTGTAAGAAACATCCCCACGGTGAGTACGCGGACATAGCGCGATGTTCGCAGCGTTGTTACAATACCGCGAAGCTGATCAACGAATCCCGGCTCGGTCTCATCGAGCGACCCGCTCACTTCGATCTTGACGCAAGTGCGCCGCAGGTGGACCAGTAGTGGAACCGTCATTAGTGCTGTCGCCGACCACACGAGAAAGAGGTTATGCACAGACGCCAGCCTGCTCAGGACAGTCACAAGTCCACCGCCGACAATCGCGCCAAACGCGCAACCGCCGCTGAAAAAGGCAAAGAACCGTTTGGCGTCCACAATATCGAAATACCCGTCGGCAAAATTCCAGTACAGAGTATAGAGCGCAAACAACCACATATTCGCGTAGAGCTTTACCGCAAGCAGTACGTACAGGCCTTCCGTTCCATCCGCTGGTACATGGCCGCCAGAGAACAGCCAGTACAGGAGCAGCCCCCCCGTGACGAGAATTGCCAACGTCAGGTCAAATACCCTGTCCACGCCGAAACGTGCAAGGAGGTAGGAGAAAACGGGAATGTAGATGAGCATCACGACCGGCGTCAGAACGTAGACAAGCGGAAGCCTGGATGCGCCTGCACCGGTAAGGAAGATCGCATCCACGGCGCTCATCCCTATTGCCAGGCCGCACTGGAGAAGCGCTCCGAGGGCGATAAACAGGACAACCTTCCGCCCTTCGCCGGGCTGTATTCGCATGACTCTCTGGATGAAACCTGACATAGACGTCCGGGTTCTCCTGTGCTCGAACATGCCCAGGCGGGCAAAACACGACAAGACAGCAAGTTGTCAGAAGGCGCACAGACTGTCAATGATGCCGGATGCCCGGTCAATTTCCTTGCACGGCAAACCTGTTTGTCCGACACTGTGCCCCTTTTCCAGTTACCTCCAGGCACTCAGGCCAAATGACTGCAATTGGTGAACAGAACAGATGAAACGTAACCAAAGTCCCCGGGATCAACACCGACACAGGCAACGCTCCTCGCCCCTGCGTATCTTGCTGTACCTGGGAAAATCACGTCCTTCTGCAAACACCGACCTGGGGTTGAGGCTCATGCGTAGAATACTGGCCGGCCCGCATGAAATTGTCGGCATGATTCTGTCACATGGCGACAGGCTGATTGGACAGGCCAGGGCGCACGGCATACGGGTCCATTTTATTCCACCACTCCTCTTGAAACCTGCACACACGATGCAACGGTTATTGGACTCGCCCGTCGTCCGCCGCCGCATGATGACATGGCTCGAACAGATCCGAAGTTATCACCCGGACATAGGGGTTGTTTTCTACGGGAACTGGCTTCCCGTCGAGCTTGCGAACCTGCCCCGTCGCGGCTTCATCAACTACCACCCGTCCCCCCTGCCGGAGCTCCGGGGGTTGGAGCCGGACACTTTTGCCATCCTGGAAGGACGCACCCGCATGTGGGGAACAGTCCATCGCATCTCCCCGGGGTACGACGAAGGCACAATTCTCGGGAAGACCCGTGTCATGCATCTGACACCACATGATACGCCCGTACGAGTCCTGAGTGAATTGAGCAGACTCGGAATCGATACCATAGTCGAGACCCTCGATCGTCTTGCGAGCAACAAGGGACACGAACGGATACAGAACAACGCAAAAGCCACGGATGCCAGCAGGACTCGCGCCTATGCCGAGTCGTTTGTCCGATGGGACAAGGATGACAGTATCACGCTTTACCGGAGACTGCGGGCGTTTGCGGGACAGGACATAGGAATACGTCTGAAGGGGCGTGTCGACAAACGGCTTCTATACATCGATGACCTGGCGATTCTGAAAGGCCGATTCCCCGGCCGCCCCGGCGAGACCATCGGAAGATATCCCGGTCCAGGCAGATTCCGGGCACAGCCCATTGTTCGCACAGCAGATGGGATAGTCGTGGTACGCCCGGGAGGCACCGTCAGGATTCGGAAAGACCGTCCGGCATGTTCGCGTCCGGACGGCTCCCCGCCTGTCGTCATCCCGCCACTGGCCCGCCCGAGCGGTATCGTGCGACATCACGTGATGACCGGTATCTACAGGATCCGATGAGAGGTCAGAACGACAAGTCGGCCGAAATGCTGCCGATAGCCTGCTCCGCATCCATACCAACTGCTTCGCAGGCATCCCGGATGTCGGCACTCCAAAGCCACACGTACTTGCCGGCCATGGAAGCCGAGAATTTTTCATTGAATGCGTATGTCCACGTCACGGCCGCCGACCCATCGCTCACCGTGCCCTGATCCACGGCAAACAGGTATACGTTGAAATCACAATCGCCATAACCCGTGCTTGCGGCAGCCGCGATGGTGTTATTCCCCAGTTCGAATTCATGTGACAGGCTGAAGCTGGCGTAGAGCCCGTTCATGCCTTCGCTCCCGTCGAGCCCCTGGTAGATTTCGACAGCCGGAGTCACGATCTTGTTAGGGAATCCGGCGGTTACAGAGCCTTCGTATGTTGCCTTGGTGCCGCTGGTCTTGTAACGCGTTGCACCGACAGACACTTCGACCGTTTCAAAAGGGAGGCTGTATGAAATGCTCGGATCGAACTCCGAGAATCCCCTCTTACCGTCAGATGCCTTCTCAATGTCGCAGTTCCACCATCCGTTGGCTGATATGCCCCACTTTTCCAGTGTAAGGGAAGGCTGGAACACCGCACCGTCGTTTATCGTGTAACCACGCCAGACATAACTTGAAAGCACGGGAAGCCCCAGTGAACATGCAACAAGCGGTTCTTTTTCAGGCGCGGCCAGTTGCTGCGCGTTACACAGTGTTGCACTGCAGATAATGACTGCCCAGGCGACCAAAGTCCATGTATTGCGTTTCATGTTCTCTCCCCAGTTGATGTCACACTGGTACCACAATAGCATGCAGCTGCACGCGTGCAACAGAATACACAATTGGAGGTACTATTGGCGTACCGGTCCATTCCTTGACTTCAAAAGACCGTTGTTGATACCTTGTCGACTGCTCGCACGATATGCTGGCGATGCCCTATGATACCAAGGAAGGGAACTGATGATGAAATATTCTCACTCCGACACAGTTGCAGGTTACGTAACCGAGTTCAACCAGGCTGACAAGCGCTTCGGTATAAGGACAAACACCGGCAAGGTTATCGACGCTGTCCTCACTCCCACAACGTACGGGTCTATGATCCGGAACCTCGACGAGCCCTGGCAATCCTGTCCGAACGGGCACGAAGCGCTGCTTGTGCCGGGCCAGATGGTTTACGCGCATGGTGTACTCTACCCCGACAACCGTGATCTTCTTGAAGTCAAATTCCTGGTGTTCCCGGGCCCGAAGGTGGACGCATATCGCCAGGAATCGCAGGACTGGTGGATACGCCAGATACGTTCCATCGCGACCAGTTACCTGAAGTGGCAGTTCAACCATCCGGGTGACCCCATCGACTACAAGAACTACCGGACCTTCCTGCACCTGGGCGGAACAAAGAAAGGCGACTACCTGCAGGAGACGGATACCATCTCTCGACTGGTCTACGGCATGGCGTCTGCCTACATGCTCACCGGCGAGGATTCATTTCTTGAGGCCGCGGAAAAGGGGACGGAGTACCTCCGCGAACACATGCGGTTTGTCGATACGGACAACGATGTAATCTACTGGTACCACGGCATAAAGGTATCTGGCGACCGCGAGGAAAAACTCCTCACTTCCGAGTTCGGCGATGACTTTGACTCCATACCGGCCTATGAGCAGATCTACGCCCTCGCGGGCCCGGTCCAGACATACCGTCTCACGGGAGATCCACGCATTCTTGCGGATGCCGAAAAGACGATGGAACTCTTTGAGAAGTACTATAAGGACAACGAGAAAGGCGGCTACTTCTCGCACATAGACCCCATCACGCTCGACCCGCGTTCGCCAACGCTGGACAAGGGTAACAACAGGGCCAAGAAGAACTGGAACTCCGTTGGCGACCATGCGCCCGCGTACCTCATCAACCTGTGGCTCGCAACGGGCGACCCGCGACATGCGAAGTTCCTCGAGTACACATTCGACACGATCACGGACAGGTTCCAGGACTACGAACACAGCCCCTTCGTGCAGGAGAAGTTTTTCGAGGATTGGAGCTTTGACCAGAAGTGGGGATGGCAACAGAACCGCGCGGTCGTAGGCCACAACCTCAAGATCGCCTGGAACCTGATGCGTATGCAGAGCCTGAAGCGCAAGGGCAAGTACCTGGCTTTTGCGAAGAAGATAGCCAAGCTCATGCCCAAAGTCGGCGCCGACAAGCTGCGCCACGGTTGGTACGACGTCGTTGAACGCGAACTGGCCCCCGGCCAGAAACAGCACAGGTTCGTGTGGCACGATCGCAAGGCGTGGTGGCAACAGGAACAGGGTATACTTGCCTACCTGATCCTGCACGGCATCCTCAAGGACCCGGAATATCTGCGGCAAGCGCGGGAATCGTCCTCTTTTTACAATGCGTTCTTCCTGGATCACGATGATGGGGGCGTCTATTTCAACGTGCTTGCTAACGGGTTGCCCTACCTGATGGGAACCGAGCGGTTCAAGGGAAGCCACTCGATGAGTGCATATCACTCGACGGAACTCTGCTTCCTGTCGGCAGTCTATACTAACCTTCTGATCACCGGCGCGCCTATGGATCTCTACTTCAAGCCGCGGTCAGACGGGTTCACAGGCCGCATCCTCCGCGTGTCACCGGATATCCTGCCAGCCGGTTCAGTCAAGTTGACGGCTGTAACAATCGATGGAAAGCCCTACACGGACTTCGACGCCGACAAACTGACGATCAGGCTTCCGCCCGCGGCCGGGAGCATGCGCGTAAAGGCAACGGTGACACCGGTAAAGGCATAGGCTGAGCCGGACAGGACGATGCCAGCTGGAGATGGAAGGAAGAAAGCATGAACGTTGAGTTGAAAGAACAGGACGGGATCAAGATTGCCGTCGTAACCGGCGACATTGACAGCAAGACAGCCCCGGATGCACAAACGGCACTGCTCCCGCTGGTCAATGAACACAAGACCCTGATTCTCGACATGCGGGCTGTTGCCTTCATGTCCAGCGCCGGTCTTCGAATGATGCTCCTCTTGTACCGCCATGCAACGGCGGCAAATGGAAAGCTGGCGCTGGTCGGGCTGTCGCAGCAGATCAAGGACACGATGGCGGCAACAGGTTTTCTTCGCTTTTTCGCTCTGTCCGACAGCGTGGCAGATGCCGTACGGGTACTGAAGGGATAGCACACCATGGACACCCGTATCGACTTCTACCCGACACATGAGCATGCCGGGTACAAACTGAGGCCAGGCAAGCCTTTTCCCTTCGGGGCATCACTCGTACCCGGCGGCGTGAACTTCTCAATCTTCTCCCGCCATGCGACGTCCTGCACGCTGGTGCTGTTCGAAAAACACGCGCCAACGCCGATGGTGGAAATACCCTTTCCGCACTCATACCGTATTGGAAACGTCTACTGCATGGTCGTCTTCGGGCTCGACTACGAGAACATCGAGTACGGCTACCGGATGGATGGACCGTTCGACGTCGCTGCCGGTCACAGGTTTGACAAATCCAAAATCCTCCTCGATCCCTACACCAAGGCGCTGGGAGGACGCGAGACATGGGGCCAGCCGCCGGACTGGAACAACGTCTTTCCGCACAGGGGGCGTCTGGTGTTCGAGGATTTCGACTGGGAAGACGACCATGCACTCGAGACCCCCATCGAGGATCTGATTGTCTACGAGATGCATGTCCGCAGTTTTACGCGCCATCCATCCTCGGGTTCGAAGTTTCCAGGCACATACGCCGCGATGCTTGAAAAGCTGCCTTACCTGAAACGACTGGGAATCAACTGCGTGGAGTTGATGCCAGTGTACGAGTTTGACGAGTTCGAGAACAGCAAACCGAACCCGGCAACCGGCGGAACCAATTACAACTACTGGGGTTACAGCACTGTCGCTTTCTTCGCGCCCAAGGCTGGATACGCCGCCACCGGGCAGTTCGGCATGCAGGTTGACGAGTTCAAGAACCTGGTAAAGGAACTCCATCGCAACGGCATCGAGGTCATGCTCGACGTTGTTTTCAACCATACGGCCGAGGGCAATGAGCGCGGCCCCACCATTTCCTTCCGCGGGGTGGATAACAACACGTACTACATGCTGACCCCCGAGGGGTATTACTTCAACTTCAGCGGGTGCGGAAATACCCTGAACTGCAACAACCCGATTGTGCGGAACATGGTGCTCGATTGCCTGCGCTACTGGGCATCCGAATACCACATCGATGCATTCCGTTTTGATCTTGCCGCCATACTCGGACGTGATCCGTGGGGTGCTCCCCTGCCCAACCCGCCTTTGCTCGAGACACTGGCGTTCGACCCGGTCCTCGGAAAATGCAAATTGATCGCCGAAGCATGGGATGCCGGCGGGCTGTACCAGATCGGATGCTTCCCGGCCTACGGCCGATGGGCCGAGTGGAACGGCAAGTACCGTGACGACCTTCGCCGTTTCATCAAGGGTGACATGGGCCTGGTTGGAGCCCTGGGGCAGCGCCTGCAAGGTTCACCAGACCTCTACAGGGAAAACGGACGCGGTCCGACCGCATCGATCAATTTCATCACCTGCCATGATGGTTTTACCCTTTACGACTGCATGGCCTACAACTACAAGCACAACGAGGCCAACGGCGAGGGCGGCCGGGACGGTTCGGACGACAACTACAGCTGGAACTGCGGAGCCGAAGGCCCGACGGGTGATGCAGGCATCAATGAACTCAGGCACAGGCAGATGCGGAATGCAGTCGCCCTCCTGATGGTCAGCCACGGCGTACCCATGGTCCTGATGGGCGACGAGGCGGCACGCACGCAGCAGGGCAACAACAACACCTACTGCCACGACAATGAGCTCAACTGGTTTGACTGGACACTAACGGAAAAGAACAGCGGGCTACTGCGTTTCTTCCAGAACATGATCGCCTTTCGCAGGGCACACCCGGTACTCAGGCCCCGCGAGCACATGAAGAACTGTGACTACGTCGGAAGCGGACTGGCCGACATAACATGGCATGGAACCAGGGCGTGGGATGCAGACTGGTCGAACGGGTCGCGCGTGATCGCATTCATGCTGTGTGGAAGACATGCCAAGGGCGGTAAGGTGCGCGATAACACGATCTACATTGCAGCCAATTCCCATTTCGGCAGTCTGGAGTTCGAACTCCCCCGCGCACCGGAAGGAACCCGTTGGCATGTGTTCGCCAACACAGGGATGCCCGCCCCGCAGGACATTGCAGAACCGGGGAGCGAAGCAGTTCTCGAAAATCAGCAGCATTTCGTGGCGGGGCCGAGGTCGGTTTTCATTCTTGTTGCAAAGTAGGCGATGAAACTGTCTGTGAGATAACGAAAACACGGGAGACTGCAGTTATGGCATTCAATATCGGGCTGGATACAAAAGACGGGGTGGCAAAGATTACGCTGAACGGAGAACTCGATGCCGCCGTTGCGGGCCAGTTCAAAGACACCGTCGAAAAAGCTGCTGCACAAAAACCAAAGAAGGTCGTGCTCTTCATGAATGAGTTGAATTTCATGGCCAGCGCGGGCCTGAGAGTCCTCATCTTCGCCAAGCAGAAGATGGGGGCGGGTGTGGCAATCTACGTGATAGGCGCCAAGGGACCAGTCCTTAATACACTGCAGATGAGCGGGTTCCACCACTCCGTGTATGTGCAGGACACATACACCGACTAACAGGATCCGCCGATGGACACACTCGTGGTGCCGGGTACCCTCGATGCGCTCTCTCCAATACGGGAAAGAGTTAATCGTGCTTCAGCAGCAGCCGGCCTTTCAAACGATGCCGCCTACCAGCTCAGCCTGGCAATTGACGAAATAGCCACAAATATTGTCCTCCACGGATACAAGGAGAACGATCGCTCGGGTGATATCCGCGTCGAAATCACCCAGACGGACACCGAACTGATAGTGGTTCTTGAAGACACAGCCCCGGAATACGATCCGCGGAACCGGAAGATGCCTACCGATGCCGACCTTGGCAAGCCGCTTGAAGAACGCGAGATAGGTGGACTTGGGGTGTACCTGGCTCTGCAGGGAGTGAACCGTTTCGACTACGAATGGACAAACGGCAGGAACCGCAACATTTTCGCGATGACACGCGGACCGGCGAAAGGAAGAGGCATATGAAACTGGATGGCAGGAAGGTCGGTATACTCATCGAGAGCGACTACTACGAACCGGAAATATGGTACTACCAGCACAGGTTTGCAGAGGAGAACATCGATCTTCACTTCCTCTCACGGTTATGGGGTAACAAGAGCATAACCTTCAAAGGGCATGAATACCAGATACCTTTCGAATGCCGCGAGAGTTTTGAGGGCATGACGGATGCTGATCTCAAATCGTTCTCCTGCATAATCGTGCCGTCCGGAATGGTATCCGACCGTCTCCGTTACACGGAAGACGTTAACAAGATACCGCCGGCCACGGCATTCCTGAAACGGGCATTTGCCGAGAAGTCCATACTGAAGGGAATCATATGCCACGGAATGTGGCTGGTTGCCCCGGCTCCCGAGCTCGTTCGTGGACGCAAGGTGGTTGTACATAACAACTTGATCGGGGACGCAAAGGCCTATGGCGCCGTCTATACCGATCAGGATGTCGTGGTCGACGGCGACCTTGTCACGGCCCGCTCCGGGGGGCACTGCCACCAGTTCGCGAAGACCATAATTGGCCTGCTGAGTGCAAGATGAGGGCGACGTTCTGATACGCCCTGCCCCGGCAGGTTCCCCCGGACAGTCTTCGCCCGGAGAACACGATGGCCGACAACGCAAAGGAAACTCCTGCCTGTGTTGTGGTCATTCCCGCCTGGAACGAAGAAAGGTGCATAAGGCAGACCATTGAGGAATGGCACAGGGAACTGAGTCGGATCGTCGGCAATCCCTTCGTGATACTCGTGGTTGATGATGGATCAACCGACACCACCGCCGGGCAGCTTGATGCGCTTTCCAGGGAATTCACCCGCCTTGCAGTCATCCATCAACCGAACGGAGGCCATGGTTCGGCCATACTTACCGGATACCGTGGGGCCCTGCAGATGACCCCCGGCTTCGTCTTCCAGACGGATTCGGACCGGCAGTTTGATCCCGCCGACTTCCGGCTCCTGTGGGAACGGCGCAACGAGAGTCCGTTCATCCTTGGTTGCCGGCAACAGCGTAACGACCCCCTGCACAGGTTGGTCATAACCCGCATCGCCAGGGCCATGTTGTCCGCGTTCTTCCGTGTTCATGTGAACGATGCCAACATACCATTCCGACTCGTCAGCGGATCCTATCTTTCGAATCTCCTGGAACGCGTGCCGGCCGGGGTATTCGCGCCGAACATCTTCCTCACCATCCTCGCTGCACGTGACGGAAACGACCTCATGAATATCCCTGTTCGGCATCGCGGCCGCACAAGCGGAGCATGTTCGATCATGAAATGGAAACTGGCCAGGGTCTGCATCCGATGTACCCGCGAGTTGCTGGCATTCAGAAACAGTCTCGCACGCACGGGATTGCAGAAAGAGGCCCGATGAACAGCACGGGCTCAATGCGTTCCGGCGCGTGGTGGCTTCTCCTGTTTGTCGCAGCAGTATCGGTAGTATTCAAGGTCACCGTTGCCGGCATGGGCAACAACTTCGATGTTGAGTCATACGAGCTTGTCAGCGACAGCGTGCTGGACGGAAAGATCGTCTATGCAGCGACAGACAGGTACAACTACGGGCCGGTCTGGGCCTACGTCGTGAGCGGGATCCGCTTTGCACAGAAACGCCTGTTCCTGAACGACAACATGGGTGTCTTTCATATGCAGGTCGCCGCCCTGCTGGCTTACGTGGACGTCCTGATCGCCGTTCTCCTCGCAAAGCGCTTTTCTGCCATGGCCGGTTTCTGGTTTCTTCTCAATCCCGTCTCTATCCTGATTACCGGCTACCACTCTCAGCTCGATAATCTGGCGATCCTAGTCGGGCTCTTTGCTGCACTGGCGCTGTTTGACCGGGCCGGAAAGCGCGGCCCTGGCATGGCAACTCCGCTTGTGGTGCTCGGTCTTTCGCTCGCTACAAAACACATCCTCGTATTCTTCCCGTTCTGGCTGTTCTTCAGACGGGAGTTCAGCCTCAAGGCAAAGATGGCTGTATTGACGATACCACTGGCGGTGTTCGCGCTTGGGTTTGCCCCTTTCATTCTCAACGAAGGTTCCAGGGCAGGCATCATCAACAACGTTTTCGGCTACAGCATGCAGAATATGGCGGGGTTCTATCCGCGCTTGATTGGCCTGGTGATGTCATGCCGGTTTTTCGACACAGTGTTTGCATGGGTACCGGTTCTTTCCGGCTTCAAGTTCGTCTGGTTTGTTTCGGTCGTGGCGGCCGGCTATCTGCTGCGGAATGTAGAGTTTCGGTATTCACTGCCCCTCTACCTGGTCAGCATGTGCGTGTTTTCGCCAAACCCGGCCGACCAGTACCTGGCCATACCGCTGGTGGCATGCGCGATCTTCAGGCGTTCACCTCTTGTCTGGGCATACACGGCAATGGCCACGATCTACCTCCTTACATCACCGGACAATATTGCCTGCCAGGAACCATTTGACGCATGGGCACCACGTATAGCTGCGGCCGGTGTAACCTACTGGCGTCCTTTCTCGATGCTGTTCGCATTCCTGGTTCTACAGATTGTGCAGGAATACCGGAAGAAGCTGCACGATGGCAATGTTCCGGCAGTGGAATTGCAGCAACTGGAGTGCCAGCCGAATACCGGCACAGAGTCAGATGACGGGCCCACGGCAGAAGACGGTGCCGGTGTTAGCGGTTGAGGGTGCGGCAGTGATTGCGCCAGTCCATGGCGCTGAGCCGTTACGATGCCCTTCGACGCACTCACCTTGTTCGTTTGCTCAGGGCATTCGACTTGGCCCGCCTTCGCGCCGCCGCTCCGGCGTGGCAACCCGCGAGGACGCGGGTTGGCGGAGAGGGTGGGACTCCCTTCGCCCAGGTGGCTTCGGGAGTCAGGATTTGAACTCTGGCAGCAAATGCTTCACCAGAAACGCCTTGCCGGATGCGCTCTTCAGGTACTCCTCAAGTCGGAGCGCAGTTGCACGATCTGCAACCCCAATGTGCGCCGCCATACACCACGGTGCGTAACGGCTCGAGTAGATCTGTGACCCGCTGTTGTGCTCATGAAATCTCCGTTCCATATCCTCGGTGAACCCAACATAGGTCTTATCACGATGATTAATACTCCTCAGAACGTACACGTAGTACATAACACCATTTCTGCGGCGCAGCCATCCGTAGCCACGAGGTCCGCAGGACCGAGGGCGCAGGATGGCGGAGAGGGTGGGATTTGAACCCACGGTGCCCTTTTGGAGCACACGGCATTTCCAGTGCCGCACCATCGGCCACTCGGTCACCTCTCCGTAAAGCTGGCTTCTGCAACGACAGACGACACGTTGAAACGCTGCCTCAATACCGGACGCGGTACCGGTTTGTCGAGGTGAAAACGCAACCCACGCAACACGCGCACCGTGGTCCCCACACAAGGCGTTCTATTTGGCCGTTGTGAACCGGACAACAGCCTTGCTGACCAAACCTTCCCGTCCGAACATGTTCATCGGTTTGATTTCCAGCGTGTTCTCGCCCGGTTTCAGATCCCATGCAATAACAACAACACGCTCGTCCGGGTCGCTGCCGGGTGCAGGGACAGAAGACCATTCGCCACCGTTTTTGCGGCACATGAATTCTTTGAAGTTCGGCGTAACGGTAACTGCCGTGACATCTACGCTCGCCGGCCTGGTGCTTGCAGTGAGCGTTAGATCCACTTCGTTCACGGTCCACATCAGGTCCCCTTCCCTGTCCGTTCTACGGGAGAATTCCTGTTCCTGCCCGCGCTCGGTCTCGCCAAGCCACCAGAGGTGCGCATCGGAGTGGTAGTAGTCCTGCCCGTGAAACTCCTCCCATGGCTCAAGCCGGTCAAGGTAGTTGTTTCGCTCAGGGTAGGCGAACCGTTCAAAGATGCGCAGTTCTTTGGGCGAACGCACCTTGTCCATTTCAGCATGCAGCGTGTTGTTCGTGTCGACGGTGTATTTCTGGATCACGGTCGGAACACTGTTCTCGCCTTTCCGGAGAACCGCATGGACTTCGCGGTGCAGCTCCATCACACTCATCGGGACACCACTAGTGGCATTGACGTAGTGGGCAGTGCCGTAAGATCTGAAACCCTCCGGCTGCACCGACTCAACATCCATGAGCACCCATCTCCTGAACTCGTTCACCCACACATCGGCAACATAATGGTTCGTCAGGATAACAGGCCGGGCGTTGAACCCCAACGCAAGGGCGCACTGGTAGAAGACCGTTCCGAAATGTACGCACATCCCGTGCTGGTTGTCCCCGGCCGTAAGGATCTCGAGAGCATCCCACGTACGTACTCCGCTGCCCATGTCGTTGCAGGGCCAGCGACGACGCACCCAGTTACGGAGGAGCAGCAGCTTCTCAATGTCAGTCTTGCCGGCCGCCACGACTTCGTCCAACTTGAATTCCCTGCGCAGTCTCTCCAGCTTCGCAGAAGGGCGCTGGAAGGGATACGGGCAGGAGCTTCGAACCGTGCGCGACGGGGTAATCTCAACCAGTTTGACCCCGGACCCTGCCGCGTCGGCCACAACCGTGGCTTTGGCGATGATCTCGACACCTGCAAGAACCGGCGTCACTGACCGGTCTTCT
>Ga0172371_10001099_pt1 | contig 42729 bp, 69 predicted proteins | sample Lak12m_FD_114543 | JGI IMG/M metagenome (GOLD analysis project Ga0172371, IMG submission 114543) | Freshwater microbial communities from Kabuno Bay, South-Kivu, Congo - kab_022012_12m | ecosystem: Environmental > Aquatic > Freshwater > Lake | place: Democratic Republic of the Congo: South-Kivu... | reverse complement strand
TCTTGTGATAATTCCCTTTTTAAGTAGCTTTATTTTTCAAAATGGTTTATAATGTAGCTAATGGTGATTCATGCAAAAAATTCCTAAAAATTCGACATATACGTACGTATTCCCCTGGGGCAATAAAATTTTAAGCAGGGGTATTCTTCCTTCTGGCGATAGATTTACTACCAAAGTGGATTATTGTCCCACATTCTTTATATACTCAAACAAGAAAAAAGACACAAAGTATTCTGACATTCATGGTATACCTGTGTATGATATCCATCCGGGTACAATTAAAGAATGTAAAGAATTCATTAGTAAATATGATAACGTACACGACTATGAAATACTGGGAATGCGGAACTATCAACTCCAGTTCATCTCAGACAATTTTCCCCATGATATACAGTTTAATTCAGAACATTTGACCGTATATACAATAGATATTGAAACAACCACTGATTATGGTTTTCCTGATGCTACTAATCCCAGAGAAGAAATATTACTAATTACTGTTTTTGATAGTACAGATAAAAAGTACCATCTTTTCACAAGTAGAAATACAATCCTTGATGATAAACTACTCATTGATAATGATATTGATATCAATGATGTCATTATCCATTTATCTGATACCGAAGCGGATTTGTTGCGCGATCTAATCACAAAGTGGCAATATAAATTTCCTGATGTAATTACCGGATGGAACACCAATTTATTTGATATACCCTATCTTGTTGGTAGAATTAGTACCGTATTGGGTAATGAGTACACTAATAAACTATCTCCCTGGGGTATAATTCACGATAGAAAAATTAAGATAGGAGAACGGGAATTACTGTCATATAATATCATTGGTTGCAACCATCTTGATATGATTGATCTAATGAAGAAATATACTTATGGCGGTAGAGAATCATGGAAACTTGATGATGTTGCATACACAGAACTTGGAAAAAGAAAACTTGAATACGATGGTTCATTCGCTGACCATTACACGAAAGATTGGGATCATTTTTGTGCATATAACTTGATAGATGTTGCTCTGGTTAATGACCTTGATGCCAAGTTTAAGTTTATTGATCTTGCGTTTACCATTGCTTATATGGTAAAAGTTAATCCTGATGATATATTTGGATCCCTGAAAATATGGGATGCTATGATATATAACTATTTGCGCCAAAAGAATGTCGTAATTCCTGTAGACCACTATAGACAAAAAGTAGCATTTGAGGGCGCGTTTGTAAAAGAACCCGCTATTGGCAAACACGATTGGGTTGTTACTCTTGATCTCGCAAGTCTTTATCCTCATTTGATTAAGATGTTTAATATGTCTCCAGAAACAATTGTTCCCGATTCAATGGCTGTATCTGTTCCGGGGATTCTCGCTAAAGAATATGATACAACATTTCTGGTTGATAAAAATATCACCATGGCATGCAATGGATCAATGTATAGTAGGGAGAAGACTGGAATTATACCTGATTTGATGACTAAATTGTATTCTGATAGATCAAAAGCAAAAAAGAAGATGTTAAAGTATCAACAGGAATTTGAGGATACTGGTAATGAATCACTGAAAGCCAAGATTGCCATGTATAATAACAAACAGATGGCAATAAAGATTTTAGCGAATTCTGGATATGGTGCATTAGCTAATAATCATTTTAGATATTATGATCTCCGAATAGCAGAGGGAATTACAATATCTGGACAGGTTGCCATTCAATGGGTTAATAAAGCAGTTAATGCCTTTATGAATAAACTCAATGGAACTACGAGTGTTGATTATATAATATATTCTGATACCGATTCCTCTTTCGCATCAATGAATACTACTGTAGAAAAATATTGTAAGGGAAAGAGCGATGGTGAAATCGAAAAATTCATATTGAAGTTTGCTAATAAGACACTTCAGGAAGTTATTGATAGGGCATATAATGACCTTGCTATATACCTAAATGCGTATGAGCAGGCAATGAAGATGAAGGTTGAGAAAATTGTTAAGTCTTTGGTAATGATTGCCAAGAAAAAATACGGTATGCTTGTCTTGAATAACGAGGGTGTACACTATGCTGAACCGAAGCTAAAAGTTACTGGTTTAGAGATTGTCAGATCAAGTACTCCCGCCGTGATCAGACCGCAACTGAAGACTGCTCTGAATGAGGTACTAACTGGTAGTGAAGCCTCATTACAGAAATTTATTAAAAAATTTAGTGATATATATACCCAATATAATATATCAGAGATTGCATTTCCCAGGGGTGTGAATGGATTGAGTTTGTATTCTGGTTCTCCTGTGTATAGCAAAGGATGTCCTATCCATGTTCGTGGCGCATTACTATATAATTATTATCTCAAAAAATATAAATTGACAAAGAAGTATGAAACGATCAAGGAAGGCAGCAAAATAAAGTTTGTTTATCTGAAGATGCCGAATCCTATTAGAGAAAATGTTATAGCGTTTATTGATAAATTACCAAAGGAATTTGGGCTTGATGCCTATGTTGATTATGATACGATGTTTTGTAAATCATTTGTTGATCCCATGAACATAGTTATATCTCCCCTGAATTGGTCAATTGAGGAGAAGAACACGTTAGAAAGTTTTTTCGTGTAGTGGTGAAATAATTGTTGCAATTCCCTCTCGTATGGTGTATATTATATTTGTAGTGAAGTGAGATTAACCTAAATTAACCTAAATTACGAGGCGATGAAATGAAAGAGTACAAAGTGATTGTAGGTGATGATGGTAGTAAGTGTTGGTACCTGAATGGCGATCTTCACCGCGAGGATGGTCCTGCGGTTGAGTATGCTAATGGTGATAAGTATTGGTACCTGAATGGCATCGAATACTCAGAAAAGGAATTCCTGAGAAAGACAGCCACGACGAAAGAACTCACTATGACTGAGCTGGTGAAAATCTTGGGATACAACGTAAAAATCGTAAAATAATTGTTGCAATTCCCTCTCGTGGGTGCATATTATATTTGTAGTGATGAGTAACTATGATCTTTTCTTTTGAGGAAACTGGTTATGCAACGAATTGATGCCGAGAAGTGGTTACAGGACAACGTAACAATGTATAGAGGCGACAATGCTTCTGATTGTATGATTGCTGCGTTTTTAGCTGGTGGTGAGAAGTACCGCTCTGCATTAGCGAAAATAATTGAAATAGCCGAGCATTCTGAGTGTGATTGCGGGGTGCCTTGTGACTGCTCATCTGGATCAATCTTCCATGCGGGTCGGATAGCCAAAGACGCGCTTGCATAACATTGTAACACACATAACGGAGATTTAATTTGTCAATAATCGAAAAGCTAAAAAAGAACACGACAATCAAGGAAACTGAAGTTCTGATCAATTCTAAATTCTTTAATGAAAAGGATATGATTCAGACTTCGATACCAGCGATTAACATTGCCCTTGCGGGTGATTTAACTGGAGGACTAACCCCTGGATTAACTACGATTGCTGGAGAATCAAAAAATTTCAAGACAGGAATATCTCTCTTGTTGGCAAAAGCATACATGGATTATTATCCAGAATCTGCTTTGATATTCTATGATTCGGAATTTGGTACTCCGCAGTCATATTTTTCTACATTTGGTATTGATCTATCAAGGGTTCTGCATGTACCAATTATGAATATCGAAGAGTTAAAGTTTGATATTATCCAACAACTTGATAACATTGAGAGGAAAGATAAAGTTATTATTATCATTGATTCTATTGGCAATTTGGCATCTAAGAAAGAAGTTGATGATGCAATGAATCAAAACTCCGCTGCTGATATGTCAAGAGCGAAACAGTTAAAGGGATTTTTTAGAATTGTTACACCATATCTCTGTAAGAAAGATATACCAATGGTGTGCATAGGACATACATATAAGACACAAGAATTATACAGTAAAAATATTCTCGGTGGTGGTACCGGCATTACCTATTCTTCAGATACTATTTGGTTTATCGGTAGACAACAAGATAAAGACGGTAAAGAATTGTCTGGTTATAATTTTATTATCAATGTTGAAAAATCTCGATATGTCAGGGAGAAAAGTAAAATACCAATTATTGTGTCATTCGAGCATGGTATAAGTAGATACTCTGGTTTAATGGATATTGCTCTTGATAGTGGTCATTGTACTAAACCTTCAAATGGTTGGTATGCAAAAGCCGGCGATGAAAAGAAGTATAGATTGGCAGATACATTCAATAGTAAATTCTGGGGAAGTATTTTGGAAGATCCCACGTTTAATGAGCATATTAAGAAAAGGTACAGGATCGGGTGCAATAGTATTTTATCAGAGGACGAAATCCACGAAAAGATAGAGAATCGTACTGAAGAAACATGGGAAGATTGAGAGATAAGGGAATGGAGATGCTTAACCCGATAAAGCAACTGATTAGTCACTTTTCTGAGTGGCTGGAAATACGAGCAGAGGCCAAGAAGATTGTTGCTAAGAAGAAAGAAGCAGCGGTGAAAGCAAGGTACTACTCTGTTGTAAAAGCGTTTAACTCATTTATTAGGAGCTTCTATGAAAGACTTTTTTGAAACCTTGCGATCTTTTGATTTTTGGGCTGGTTTTTGTTGTTTCATGTTGATAATCTTGGGTGCGATCGCCATTATTGTTCCCATTGTTTCTCGAGATATAAAGGAGAAAAAATTTGTAGAGAGTGGGTATGAGCAAGTTGTCTTTCCCGGTTCTGCACAACCAATTTGGCAAAAAGTTAAATAACGTTATAGTGGGAGTACTATCTTCGTGAAGCATAACATTCTTGTATATAGTACCAGAGCAATAACCGGCATTGAGGGTAGGGGCATGTTATCTCATGTCTCTATCCTTAAGTCCAAAACGAATAGTATTGATTACCTTACTTCTGCAAAAACCACCACAAATAAGCGGTTAGTAGAATCTATTACAGGATTATCGGTAAATTTTGTCCCAAGACAAATTGATACAACAAAATATTCATCATGGGAAGAAGTTTATGCTGATATAGACGTATCATGGGCAAAACATTACACGGCAATACATATATTTGGCGGAGCTTTTAGTCCTGGTTCTGGATTAAGTAGGGTATCAAAACGAGTTGGTGTATTTCCCAAAGATTCTGGACAATTAAAGTTTCTCTCTGTATCTCATGTTTTATATAACTGCTTGGTTCTCCTAAAAATCAATCATGTATATAAAATTCCTATCCATGAAATGATGTTTGATCCGCTTGAATTTTCGTTTGCTTGTTTTCATGATGATTATAAACCAAGTAACTATTATCAATATCATGGTTATGATATTCCTTCAATCGGCGCACATAGATTAGATTCTCTGCAATATTTTAATAATCATGCAACATTTAATACTTTGGTCAAGAATGATAAAGTGTTTGATTTTGTTTTTGGTTTAACCGTATTAAAGAATAGTGATCGTTGTAAATTCCTCGATGACGTTTATGGTGTTGCGAGTATGTTTGGGAGTAGTAAAATTTTTATCAGAAATGATTTTACTGGTGAAAATACTTTTGTGGATAAAGAAATTTATCTTGACTTTATATCCAAATCACGTTATACTTATATATTACCAGCGTATGACCAAGAACTTTTTTCGATATACAGATTGATTGAGAGCATAAATTTGGATTGTCTGCCGCTGATACATTCAGCCGCGAATACAGATGGTGTATCAGAATCGTTTGGATTTGATTTATCTATTCTGAAAAACATTGGATTATGCAATCTTGATGAACGTCATAGAGTGACGTTGTTAGGTAAATTGAAAGATGTTTTCAATGTTGTAAATATTGAGTTTAAAAATTGAAAGGGGAGAACACCATGACAACTTCGGCTGTACCGACATTTGATGTATTTGATATTGGTAATGATAGTAAAAATTGCGGCATCATTATTACCGATGGGGAATTTAAGGATGTAAAGTTTTCTTTCCATGATATTAAAGTAAGTGCTGAAGAAAGCGATTTGCTTATGTTTGAGTATGATTTGTTGGAGTATTCAACTGATAGTGGGCGCGATATTAGTGGAGATGATAAGACGCGATTGGATGAGACCGTGGGACAAATTCTTCTAAAAATTATTGAGGATTATGTTAGTGATGGATGTCCTACTGCCACTAATCAGGAGTAATAAATGCGCCTGGAAGACCAAATAATTAATGGATTATTATATGATGAGGAATATTCCAGACAGGTTATTCCTTTCATTAAAGTACCATATTTTGAAGACAAATACGATAAACTCCTGATTAGTGAAATTATAGATTTTCATACTAAGTATAACAAGAGAATTACTAAGGATATTCTTGAAATATCAGTATTGAACAGAACTGATTTAACCGGTGAAGACGAGAAGCAATTACCAATTGTAATTGAGTCAATAAATGAAAGTGTATCTAACAGAGAATGGTTAATCAATGAAACCGAAAAATTCTTTCAGAGAAGAGCAGTTTATCTGGCAATTCTGGAATCAATTGCAATTTTTGATGGTCATGGCAGTAATGATAGGAGAGAAGATTCTATACCGTTACTTCTTCAGGATGCCCTTAATGTCTCTTTTGATACTTCTGTTGGGCATGATTATACTGATGATGCCATAGAAAGATTCGAGCATTATAATCAGGAAGAGAATGGAATAAAATTTGATCTGGATATATTCAATAAGATAACCGGGGGTGTAGGATTAAGACCCAAGACGCTTTCTTGTGTTGCCGCACCATCTGGCAAAGGTAAATCGGTATTTCTTTGCCATGTTGCCGCATCCACTCTTCTTCAGGGTAAGAATGTTCTTTATATTACAATGGAAATGAGTGAATACAAGATTGCCGAGAGAATAGATGCCAATCTCTTTGATGTTTCGATTCAGAATATCAAGAGGCTATCTAAAGATGATTTTCAGAGTAAGATCAATATAGTTAAGTCAAAAAATATCGGTAAATTGAAAATTAAAGAATATCCCACAGGATCAGTCCATGCGGGTCATTTCAGAGCATTATTGGAAGAATTAAAGTCAAAGAACAATTTTGTACCAGACTTAATTTGTATTGATTACTTGGGTATATGTGCATCACAGAGAATTAAGAATCATGCTGCAAATTCCTATACAATCCTGAAAAGTGTCGCAGAGGAATTTAGAACATTAGCGATTGAGTATAATGTTCCTGTTTTAACTGCTGTCCAAATGAACCGCGCTGCTCTTGAATCTACTGATGTTGAAATGGGTGATATATCAGATAGTGTTGGTATTATTTTTACCCTTGATTTTTATTTTGCAATGATGCGAACGGAAGAACTTGATGAGATAGGACAAGTAATGATTAAGCAATTGAAAAATAGATATGGCGATCTTAATTATTTTAAACGATTCGTGGTGGGTCTCGATCCAGAGAAAATGAGATTTTATAATTTGGAGCAATCAGCACAGAGTAATATTTGTGATTCTGGAAGCAAAGTTAAACAAGATGAGCCGGTGTTCTTAACCGAAAAGAGAGGTAAAAAATTTATCAATGGAGAAAATTTTCTTTATGAGTGATAATCATGTGGAAGTAAAAAATTGGCGGAGGATTGGGCGATGATACCTATATCGTGTATTGATGTTCATCGAGAAGATGGAAAGACGATAATCTGTGAAATTACAGTTAAGGATTATAGTCAAGTAGCATTTAAGATAGAACGTGATGAAAAGGAAGATAGATATTTTATGCTTCTTCCAGATGGAAAGTGGTATAGAGTACCAGAAGATGAATATAATAATCATATATATGAATCCGAGATAGAGGATACATGCGAGTTAGATATAGATATGGACAAGGTTGATCTTGAAGAAATAACCGACGATGAGTGTGTAAAATGTTAGATTGTAATGCCGAGCTTCTTGTTCTTTGTGATGCCAATAAAGAACAATGCAAGAGATTGTCGTGTTGTGCTCGGCATAAATCTAATTTTCCCAGGAGATCTCCTAATCCCATTGATCATTTTTATAACAACAGGATTGGTAAAATCTGTCAGGGATATATGTCTATAAACATTTTAAAGATTTTTTTATGTTTTATTGTGTTTTTTTGTGTTTAGAAAAATCTTAGTTACTAAATATATTTAGAAGATTAGATTATCTTTATAATAGCAAATTTATCGGGAAAAGTCAATATGAAATTGTCTGTATGGGCAAAAAAACAAGGAATAACTTATCACACCGCTTATAAGTGGTTCAGAGAGGGGAAAATCCCTCATTTGGTAGAAGTGTCACCTTCTGGTTCCATTTTTGTTCATGAGGACAAAAAAGAAGAGATGGGAAAGATCGTGATCTATGCAAGAGTTTCTTCTTATGATAGGAAGAAGTCCCTCGAAAATCAGATTAGTAGTTGTGTCTCTTTTGCCAACAGCAAAGGATTTGAGATTGAAAAAATTTACAAAGAAATAGCTTCTGGGATGAACGATAAGAGACCAAAGCTAATGGAAATGCTCGATTCTCTTCCGTCTGTTATTATAGTTGAACATAAAGATAGATTAACTCGTTTCGGTTTTAATTATCTTGAAAAATTACTAAACAAGTTGAATTGCCAAATTATTGTTCTTAATAGAGACTGTGAAGATGAGAAGGATTTAATTAAAGATATGATTTCAATAATAACATCTTTTTGTTGTCGTCTTTATGGAATTAGGCGAGGAAGAAAAAAAGTAAAAGAAGTTAAGGATATAGTCTTGGAACAATGATTAGAAGCAGCAAGCATATAACAAAATTTTCCAACACCGGAAAATTAAAAACTCTTTCCTCTTTCATAAGTGAATATAGAAGAGCATCTTCTATAATTCTCGATGATATTTGGGAGAATGGTTATTCATGGACAGTAAATGGAAAAGATTATTCCTTTTCAGTGAAAGAAAAGAAATTGAATGTTCCAAAATATATAGACTACAAACATTTCACTTTTCAAACTTCTCTATCAGCAAGGGCGTTATCCCATATCGTTGTTCAACTCTCGGGAATAATAAAAGCAGAGGTTGAAAAACAGAGAAAAAGAATTTTCATGCTTGAGAAATTAAAATCAGAGGGAAGAAGTAAAAAATCAATGAAACCCCTGATTAAAAAAATCAAACAAAATAATCCAGTAAAGCCCTCACTGGACAAGATAAAACCTGAATTAAGTTCTAAATGTATTTCCTTTTTAGAAAGGGATTGCAAACATTTTGATGGATTCTTACATCTAAAATCTATATTCAAAGATAAGAGAGAAGTTGTAATCCCTTTAAAACACACAAAACATTCTCTTTCTTTAAAGGAGAGGGGTGTTATGATGACCTCCTTTCTTGTTGATAGAGATTCTATAGACGTAAGATGGAAAATTCAAGATGTTTCAAAGAAAACAGAAGGAATAATAGTCGGCGCAGATCAAGGTTTAAAAGATATTCTCACCACTTCTGATAAGCAGCAATTGCCCAATAAATGTCATCATGGACATAGTTTAGAGTCTATTCTTTCTAAAATGACAAGAAAGAAAAAAGGAAGCAAAGCATTTAAGCGTGCTCAAGATCATAGAAAGAATCATATAAATTGGTCAATTAACCAGTTAAATGTTTCAAACATAAAAGAACTAAGATTAGAACGAATATTCAATATAGGTTACAAAACAAGACGATCAAGAATTTTGTCCCACTGGACAAACACCCTCATCCGAGACAAGGTAGAACGAATTTGTGAAGAGAATGGCGTCCATCTAATTCACCAATCTTCTACCTATAGAAGTCAGAGATGTAGTGGTTGTGGCATAGTGCGGAAAGCTAATCGGAAAGGAAAGATTTACGCATGTAAACATTGTAATCTGGAATTAGATGCAGATTACAATGCTTCTTTAAACCATGAGGCAAATCTTCCCGATATACCGGATGCTTTTCGTAAGGCTAAAATCAACAGAGGCAATGGTTTCTATTGGTTAGAAACTGGATTCTTTGATTTTAGTACAGGTAGGAGTTTAGAGTCCCTACCGCTTGTAGAAGTTAAGATTTTATAAAATTTTAACTAACTCGAGGATTTTTAGTGAAAACGAAACTAATTAATGGAGAAATATATGGCGCTAAGGCTGTTTATGTATATTAGGAACAAACCGGAGACCGATTGGGCAGATTGGGTTAAACCGCTAATCAATGATTATTGTGATATCAGAGCATGGACATCAAACAATATGAGATGCTAAATAATGTTAAATTATATTTTAACAATGGAGCGTTTCATTGGCTACACTTTCGAGAAAAAGAACCGGCTCAAATATTACTGTATGGGAAGATAGGATTTTAGGTAAAAGCGATTGGAATAAATTTGCCGATTTGCTTTTTGTCGAATCAAAAACTCCTGTTAATCTGATAGATTCAGATAATATCTCCATAAAAGTATTAAAAAATCTCAATAAATTGCGTCTGCTGAATAATAAACAATTACTCATTGGAAAATCAGTATATGCCAATGTATCATACAATGGAACTAAGGGATATCTTCCTATAACAAAGATAGGATATCCGGCAAAGAGTACGGTAAAAGATGAGTCCCTTGCATTAGACAACCTTGATAAATTAATTAAAACAATGGATGATACCGGTAAGGGAATTACCATTGTTGTAAAGCACAATAATAGAATACATTATAGATTTGAGAATTGTACCGGTGCTAAAACTAATGCTGGTACACCGAAAAGTGATTTCTATATTCATAATTCAGGGTTTAAACCCGTATGTCAAATATCACATAAGAAAGCTGGTGGACCATCAGCATATCAACAATATGTATCTATCACTGGTATAAAAAATGATGTTATAAATCAGCATCCTATCGTTAAATCTGCTCTTAGAACATTTTCCCAATTTCATAATGATGTCGTAAAGAATCATAAGAGATTCTTTATCAAACTATCGCCCAATGATAGAAAAACGATTGAGCTGGTAAAATATGCTATCTATGGTCCAGAATATGGAAAATCACAGTATGGAGTTGATAATATTCATTTAATTGGACAGGGCGATCCGGTATTAACAAGAATCCGTGATCCCAAATGTACAATGTATGAATTGACTTTTACTGATAAAATTTCCATATCTGGCGATTTGTCTAAGTTTTTTAAGTCTGGTTCTGGATATGAACCCATCATACTAATGCGATATTCCAATGGAAGACAATATATATCTGACAATGAGACCTATACTGGAGCAAGGGTACTGATTTGTCCAACAAAATTGAAAAGTGGAACTGCTCAGGAGCTCAAATTATGATATCAACATTTAAATCATATCTCACCGAAGATATAAACTCCCATATGACACACATCGAGAATCTTGTATTCGATGGTGGTGTTGATGGAACAAGAAAAGCAATTTTCTTTATGCGAGATATCCGAGATATGCTTACTCAGGGAACAGCAAAGGGAAAAATATCTACTAAGTTTGATGGCGCTCCTGCAGTTGTGACTGGTATAAATCCAGAGAATGGCAAATTTTTTATCGCAAAGAAAGGAATATTCAATAAGAATCCTAAGCTATATTACAGTCACAGTGATATAATGTCTGATACAACCGGTGACCTTGCGCATAAGTTGATGGTTGCATTTGATGAGTGCGCAAAACTTGATATAAAGAAGGGAATCTTTCAGGGAGATATCATGTTCACGAAAGATTCGCTGAAGACTGAATCAATTGATGGTGTTAAATATATAACATTTCATCCTAATACAATTCTATATGCTATTCCCCATGATTCCGAGCTTGGTAAATATATCATGAGTAGTAATATTGGTATTGTCTGGCACACATCATATTCTGGCAATACGATAAATTCTCTATCTGCAAAGTTTACTGATAATATCACGAAAAATTTCAGAAAATCATTGACCTCATGGATGATTAATGCTATAGTAGAGAATGTGACATCAAAGGCGATGTTTACCGAGCAAGAGAGGAAAGAATTTGATAGTATGCTCAGTGAGATAGGTAAATTATTCCAAAGTATGAATGCACAGACACTAAATTCTATTCATAAGAACGAGGAATTAAGAAAGATAATCAATACCTATGATAATATTAGGATTAGGTCAAACAAGAATGAAATTGATGTCAATAGTCATGTAGATGGTTTATATGATTATGTATTTCAGAAGATGACCGAAGAGAAAACGAAGAGAAAAACCGAGAAGGGTAAACTCGGAGTTGATGAAAAAATGCGACCAATCATGGAATTTTTATCTTTTCCCAAGAAGGATATAGTTAAAATATTTGATCTTGTTCAGAAAATAACAACTGCAAAAGAGTTCTTGATTAAGAAGCTAAATAAATTAAGTGAGATTAAGACTTTTCTGAAAACAAAAAACGGTTTTAGGGTTACTAATCAAGAGGGATTCGTTGCGATTAATGATACTAATGCAGTGAAGTTAGTATCAAGATTGGAGTTTTCTTTCGCAAATTTTTCACCAGATATATTAAAGGGATGGAGTAGTAAGTAAATGAAAACTTTTAAAGATATACTAAAAGAAATTTCAGATATACAAGAAGGCTTAAGCCTGAATAAAGATAACAAAGTAGAGCATGATTATCGTTCCAAAGAGTTTGCAAAGGAATATGTAAAGGCAAAGAAAGGAATGTATAAATCTATGTCTCCATCAAAAGAAGATGATAATAATGCCTTAAAATTCCATGACAAATTCAAAGAGGAAATGGTTCGTGTTGGATTTGGTGGTTCTGGTGAAATGAAATATACGAATAGAAAAACTGGTGAAGTTTATCGTGTCATTAAGACTGGCACAGGAAAAAATTTCTATAATACACTCCATACAATCACAAAAGAATGAACTGGCTAATAGAAGAGAAAGAATCCAATATTGTTTTTTGTTTCGGAAGAATGAATCCTCCGACACAAGGTCATGGTCTGCTTATTGCCGCGGTAAAGAGGCTTGCGAGTAAGTATAAATCTGACCATGTTGTTTATGTTTCTAAAACCCAGGATAAGAAGAAGAATCCTTTAACGATCAAGCAAAAAATATTCTATCTCAGAAAAGCATTTCCCTCCATTAACTTCATTGCCGCTAATGATAAAATAAGAACTTTCATAGAAGCAGTTAAGGATATTGATGGTAAATATAAGAATCTAATTGTCATTGCGGGATCAGATAGAATAACAGAATATAAGAATCTTCTTGATAAATATAATGGTAAAGAGTACAATTTCAATAACATCATTGTTGTATCTGCTGGTGAGAGGGACCCAGATTCTGATAATGTTTCTGGTATGTCTGCAACTAAAATGAGGCATGCTGCTGCAAATAATGATTTTGCTCTATTTTCTTCTGGTGCACCCGGTACTCTTCCCGATTCATTAGTACAAAAGATGTTTGCTGATGTCCGGTCTGGTATGGGTATATCCGAGAGTGTCACAATCAGAGACAGATATCTTGCCAATGAAATTTATAAAACGGGCGATTTCGTTCTACATGAAGGAAAGATAAAACAAATCAAATTTAGGGGCAGTAATCATCTTGTCCTAAAGTGTTCAGAAGGAAACATAATGAATACATGGCTATCAGAAGTTAAGGAGTTTGATATCAATGCGCTACTCTCAGAGGTATTGAAAATTCCTGTCTTAACCAAAACAATCAGAAATAATATTAATGAGTTATTGATAGAAGCATCCGCAAGTAAGATTGATATTGATAACAAGTTGCTTAAAAAATTGAAGGATAAGATTGATATCGAAGATAACGGTGAATCAGTTGACGATTCAGAGAAACAAGATGCTAATTTAATGACTAATACTGATAAAGATAATCACAATCGAATCAGAAAGATTCATTATAAAATCCATGAAGAAGAAAAACAAGATGAAATTGATGATGAAATCAATGACGAGGAAATTGATGATATTTTAGATGATATTGACGATGACGATTTACTTAATCATGGTTATGATGACGAGGATATTCAGATAGTTGATGATGATGGTAATGAAGTGGAAGAAGATGACCTTGAAGAGAGTGTTGAATCTTTATCTGAGGTTATGTCAAGGGTTGAGAGATTGCGCTTACGGATGAGATTTGCTAAGAGTAAGTCTAAAAGGGTTCGCGCATTGAAACTTGCCATGAAGAGACGGTCAACACCAGATAAACTTGCAAAGAGAGCAAGAAAAGCGGCAATCAAGATTTTAAAAGAGAGATTATCAAAGAAAAAACTTTCTGATATGTCTATTGCTGATAAAGAAATGATAGAGAAGAAAATTGCTGGTATGAATAAGACAATTACCAGAATAGCAATAAAGTTATTGCCCAAATTAAGAAAACTTGAGACTGAAAGGCTTGCTCATGCTTCCAGAAAGGAAAATTAAATGGAATTAATAAATCTTCTTAAAAAGTTATTGGCAAATTTATTTGTTTTGCGTTTCAATGCCCAATCATATCACTGGAATATAGAGGGGAAAGATTTTTATAGCAAACATACACTTTTTGGGGAGATTTATCTTGCATTAGATGCCCAAGTTGATATTATAGCGGAAATTCTTCGGCAGTTGGATGAGCGCGCGCCTCTATCTCTTGTTGAGTTATACGCATATAATACATTGGTTGAAGACACAGAAATACCCGATGATATGGTCGCATCATTATCTACAAATTTTAGTCACCTTGTTTTAATGTGCAATGAAGTAATTGATCTGGCAACAATCGAGAAAAACCACAACATCATCAATGTGGTTTCTAATCTCGTTTCAATACTTAAAAAATATATATGGTTTCTAAATTCAATGTTAAAACAAGGACAATAAGATGGAAAATGTTAATCCGTTCAAAGTTGTGTTAGAAGAAGATGATGACAAGAAAGTAATTTCTGAATACTCTTCTTGGGAGCGCGAATCTTTTATGAAGAGAGCAAATAATGAACATGCCTGGGAAAAGAAAGGAAAATCTATTGGTATGGCAGTTAATTATTATGATGAAAGAATGAAAGGCCGCGAACCTGGTTATATAGTTGTGCAGTTGATTGATCCTTCTACACATAAGGGAAAGGGCTATGATGGTGAATATGGTAAATACAGAGCTACAATATCTGGAAAAAATAATGGTACTCGCAAGGAAATAGGATTATTTGATACACAGGCCCAAGCAAAAAAAGAAGTAATTAACGCATATATCAAATTAATGATGTCCGAACCCAAGCCGAAAAATCTTTCTGAGATAGATGCCTCAAAATTGTTTCATGATAAAGCAATGAAAGCGAATATAAATGCCGAGATCAAGAAATTACTCGATGTTCATATATCAAAGTTTAATGCTAAAAGGATGGGCATGGATGATTTTGGTGATAAGATAATCAAAGCTCATTCAGTAATTGCCAAGAAATTTGGTATGAATCCACAAGCTGCTCAGAAAGTAATTAATGATTATGTTGATTCTAATGTGAAAATGAATGAGGATATAATAAAGATTAAATACTATGTACCGGTTAAAGAGATGGCAGATGTCCATCATTTTCGCGTTATAAATGAAAAGATTTATGCTTTTCCAGAAAAGGATGGTATTTCTTATGTTACTCCTTACGATACCGTTGATATTGCTGATAGTCGGCGTTTTATGGAAGTTGATGAGCATTATATTTTTGCGTAAATTTTAGCTACGGAAGATAAACTCATGACTACCGAGATTGAAGTGCAAGAAGCCACAGTTAGTACACGACAACATCCCTGGGGCGTTGTTAAATCTATTCATGTAAGAAGCCCTAAGGAATCTGTTAATAAGTTTTCTATTCCTCTTCATCCCCATCAACAGGAGATGTTACAGGATATGAAAGATGGCGATGAATATAAATTCACCGATGAAAAACGTCGGGCATGGAACGCTCGAAGAGAGGGCGATAATGTCCACTTTAAGGGTGGTAAGTATGGTACGCAGGCATGTTCTATTTGCCTTTCAGTAATGTTTGATTCTTCCGATGACGATCAAGGTGAGGAGAATAGCGATAGAGTAGATATCTATGGCAATCCTGTCACAGAAGTTAGCCATGATAAGTTGAAAAACTATCTTAAACAGGCTGCAATTAACAAAGGAGTGCATTCTTTTCAATCAACTGTTTCTGACGATGAAAAACATAAACATAAAGTTGAGAAAAGAAATGCTGGAATTGAAAACGCAATAAAGAGATTGATACGAGTATAAACATGTTTCTTTTACAATGGATTCCAGATGTTATTTTTCATGTCCTGACATTTTTTGCAATAGTTGGTGTGGGATTTTTTCTATCTCCATTTTCTTTCATTGTGCCGAATAAAAATGTCTTTACTATAATTGCCGTTGCGATATTTGGTATTTGCATGTACGGACAAGGCGGTATTACAGAACGTGCAATATGGAAAAAGAAGATGCTCGCTCTTGAGGTTGAGCTTGCGAGAGTGGAGACTGCTGCTGCTAATGTGACAGTCGAGACGATTACTAAATATGTTACAAAGACAAAAATTATTAAGGAGAAGGGAGATGTTATCGTTAAAGAAGTGCCCGTATATATTACTAAAGAAAGTGATGATAGTTGTATTATTCCTGATGGTTTCCGGGTGCTCCACAATGCAGCCATTGACGGCAAAATTCCCGACGCCCCCGGAGATACTAATGCAGCCCCCACAGCAATTAAACTATCTGGAGTTGCCGAAGTAATAGTTAAGAATTACTCAATACACAATCAGGTAGTTGAGCAATTGAAATCATTACAAGAATGGATTAGAGAACAGGAAAAAATCCATAACAAATAAGGAGTTATCAATATGTCACCTTTATGGAATAAAACAGATGCAGTAGGAAGTCGACCAAAATTTATTAATCTCGATGCAACGCCTATTACAGCGGGTTCATTCGTAGTTGGGAAAATGTATAAGATACTTGTTCCTGGCACCACGGATTTTACGCTAATTGGAGCTGATAATAGTGATGCTGGCACAAAATTCATTGCAACCGGCATCGGTACTGGTACTGGTACCGCAAATGTTATGTATCAAGAGATATATCCAACTGGTACAAAATTGATCATGGTTGATGAAGTAGAAGCCGCGACAAGCGAAGCGAAAGCATTGGGAATGCGAGGCGCTGGATGGTATGCGTATTGGACCCACAAAGATTCTTCGTCTTTCACTGCTGGATCATTTGTGACTGGGAAAATGTATGAGATACTTACTGCCGGCACCACAGACTTTACGCTAATTGGAGCCGATGATAGTAATGCAGGCACACAATTCATTGCAACTGGCGCTGGTACTGGTACTGGCACGGCTGCAGCCGTGCGGCAGAAAGTTGAGAAAATTGTCGCGATCACAGATTCGCATCCAAGCGTAGTTGGTGACACCGATTCTGATGATGTTCTATTTGGCCAAGACTAATGTAGCTACCTTGACTGTTACTTAATAGAATTTGGCTTCGTTGATTCCCAATTTTATGGTAAATATATCTGATGATACATTTATAAATCTCGCAATGTTACATTATAACAATCCAAGTTGTGTAACATTGCGAGATTTTCAGGAAGATATACAGTTATTGGCATATATCAAACGAAATTTATTCAGAAAAATTGAGACCCACAGATTAATAATTAATCATTTAATTATTTTATTTAATGTATTTGGTGATTTTGCAATTTATCTGTTGTTCTATAAGATACCACAGGAATACTGGGGAACACTTGCGACCTACTTATTATTCTTAAATAGAATGAAGGATGAGATATCACTTAACGGTAGATGTATTAGATTATCAGATTTGCATTTAGATCAAGAATTAATTACTACATTAAGGAAAATATAGTTAATGTCCTTAACAAAAAATATATTAGCATTGAAAATTTTATCAATGTTGGTTACTCCATTTGATAAAACTGATGCGTTTAAATATGGTGTAATTGATGCGGATGGTAAAAGATTACGCAATCCTTCTGATCTGAAAACTCCCGAGGAAAAGAGTTCTTATACATTCTTAGAAAGACTTGTTTTCAACATTAAACGGCTTATCGGTAAACTTCCTGGTGGTAATACAAAACTTGCCAATATTGTAGCTGCATACTTCTTAGTAAAAGAACATTATGATACCGATACTGAATATTCCATTGAGTATTTGAGCGAACAACTAAACAATATTCTCGATATGGATTTTGTTCCTATTGAGGAAACACTTGATGTTATTAACTTCTTTTCATCTCTGAACGAAGAAGAAGGTAACATTGCACCAGCAGATACACCAGCTAATAAAACGGGTTCTGCTATTTCTACCGATATTCCTTTATTAAATAAGTTCAAGCAAGAAAAACCCAAATTACTCCAGAGAAAGAAAAAAGAAATTTTTCCAAAAAATGATGATACATCAAATAATGTTCAGCCAAACAAAGAAATTTCTATTGCAGAAATTTCCTCTTTGTTGCCCCCTCCTCCTCCCAATTCGTCGGTTTCACCGGTTACAAATATCATAGAAGGTAATACTCCTAAGCGGTGGAAGATGAAGGTTAACCGTGATGTTGAGACCGGTCTAATATCTACTGTTGATATCGAAGAAATTCTGTAAATTTTTTTAAAAAATCGTAAAATAATTGTTGCAATTCCCTTTCAGATGGTGTATATTATATTTGTAGTGATGAGTGAGTGAGTGACTGTCCCGGCACTTGAACACGTCGGTAAGTGTTGTAATTATAACTCCCATACCTCAACGGTTAGAGGACGCGGCTTATAACCGTGCTATCCAAGTTCGAGTCTTGGTGGGAGTACCAAAAAATAATGGAGTTTGATATGGTTATTCATCCCGCAGATGTGATTGATTTACTTCAGAACACAAGCTCATCAAAAAAGAAACTGGAAATTCTGAGTAACTATAAGAATGTTGATAGATTAGATGATTTCTTTCTATACGCACTTTCTTATAAGAAAGTGTTTAATATCAGAAAGATTCCTGTATATACTAAAGAGTCAAGTGTATATTCGCTTGATGATGGTTTTCAACTGCTTGATGCATTAGAGTCAAGGGCAACTACTGGCAATGCTGCCATTGCTCTTCTTAGTGACTATCTTTCTAACACCGATGAAAAAAATGCATCATTGATAATCAGAATTATTAAGAAGGATCCAAATTGTGGAGTAGATTATAAGACAGTCAATAAAGTATGGAAAAATCTAATTGATGTATATCCTGTTGCTCTTTGTGAAAAGAGTAACGAAAAGAATAAGCAATACATTAAATTTCCCGCTTATTGTCAGGAAAAGTTTGATGGTTTAAGAATCAATATTGTCGTCAATGCTGGTGCAGTAGAGTGTTTTACCAGGAATGGTAAAAATATTAATCTCATGAATTGTTTGGATGATGATGCGCTATTGATTGCGGGGGGCGATCCCGTCGTTCTTGATGGCGAAGCAATTTGTATTAAGGATGGTGAGATTCTTCCCAGAAAAATTTCCAACGGTATCTTGAACAAAGCAATCAAGGGAACTATTACAAAAGAAGAAGCTGAACTTGTTCATGTTGTTCTATGGGATATGATACCAATTATTGATTTTAATCGTGGTATATATGATGTACCATATAAGAAAAGAATCCATGAACTTTCTGATAGAGTAATTGCAAATAAATCATGGAAAATAAGTGTAGTTCAATCTGATGTGGTAAATTCTTGGGATGATGTAATGATTCTATTTTATCATGAATTATCTGTTGGACATGAGGGCGTTATTGTAAAAGATATGAGAGCTTCATGGGAAAATAAGCGATTAAGAACTCAGATTAAGTTGAAAGCAGAAAATGATGCTGATCTTCTTTGTGTTGGTACTACTCCGCATTCAAAGAAACCCGGTATGATTGGTAGTTTGATATTAACAACTTCTGATGGATTACTCTCTGTTGAGTGCGGTTCTGGGTTAACTGATGATCTTAGGAAACAAACACCAGAACACTTCGTGGGTAAGATTGTTGAAATTACCTATAATGAGATAATTTCTTCTGAGGGTAGAGATACCAAATCTTTGTTTTTGCCCATATTCAAGACGGTTAGAGTTGATAAGAGCGAGGCAAATTCGTTATCTGAATTGAAATAATTGTTGCAATTTTATTTCAACTATTGTATATTGAATGTAAGATTAACTTATTTAATGGAGCTCCGACGATGATTATCAAATGGATTAAAGACAAGCATGGCATTACGGGTGTGATTATTGCTAAATTGGTTGATTCTGAATACGCAATTGGTTGGTCAAAGGTTCATCCAATTGATAGAACAAAAAAATTTGATAAGGTTCGTGCGCTCTCCATAGCCATTGGTAGAGCAAATAAACGAGTGCCCATATATAATTATCACCCAACATCAATAAGTCATAATATGCCCAAATCGTTTGTTGTCAATCATCTTGAACCCTTTGTTGAACGGTGTCAGAGATATTTTCATACACAAAATGTACCAGTTAATACGGGGTAGTATTGATATGGAACTTTTCATGAATCCGAATGAATTTTCTTTGTTCATTGAAACAACTGCAAATGAAAAAAATGCTCTTTGTATTGAGACAATCGTTTCTTTTTGCGCGAAAAATGATATTAATATTGACCAAATAGCGTGTTATGTTAATGATTCACTTAAAAGTAAGCTCGCAGTTGAGTTTGCTGATGTTGGCATGATGGAGAAGAAGGATTCAATTTTTGATCTAATGGAGGATTGACCATGAATGTTATTGTTGATTTAGATGATGCTGAAACCAGAGAGGAGCTTATTGAATCTCTGAAAAAGAACGAACTGCGAATGGTTTTCACCAAATTAAATGGAGAAGAACGGGAGATTTATTGTACACTAAAAGAAGATGTTATTTCTGGTAGCGGTTATCAATATAAAGATAACAAAAGAAAGAAGAATTCAGATATTTTAGTTGTCTGGGATGTTGATGCCGATGGATGGCGATCAATGCGCTGGGATTCAATTAAAGAATATGATAACGTAACGGAGACAAATGATGCAGCTTAACGCCAAATTGAATGATCCTAATGTAAAGAAGCGAATCAAGAGCATTATGAGCGAATCTTCTGCCGCTCTTACTCGCATCGAAGATGAACGGGTATTTTTGAAAGATACCGTTTCTGATCTCTCTGACGAATTTGATATTCCTAAAAAGATCATCAAGAAAATGATTAAGGCATATCATAAGCAAAGTTTTAATGAGGAATCAGAGGAACAAGAACAGTTTTTGGACATTTACCAAACTGTCATGTTGTCTAATGTGACCACAGGATAACAGGAGGTAGCCACGATGACCACAGAGAAACGCAACAACTATTCAGTTGCAAAAAAAGTAACAATTGCCATATTGGTATTGGGCGCATTTGCTGTTTGTTGTACACCAGCATATGCCAATGGACGAGGCAGGGCGAATATTCATAATTATCATGAATACGGGCATGGTTATAGACATATACATGGAAGATATTATGACGATTTTGTACCAGGATTGATTATTGGTACAACTACTGGTATAATTTTAGGAACAATTATTGAATCAAATAAACAACCTGTACCACAAACTGCATATCCCAGGACAGTAGTTATTCCTGTCTATGATGTGAATGGGAATTTCGTTGGATATAAAGAGGTTGTTCGGTGATAAGAGGTGCATACAGAAGAGGAATTCCTGAGAAAGACAGCCACGACGAAAGAACTCACCGTGGCTGAGCTGGTGAAAATCCTGGGATACAATGTAAAAATCGTAAAATAATTGTTGCAATTCCCTTTTAGATGGTGTATATTATATTTGTAGTGATGAACAAGCGAGATTAACCTGATGAACAAGCGAGATTAACCTGATGAACAAGCGAGATTAACCTAAATTATGAGGCGATAAGATGGCAGAAAACAAATTGAGAAATCGTTCAGTGAAGAAAACCACAATTGATCATATAGCAAATGTCGAGAAGCAAAGGGCGGCAATTAAGGCAAAGGAACCCATTGTTTCTCTGGGTATCAATTACGATTCTTCTCTTAACGATTTCTATAATTATCATAATCAATATTCAGATGATAAAACTGTTGTTAAATGGATTAAGAAGTATTACGTATCAGAGCGTGATGGAGAAGCAATAAAGATATTTGAAAATGCTCCTGACTGTGAGTTGCGTTCACTCGGATTACTCGTTCGGGTTCTGATGCGAGGCGGAGAACTTGAACCCCGTCATTATGATAGAATTACATATCTATATGACAAACTTGAACAGAAATACGCACCGGCAATTTCTTCCTCTAATCCTAAGCCAACAATCCAAACAAATCTCATTAATGTGGCAGATAATCTTATTAGTGAGATTGATTGCGCGTTTGATGATTTTATTACGGATAATAAGTCATTCGAGATTGAACGGTTCATTGCTCATAACAAGATTTCATCTCCAGTGGCGAATAAAATTGCAGAACATTTTAATGTATTGTTGTGTGAGCTTAAAGAAGCTCTTTCTTGTAAAGATCCCGACTTGAAAGAGGGCTATGTTGATCACTTTGGTAAAGTTAAGATTAAGAAGATGATCGCTTTCGTTGAGGCGATCATCAATGGTTGTTTGCAACATAAACAGAACAAGAAGAGTGAAAGAAAGCCCCGGGCAAAAAAGAAAAAGCCAGCCAATCTTTTGGTGGCGAAGATGAAACATATCAAGAAATGGGGCAAGTTGGAAAGTGTTGATCCCAAGACAATTATTGGTGCAAAATTAGTGTGGTTGTATGATACTGCTAAACGAAGACTGTTCTCTTACTATGCTGTGGATTCTGATGGATTAACAGTGAAAGGTACAACAATTCTTAATTTTGATGTCACCAAGTCTGGTAATAAAGGTATCAGAAATCCCGATAAGTTTTTCTCCAATATCAATCTCTCTAAAAAGAATATGGAAAAAATATATAATTCTGTCAAGGGAGTTAATAAAAAAAATAATGGCAGAACAAACGATAATGTTTTGATTCTGGCAGCATTCTAAAAGGATTATATCACTATGCCGATTCTCGTTGATTATAGCCAAATTGCCCTTGCTTCTGTGTTTCAGTTTCCCAATGATTTTAAGAATGATGCTGATGAAGCAAAGATTGAATCATTGATGCGGCATGTGGTTCTTAATTCCCTTCTTAATTACAAAAAGAGGTTTAGTAATTTTGGTGAATTGATAATCTGTTGCGATGGTAAGAAATATTGGCGAAAAGATTTGTTTCCTTATTATAAAGCCCATCGTGCTAAGGGAAGAAAAGCCAGTGGACTGAATTGGAAATTGATCTTTGATACAATGAGCAAATTTCGGGAAGAACTGCGAGAAGTATTTCCTTACAGGGTAATTCACGATGAGTATTATGAAGCTGATGACATTATTGGTGTAATGACTAAATATTTTCAGGATAATGAACTCGATGGTGGAGAGGGATTATACGCTTTATCTGGTGGAGAACCAAAACCAATTCTGATTCTTTCCAGTGATAGTGATAATTACCAACTACATAAATATAATAATGTGAAGCAATATAATCCTGTCACTAAGAAGTTTGTTACCAGAAAGAAAGACGAGATAAATAAAGTATTGCTGGAAAAAATTTGTACTGGCGATTCTGGTGATGGTATACCCAATATTCTTTCTGATGATGATACATTTGTTCATGAGAATAAGAGACAAAAACCATTTAGAAAAGTTAGACTGGATTCATTTTTTAAGTATGGAGTAGATGCATGTGAAAACCAGAATGAGAGAAGGAATTTTCAGAGAAATGAAGCTCTGATTTCTTATGAAAAAATACCACAAGAAATTCAAGAGAAAATTATTGACATATATAAACAGAAAGAGTATAATAAGTCATCAAACAAGATCATGAACTATTTTATTAAACATCGGTGTAAGATACTAATGAATCATATTGAGGAGTTTTGATATGGCTATGCGCTCAATGATCACACAAGTTAATTGTTTCTACAGTGGTTATAATCCTATTTTCCATGAAAGTGTTACTGAGATCAAGATTGATGATGAAGCCGGCGGACCGTATATTACGATGAAACAGACCCGCGATGATAACGAATCTGTTTTGAAATTTGATATTGATGAGTTGGAGTACGTATTTGCGGAAGCAAAAAAATTGTTTGATCAAGCTAATAAAATTTACGAAGAGGAAAATCTTTATGACAAAACACATTCCTGAAATACTCAAAGAGATTAATGATAATCCAAAAAATCTCAATGAATATATTAATAACTATGCAATAAAAATGCTTTTGCAATATGCGTTTTCGCCCAATGCAAAATTGCTGCTTCCGGATGGTTCACCGCCATATAAGAAAGATGCCGCTCCAATTGGCATGACCCCAGCAAATTTTTATCAGCATATAAAGAAATTATACGTCTTTCTCCGGAAAGATTTGAGTGCAGTACGAAGGGAACAACTTTTTATTCAGATGCTTGAGGGCATTCATGAATCTGAGGCAGAAATTTTAATCGCAGTGAAAGATCAGTGTCTTACCAAGTTATATCCAAATATAACTGCTAAATTAGTTGCATCGCATGGTATTATTACTGATACTGCATCTGGTACGACATCGGGTACTGCACCACAAACACAAACAAAAAAACGTCGAGGACGCCCACCCAAACAGAAAGCGGAACAGAAGAAAGATAAACAACCAAATACAATTGTTGTTAAAATTGATGATAATTTGAATATAGCAGATAACCTTAATGGGTAATTAGCAGTAAAGAATACTTTTAACTTAGGGGAGGGATAAGACACCAATAATGAAAACATATTCAAATTTCAGAGAAGAAATAACTATGTTAGAGGGCGTGGTTGATGATGTCCTTAATATGGGATCGAAATTTCTTTATCGTTGGAAAGAAAAATGGATATTCAACACGCACCATGGCTTTGATAGAATCAAAGAGCGTTCAAAATTGACAATTGATGAACTCAAAAAACTATTTCGGAACGCAATTGAAAAAGTGAAGGATTTTAGGGGAAATGTTGGCAAGAATATCTTATTTTATAGCAAAAGCCTAAATCAGGGATTTGTGTCTGCCGTTGAGCCTACTGGTTTGTCATTGATTACATTTTTACCACCAGGTAAATCTTTTGCCAAGAGTGGTACTGATAAGATGGTTATCGAGGGCGTTGAAGAACTCGGTGAGGATTTCGTCATTGATATATATGAGGAAATTGATTGATGGAAAACACAAAATCAAATTTTATTCGTCATGTAGAGGTGCAAACTTTTGGTGCAGTACATATCATTCTTTTGTCAAGAGAAGTCAATCAGAAACGAGTCTATAAACCGTTTCTTACACATTTTGTAGATAAAGAAAATCATTTTTCTATGACTATGCCATTAAACATTGAAAATGATGATCGTGATGCTCTTCTTCTCTCTGTTGCTTCTGCTGCTAAATTACTATATAGAAGTGTGGGTAGTTTAGTAAACATATTTGACGAAGATACGAGGGAACATATTGACTTTGTTGATCTAAACGATATTTTTGCCGCAATTGCCGTAAGGGCAAACCAATTTGAGCCCCAGGCAACAACTGTTCATTAAATTATTAACTCGTTTGTTAATTATTTTTGAGTAAAATTAATATATAGGTGAATAAGTGACTGTATTTGTAGATGTATTGATTGATAGTGAGGATTGCCGAGGGATTCCTACCTATGAAACTGACGGTTCTTCTGGATTTGATCTGAGATCAACTATAAATTATGTTCTTGAACCAGGAATGTCAGTTTTAATACCAACAGGATTACGATTTAAAATACAAAACGGATATGAGTTACAGGTCAGAAGCCGGTCTGGATTGGCACTAAAGCATGGAGTAGTTGTTTTGAATCAGCCAGGAACCATAGATTCTGACTATCGCGGTCTCGTTGGCGTAATTCTTATTAATCTAAGTAAAAAGCCCTTTGCTATTAATAAGGATGATCGAATTGCCCAGGGTGTTATTACTCCTGTAGAAAGGGCAGTATTGAGAGTAGTATCACAAAAAGATTATGAAAATGATATGACTAATCGTGGTAGTAGAGGATTTGGTAGTACGGGTAAAACGTGAACAACATAACTTACATAGTAAAATGTTTCAACGATAAGCATGGAGATATGCGTCCAATTAATTATAGTGATTGTCCGAAATATCAACAATGCCAGAGTAAAGAACCATGTTTTGATTCCATATTGAACAGGCAATGTTCTGGCATCATCATTGGTAAAACACTTCAGAGAGATATTGATAAAAACTTAACAATTATTGAATGTAGATATAGCCCGGAGAAAATTATATGAATCCACTTCAGAAATACATGCACATATCGAAATATGCTCGATTTATGGACGATGTAAAACGCAGGGAAACGTGGGAAGAAACTGTCAATAGATATGTGAATTTCTGGAGAGAGAAATATCCTGAATTGGGCGATGAATTACTTGAAGTCCATAATGCTATTCATTCTCTTCATGTAATGCCATCTATGCGGGCGCTAATGACTGCGGGTAAGGCATTAGATAGGGATAATGTTGCTGGTTATAATTGTGCAGGTATCGCCATTAATCATCCCAGGGCGTTTGACGAAATTTTCTTTATTCTCATGAATGGCGCGGGGATTGGATTTTCGGTAGAGAGAGAATTTATTAATGAATTGCCTGAAGTCGCGGAGGAATTTTTTGATACCGATTCTACAATTACCGTATCTGATAGTAAGATAGGATGGGCATCAGCATTTAGGGAACTCATTTCACTTCTATACGCAGGCAAAATACCAAAGTTTGATTTTAGTAAGATTCGTCCTGCTGGCGCAAGGCTCAAGACATTCGGTGGTAGAGCAAGTGGTCCGGGCGCAATTGATTTGCTTTTTCAACAAACAATTAGAATATTCAAGAATGCTGCGGGTAGAAAACTCAATAGTCTTGAATGTCATGATTTAATTTGTCATATTCTTGATGCTGTTATTGTTGGTTCAGTTCGTAGGGCAGCCGGCATATCATTTTCAAATCTTACTGATGATAGAATGCGAAGAGCAAAAACTGGTAACTGGTGGGAGACTGATCCCCAGAGAGCTTTAACAAATAATTCAGTTATGTATACAGAAAAGCCAGATTTAGATAGCTTTATTGGTGAGATGCGGTCCCTTTATAAAAGTAAATCCGGTGAAAGAGGTATTGTTAGTCAAACTGCGATGAAGAAAAAAGCTGTTAAGATGGGAAGGGATCCAGAAGGTTATTATCTCTTGAATCCATGCGCCGAGGCAATTTTACTGAGTACTGGTGGATTTTGTAATCTATCAGAGGTAGTTATACGTGCAGAAGATACGCTTGATGTTTTGAAAGAGAAAGTTAGAATTGCCACTATTATTGGTACTTTGCAATCAACATTGACCGATTTTAGATACCTCAGGAAAGTATGGAAGAAGAACGCTGAAGAGGAGCGATTGCTTGGTGTATCGCTAACTGGTATCATGGACCATGAAGTAATGTGCGGCAAAACCCAGAAGTATGTTGATGGTATTTCTGTCGGTTCCCTTGTCATAGATTGGTTAAAGGAAATGCGTCTTGTTGCAAAAGAAACTAACGAGGAATTGTCCCAGAAACTTGGAATTAATCAGAGTAAACAATTAACGCTATTGAAACCAAGTGGAAGTGTCTCATTGTTAGCAGATTCTTCATCTGGTATACATCCCAGATACGCAAAATATTATATTCGGAGAGTTACACAAGATATTAAAGACCCATTAACTAATTTGATGATTGATGAAAACATTCCTTATAGCGTTAATGGAGAGAAAATTATTTTTGAATTTCCATGTAAAGCATCAGAAAATGCAATTTGCCAGAAAAATCTTGATGCAATGAGGCAACTTGAGTTATGGAAAATTTACTCGGAACATTGGTGTGATGGCAACCCCAGCCAGACAATTTATTATGATGATAATAATTTTATGGATGTTTGCTCATGGGTTTATAAAAATTGGGATATTGTTGGAGGATTATCATTTTTCCCAGTAAATGATCATATATATAAGAATGCACCATTACAAGAAATTACCGAGAAAGAGTATAATGAACTAATGAACAGTTTTCCCCAGAGCATTAGGTGGAATAGATTATCCGAATATGAATTTGATGACCAAACAACATCGTCACAAGAGCTTGCTTGTGCCGGCGGACAGTGTGAGATATAAATATGCCTATCTATGTATTTGAATGCAAAAACTGTGGCAAGGTGAAAGAGGAATACTTTTCTTCTAATGACTTGACAAATGCGCCAGAATGTTGTAAAGTAAGTATGAGGAAAATACCAGCAAATACTTCTTTTCAATTAAAGGGTAAAGGATGGGCTAAAGACGGTTATCAAAAGTGATGTTATCGGTAGTTTACTTTTACCTGTGAATCATAGGGATTCGCAGATAATTTAAAAGAGGAGTAGAAAATGTTTAAAACAAAAATTATGGTTCTTGTCGGTGTTTTTTCGTTGGTTTGTAGTTCGGCATTTGCTGATGTAGATGGATATCGGGGTGAAGTAGAATTAAAAAAGAAAGTTGGTGATGTTGATGTTGTAGTACAAGAACGGGTTGATATGGATAAGAATGGCAAAACCCAGCTTCATCATACCGCGATTGAAGGAACTACATCTCTGGTAAAAAATGTTGATATTGGTGCCGCTCTTCAGCATAGCTGGTCCCGAAATGGTAAAGAATGGGATACTGAATTGCGTCCTACTGTTTTTATTACACCGAAGCTCAGTCTTGGTATAATTGATCTTTCAGATAAAAATTCTGTTGATTACCGTATTCAAGAAAATGCAAGTGATGAGTTTTATTATAAGAATAAGCTGACCGCCATGTTTCCGATGCGCTTTTTTATTACCAACGAGTTTACTTATGGTTTTGGTGAAGGAAAAATTACACTGAATGAGCTTGACCTGGGTAAGATTTTTGCGGTAACTAAAAATGTTGATATCGCGGTTTCTTATAAGATTAGTAATGATCGCGTCTTGGATACTTCCTCAAGCATGATAGTAGCCACGATGGGATTTAGATTTTAACACAATCTAACCTCCTCCTTTAGATTGTGTTATGAGTGGCATCTATTTTTATGGATGCCACTTTTTTTATCATTAGGCGATCATTAGGCGAAAATAATTGTTGCAATTCCCTTTCAGATGGTGTATATTATATTTGTAGTGATGAGTGAGATTAACTTAAATTATGAGGTAACAGAATGTATCAGAAGACAACCCATCGTTTTTGTGATTTTTGGTATAAGATGTCCAAAATCGCAAGACCCGGCGGCGACAATACTTGGTATGAGTGGGTCATAGTCATGAATATGTTTCCTGAGAGGTTTCATAGTTGAAGAAATTAATTTTGACTGATGCTGATGGGGTTCTTCTTGATTGGGAGCGTCCGTTTCATTATTGGATGCTTTCCCTGGGACATAAACCATCTAAAAATTATCGTAACCACTACAATATTGCAGATAGATATTCTACAGTTAAAGCGAACCAGAAAAAGAATATTGTAAGTGCCTTTAATAATTCTTTCATGATAAAAAATCTACCAGCGTTTCGAGACTCCGTTAAGGTAGTCGAGCATCTGGTAGATAACGGATATATTTTTCATGTAATCACTTCTATTAGCGATAATGAAAGGGCACATAAGAACAGAATTGATAATCTTCATGCTCTGTTTGGTAAAAAGGCATTTCATAAGATAACATGTCTTGGAACTGGAGAGGATAAAGATCATGTTCTTTCTGAGTATAAAGATTCTGGGTTAACATGGATTGAAGATCATGTTAAGAACTATCATCTTGGCAATAGTATGGGGCTTAATAGTTTTCTGATGCTCCATGAATACAATAATGTTCCTGGTGGTAAAATATTAAGCAATTGGAAAGATATACTAATCTATTTGTAAATACAGGGTATCACAAAATGGAAAAGCCACAGTGCCGAGTACCAGTAGCAAAACCAATAATCATGCATCAATCAACTAAAGATTATAATCGGCGTTCAACTATTTTTACCGAAGAGTCCAGTGATGAAGATATTCACGATGATGATGTTAGCGAAAAAAGAAGCGAGGAAGAGCAGATACAAAGTTCAGGTCGGCGCCGTGGTGGTTTCTGGTAATCGGGTTATAACAAAGGGATATAATCAGATTCGTTCTTGTAATAGATTAACCACATATACATCCTGGAACAATTCTCTTCATGCAGAGAGAGATGCTCTCAGAAAAATTAGTCATAAAGAAGTTTGTGGCTCCACAATTTTCATCTATCGTGAATATAAAAATGGCATGCCCGCTATGGCAAAACCATGTAATTCATGTTATAATCTACTAAAACAGTATGGAGTTAAACGTGTAATATTCACGATACCAGATTATCCATTTTTCAGAGAGGTAAGGATTGGGAAATTTTCGATTTAACAAACATCAGCGAAATCAGTTTATCTTTTTTTCTTGTTTGTTTATACTTGTTGTTCTGGCGATGCAATGGAATCATATCGCAAGAGGGTATGAACTCCACAAATTGAAACAGAAAATTCATAATGATTATATTAAAGATAAACAAGACTGTGAAGTTATTAAATCATATATCACCCAGAGAAACACGAAAATTAAGTATTCCATAGCAGAGAAAATAGCAAAAAGTATAGTTAAACAATCGAGGGAATGTGATGTCCCTCAGGAATTAATCATTGGTATCATTGAAAAAGAAAGCATGTTTAAGCCAGATGCGATCTCTAATAAAAATGCCCGGGGTTTAATGCAAGTTCTTCGTGGGGATATTGTTATTGATAGAACAAAGACTACCAATATTGATTATAATATTGAGATGGGTACTTCAATTTTTCTGAAGAAAATGCAATATGCTAATGGCGATGTCTCATTGGCATTAGAAAAATATAGTGGAGGAGCAAAGAATTATAGCGAAAATGTCTTGACAAATGCAGGAAGATTTGTTATATATAAAAAGATAGCGAAAAGAAATATCACCGTTGCATTACTTGATTAGGAGATATTATGGTAAAGAAAAAAGTGCCTGATGTTGTTGTTACAGAGACAAGTGAATATGATAATTTTGTGGGTAAGAAAGAGAGTTTACCAGGAACATTATCAGATGTCTTTGGAGATGATCTTGTTCAGGAAAATACAGATGATAAACTCTGGAAGAAGCATTGGGTAGGCATGCCAGAGTATTCTCAGGATGATAATCCTACATATAAGACACTATATGTCCATTTTCGATCAGAAGAAGATTATCGAGCATTCGGTAAGTTAATCAATCAGAATATATCAGTGAAAACTAAGTCTATTTGGTATCCTAAACTCGATAGAGTAAAGAATGCTCTGATGCGCTGGATAGAGGAGGAGTAAGTGACGACTAATCCTAAGTATCCAGTTTATATTGTCTCAAAGGGTCGTTCTGATACGATGCTCTCCTCAAGGGCATTATCAAGAATGAAAATTCCGCATTACATAGCGATTGAACCCCAAGATTATGAAGATTATGACAAATCATTAGATACCTTTGGAATTAGAAAATATGTAACATTACTTGTGCTTCCATTTAGTAATCATGGAGATGGTCCAGGACGAGCAAGGAATTGGTGCTGGGATCATACAATTCATCTCGGTGCAAAGAGATTTTGGGTGATGGATGATAATATAGAATCTTTTTATAGACTGCATAATAATTGTAGGATTCGAGTTGAGAGCGGTTGCATGTTCAGAGCAATGGAAGATTTCAATGATAGGTACTCTAATGTACCAATGTCTGGATTGCAATATAGATTTTTTTGTGCGCCCAACCAATCATATCCACCGTTTGTATTGAATACTCGAATTTATTCTTGCGCATTGATTGATGTGAATTGTAAACATAGATTCAGGGGAAAATACAACGAAGATACTATCATAAGTTTGGATATCCTTAAAGATGGTGACTGTACTATTCAGTTCAATTGTTTTTTACAGGGTAAGGCGGCAACACAGACAATTAAGGGAGGCAATACACAGGAGTTTTATCATGTAGAAGGAGAGATGGACACAAAGAAATGGATTGATGGTGTTAATCCTTCTGGTACTATTAATAAAAGTCAAATGCTTTATGATGCCCATCCAGATGTTACTACTCTTGTATGGAAGTATAAACGAGTTCATCATTATGTAAATTATTTGCCGTTTAAAGATAATAAATTAAAGTATATAGATGGATATGATCCTGATAAAGAACCATTGATAAATAATTATGGACTAAAGTTGATTCAAATGAATGACTTGAGTGATCTTGATACACTAACACAGAAATAATGGGAGAATAATCATGCAGAATAAAGAATTGGAGAGTTATATTCGGGAAGTTGTTAATCTACAGAAAGAATTTGATTCGTTCTGGGATAAAGCGGAAGAGATGTTTAATATGGATCCGGAATCCAAGTTTTTTGAGCGATTAACCGTACCCATTGATAAAGCAGTTACCTATATAGATTCAGAACTGGCAAAATATGGCGCAACTGATTCTTGGATGGGTTATTTTGTATATGAAAATGATTGTGGTGAAAGAAAATTTACAGTCAATATACCGACTGATAATGGATACGAAAAGGTATATACACTAAACTCCGTTGATACATTTATCAATTTCTTGGAACTTGAATACGGAGTATAAACATGAAGCCATTCTTTATTGAATTAACGACACAATATCAAGAAATTAAGATTATGGTTAATGCTAATCAAATTGAAACCATGTTACCAACTGTTGATGGCACGCGCGTTTTCTTTGCTTCTGCCGGTAGACGATCTTATTACACCGATGTTACCGAAAGTGTTAGTGATATTGTAAATTTGGTAGAAAGCAGTAACAAATAATATGGGACAATCTTTGTAAACTACACTAAAGCTATGCTTATGTAGTTTCCTTTCTGAGGAAATTTTATGAAAGAGTATAAAGTGATTGTTGGTGATAATGGTACTAAGTGCTGGTATCTGAATGGCAAACGTCACCGTGAGGATGGTCCTGCTGTTGAGTATGCCAATGGTACTAAGTGTTGGTACTTGAATGATAAACGTCACCGCGAGGATGGTCCTGCGATTGTTGAAGCTGATGGCGATAAGCATTGGTACTTGAATGGTGAACGTCATCGCGAGGATGGTCCTGCGATTGAGTATGCCAATGGTACTAAGTGCTGGTATCTGAATGGCATCAAACACAAAAAAATCAATAAATGCTCACTTGACCGACTTGTTATGCGTTTTCGGCTTGCAATTGTCCGAGCCGTTTGCTGGATATTACTTCCTCGCGGCGTATGGATTGGAAAGCATTTCGGTGCCTATACCTGCCGATGGAGTGTGCATCTTGGGAAGCTGGATAAATGTGGTGTGTTGCAAGGTTTGAGTGATCGTGATGCTGGTATGTAAAAAGCGGCATGCCAGACATGCCGCTTGGCTATCACAAAATCCAAATTCATTAGAAATGGTATATCGTTTTATCTTAAAATATAACGTAAAAACATAAAATAATGGTTGCAATTCCCTTTCGTATGGTGTATATTATATTTGTAGTGATGAGCGAGTGAGTGAGATCAAATTACAATATAAGGTAACAAAATGCTAAAGGTAACAATCAAAAGGTTGGGTCGGGGATATCAGGGAAGAGTTGAATATTACAGAGATAATCTAAAACTGTGGCGCGTAGATACGGGCATCTTCAGATTAACAAAGGAAGATGCAGAAAAAGATGCGTTGCTTTTACGTGCCGATATGATTGAGATGTCCTACAATTAAGGAGACTTTTCACAATGAAATCTTTTGTGGCTATCATTGCTATCTTTGTTCTTTTTGGTACTGCTGGGTATATCGAAAACAGTGATATTGGTATTGTGCCGATGATTCTACTGTGTTTTGTTCCTTTATCAGTTCTTGGTTATATTATTATTTCAAACGGAGACAACCTGCCATGATTATTGATCTAAGTCTGAAAAATTCTGATTTATATTCTGGCTGCGAAATTGAAGAAGTTGCTGGGAGATTGAATCTTATAACCCCCATGAAAGAAGCTGTAAATATTGTTGGTAGAAATATCAATAATATCATTAGAAATAATCAGGATGAACTACGAGATCGGGTTATTCTCACTGGTCCCATGGCAGTATGGGCATATATGGTAGTATTTCATGCTGTTGTTCATTTATTCACTGAGGTTCGATACAACGATGGAAGAAGCGAGGCTGTTCTTTCTCGCCATGGTGCACCGCTATGAAAGTAAATATTCCAAATTATAAAACATTTATTGGACCATATCAGATTGCGGATACACTGAGATTCATTGGTGTATCTCCAGAAAGACGATTTGAAATTGGTACTTGGATTCATGATACATTTCCCAGATTCAATGATTTTTGTAATCAAATATATGAATGGCGCTCAGAGAGAAAAGACAAGATAAAAATTTATAGTTATGATACATATAGTCTTGATGCTACTCTTGCTAAAGTGATTCATCCGGCGTTGGTTGAATTCAGAAAGAAAACCAATGGATATCCTGCAAATGTAGGTAGTGAAAAACGCTGGAAAATAATTTTGGATGAAATGATCTGGGCGTTTGGTGAGTATAATAGTGATTGGGAAGAACAATTTCATCATGGTAAAGTAGATGTGATGGAATTTGAGAGAGAAGATGGAATGTTTGAAATGGTGCCGACTGATAAATATACGCATTGGTTTGATAAAGAAGGTTATAAGAAACATCAGAAGAGAATACAACGTGGTATAAATCTATTCAGTAAATATTATCAAAATCTATGGTGGTAAAGAATGGAAAAAATCAGAAAAGTAAATAAACCATGTCCCTTTTGTGGTACAACAGAACTATTAGTGATTAATACACCTAATGTTGGTGTGGTCGCGCTCTATTGTCAAGGTTGTCCCTGTGGGCTTGAGGATAACAGTAAAACTCTGAAGGAGTTGATTACAATCTGGGAAGGTAGAGTGGAATAATGCCGACATATACATTCAGGAACATTTATACTAATAAGATATATGATGAGATAATGCCATATTCTGCTATTAGTAATTATTTGAATGATCATCCGGATGTTCTTCGATATTATGGACCAGGGACTGCGCCATCTATAGGAGATGCAATGCGAATGGGTATCAGGAGAATTGATAATGGTTTTAGGGATGTTTTGACCAATATCGCAGAGAAAACACCTGGTGGACAAGGATTAAAAGATAGGATACGGTGAATCATGTACAGAATTAAAGAAATTTTTCCAAACTGTAAACATCACCAATTATGGGAAGATACTCTGGAGAATACCCTTCCCATGACCTCTATTAATACAAAATTACGAGTCTGTGCATTTTTAGCACAATGTGGTCATGAATCAGCGGAATTCAATGTATTGGAAGAAAATCTTAATTATTCTGCTTCTGCTTTACTTCGTGTATTTCCCAGATATTTTAATACAGGTAATGTAGAAAAATTTGCCAGGAAACCGTCATTGATTGCCAATAAAGTTTATGGTAATAGAATGGGAAATATTGGTCCAGAAGATGGATGGAAATACCGGGGCAGGGGATTAATCATGCTTACTGGTAAAAGTAATTATAGTAAGTGTTCTATTGATCTTTTTGATGATGATAGGTTGATTGATAATCCAGATATGTTACTTGAACCCGAGACTGCCGTATTGACTTCTATATGGTTCTGGGAAAGAAATGATCTTAATCATTGGGCGGATCTCAGTGATATAAAAACACTAACGAAGAAGATCAATGGTGGATATCATGGATTAGAGAACCGAGTGAAATTCTATAATCGAGCAATGGGCTACCTTGATTAACAAAATAAAAATATTGATTGCCGCAATAGTAATGGGAGTGAACATTACAATATTGTACTTAATTTTCAATAGGACAACATAATGGAGATAATTAAACCAAGGGTGGAACATTTTGCAGAGACACCAACCGATCTCGATGGTTGTTTAAAACTAATCGAGAAGTGTGGTAGAACTTGTTATAATTCATTGGACAAAATTACCGAAACATCTGCAAAAGAATTTGTGGAGATGCTTCTTCTTAGAAACCACACAGCGATGCTTGAGCATTCAAACTTCATCATGGAAGTTGGTGAAGATGTCTGGTCTAATTTTAGAGGTAAGTATCATCTTAAATATCGAGATCATATAAACGAGAAATGTTACATTGGTGGTAATTACCGAGCTTGGTTAGAGTATTTTCAATTCACTGATCTTAATTATTTTTCTTGTGAGTGTGAGGTAATACCTAAAGAAATAAAAAGATATACGGCAAAATTTATATGCGATAGAGGCGTTTCCCATGAATTGGTGAGGCATCGTCCAGCGAGTTTTGCTCAGAGATCAACGAGATATTGTGATGAAAGCATCGGTGGTATGAAATTCATTGAACCTTGGTGGTATGAGAAAGAGAATGCTATCCGCAATCAAAAATTCTTATTTGAGGTTTCATGCAGAGAAGCAGAATGGAACTACAACAAAGGAAAAGAATTGGGAATGCCCAATCAAGCGGCACGTGCTATGCTTCCCAATTCGCTAATGACAGAGATATGGGTCACTGCTGATGCAAAAGAGTGGCAATTAATTCGTAAACTCAGGACAGACAAAGCGGCACATCCAGATATAGTTAGGCTAATGAATTTAGTACCATGGGACATTATCGAGGAGTTTTAATATGGCTATATTAGATGCATCATAGGGCCATAGTATATTTTGAGCGACAAAGTTGACCCTATAAACAAACTATTACACCCAAAATATACTTTTGCCCCTATGCGGTGAGGTGAAAGTTGAAGCCAGGTGAAAGTTGAAGCCAGAGCAAACGACGATTATTCTACTTATTGCAGAGAAGCAGAATGGAACTACAACAAAGGAAAAGAATTGGGAATGCCCAATCAAGCGGCACATCCAGATATGATTAGACTGATGAATCTGGTACCATGGGACATGATCGAGGAGTTTTAATATGGCTATATTAAAAGAAATTCATTGTTCGTTATGCTGTGAGGTGAAAGTTGAAGCCAGAGCAAACAACGATTATTCTACTTATTGCAGGGAATGCCAGAATAAAATAAAAATTTGCCATAAAAAATTGTTCATGGAAACTAAAGAATCCATGTCCATTCTTGACCGAGTGAGAATACTGGAAGATTTTATGTACGAACATGGACGCCAATTTCACCCAAGAGAAATTTTGTTCTGATTTTGAAAATAATTGTTGCAATCTGATGTCTAATCGTGTATATTATATTTGTAGTATTTGTAGTGATGAGCGAGTGAGATTAACCTAAACCATGAGGCAATTAAATGAATGAGTACGAAGTGATTGTTGAAGAAGATGGTGATAAGTATTGGTATCTGAATGGCATGCTTCACCGCACAGATGGCCCCGCGGTTGAGTGTACTAATGGTGATAAGTGTTGGTACTTGAATGACAAGATCCACCGTGAGGATGGTCCTGCGATTGAGTATGCTAATGGTAATAGGTACTGGTATTTGCGCGGCATCGAATATTCAGAAGAGGAATTCTTGAAAAGGACAGCTACGAGGTAAAATCGCATAGGAGAAAATCCATGGCATCAACATTCACGTTAATTTTTTCATTGATGGTGAAATCCGAACACAAAAATTTATGAGAGATTTTTCTCCATGTACGAAATGGAACATCTTCTTGCTAATTGAGGTACCAAAATTACTATGTCATTCATTAAATATCCTTCATTTGAGAATCATTATAACCAGAAGAACATTAGGACATTCCGTGATCTGCACAATGATGTTCTCAATGAAATTCCCTTCGTAGTTCAAGAAAAGATTCATGGAACTAATATTCAATTGATCTTTTCGCCGCATGAGAAGATGAAAATTGCTTCTCGAAATCAATTGACCGATGAGGGATTTTTCAATATTGGAGAAGTATTATCAAAGATCGCCAATGAACTTGACATTTTTCAAAATTATTGTTATGCTCATGGAGCAACATTGCATCTTTATGGTGAACTCTTTGGTGATGGTATACAGAAAGGTGTTGAGTACGGCAGAGAAAAACGATTACTTTTCTTTGATATGCGAATCAATGATAAAATTCAAACGCAAGATTTTATGAGGAATTTTTTTATTGTTGGCGGATTAGACCATCTTCTCATTCCGGTTCTGGATATTGTTACCGGATTAGATACTGCGCTTGGATTTGACACAAATATTAATACAACTTTGTTCTATCATGATAAAACAAACATTTGCGAGGGAATTGTTATAAAGCCACTCGATAGATTGATATATAATCAATATGGGGAGTTGCTTTATATCAAGAAGAAAAACGAATCATTTAAAGAAAAACAACGACAAAAGAATCCCAGAGTTGATGTTGAATATACACCAGAAGTAAATAGATGGAACGAAGTGTTTCTTTCTTATCTCAATGATGAAAGATTACAAACTGTTATCAGTAAGTATGGACCGCTCAAGACAGTGAAAGATATTGGTAAATATATTGGATATATGCTCATTGATGCCAGAGAGACTTTTCTGAGAGAAGAAGAGTTTGATCAGGATAACTTTGGTAGAAAAGAATTGAAAGCTATCTTTAATGGAAACAAAACAGCCTCTAAGATTGTTGTAAAATATGGTATGGAATAATGGCAATATATGTAACAGGCGATACCCATGGGAATTTTACCAGATTCTACAAAAGAAATCTGGATATGAATGGAGTATCGTTAACCAAAGATGATTATGTAATTATTGCAGGCGATTTTGGTGGATTCTGGGACAATTCAGAAAAAGAATGGAAGAACCTTCAGTGGTTAGCAGAAAGACCATGGACTACCCTCTTTATTGATGGCAACCACGAAAACTTTTCTCTCCTTGATATTTTGCCAGATAGGGAAATGTTTGGTTCTACTGTGGGATGTGCGCATGAGGGAAAGATATACCATCTTCGCAGGGGCCACATTTATACTATAGAAGATAAAAATTTCTTTACTGTCGGTGGCGGGTTATCAATTGACAAGTCATTACGAGTAGAAAATGTTTCTTGGTGGGAGAGAGAGGCATTATCCGATAAAGATTTGGATTTAGCATGGAGTAATATCAATTCCGGTAAGAGAATAGACTATGTAATTACTCATTCGCCACCGGCAAGATTGATTTCTAATGTCTATAATCATGGCGAAAAATCAAGATTTCATGACTTAGTAAGTATTCACCTTCAGGATATGTTTGATGTTCTTACCAGAAGAGACTCAATAAGAAAGTTCTTTTATGGTCATTTTCATGATGATCATGTATATTTTGATAAGTATCATGCACTATATTATGATATTGTGAAGGTATGATGTTATACCCCCTTCCTAAGTTAGAACGAGTAGAGATTAATGGTATTAGATATTATCTGACACCAGAGGGAAAACATTATCCATCTGTTACTACCATAACTTCACAATATAACAAAGATAGTATCAATAAATGGAGAGAATCGGTTGGTAATGATGTAGCTGATAGAATAAGTAAACAAGCAACTAATAGGGGCACAAGATTCCATTCTCTATGTGAATCTTATTTAATGGGAGAATCAGTTAAACCGAGTATTTTTGATCAAGAGAATTGGTTGAAATTTCAACCTATTCTTGAGAATATCACTGATGTTCAGGCAATAGAAGCTGGTTTGTACAGTGATTATCTTGAAGTTGCTGGTACAGTTGATTGTATCGCCAAATGGAACAATAGAATATCAGTAATTGATTTCAAGACAAGTAAAAGAATAAAGAAGAAGGAAGAAATTGCCAACTACTTTATGCAATGTTCAGCTTATGCAATTGCATGGGAAGAAAGAACAAAAATACCAATATGCAATCTGGTAGTATTAATTTCTGTTGATGAGGAAGAACCTCAGGTGATTATTGGTAAACGAGATGATTATTGTAAACAATTTATTGCGCTCAGAAAAAAATTTTGTAAATAATCGAAAATAATTGTTGCAATTCCCTTTCAGATGGTGTATATTATATTTGTAGTGATGAGCAAGTGAGATTAACACTTATTTATTGAAGCTGCACACAGTTAGAACTAAGGAGGAACAATGAAAGTTTGCACCTATGACAACCCAGCAACGATGGCGCGGGAGTGCTGGCAAGACGGGCGACTGCTTTGCAGTTACTCATTCCGGTTGCTACCGCCGATCGCCGCGAAACCGATACCAGCAGAACATTTTTTCTTCGGCGCGAACATCGGGCCATGGAGGCTGAGACAAATAGTTGGCGATGCCGAAGCAATGAGTTCTAAGGGAACAGTGAGGTGGAGTGTGCCGCTGCGTCGGAGTTTGCAGCGGTATTAACAGAGTACGAGGAGGAGGAGGATTATGAGTGAAAAAATTAGAGTAGAGATCGTAGTGACCAGGCACCCAGGCTTGGTGGATTACCTCCGGGAGATCGGCCTTGCCGACTCCAAAACAGAGGTAATCGGCCACGCCACCCCGGATTTAGTCCGAGGGAAGCACGTCTGCGGCGTCCTGCCGCACTCGCTGTCGTGCCTCTGCGAGACCTTCACAGAGGTGCCACTTGCTCTCCCGGCAGAGCTCCGGGGGGTCGAGTTGACCCTCGACCAGGTCCGGCGGTACGCCGGAGCCCCGGTGACCTACCACGTGGAGGTGCTCTAATGGGCTACCTCCACGGAATAGAGGATGGCGAGCGGCCCGCCACACTTTGCAGCCACGGTTACGCCGGTGGCTGCCCCACCTGCGACCCTCCGGCAGAGACCAGGGGGCTCTCGGCCCATGCTCTGGCCCGGCTTGCCGAGCAGGCGGCCTACGAGGCCGAGCAGGCCCGTAGGGCCAAGGAGGAGGCCGAGTACGAGGCCTCCTTGTCCCCGTACGCCCTGGCTTGCTACCAGGGCCGCCTGGAGGATGCGTACGCGCTCCTCCCGGCCGTCTGCTACCTGCACGAGCAGGACAGCGACGGCTATCCGCCCCCACCCAAGCGGGTGGCGAAACCGACCTTCGCGAAGTACGTGGAGGTCATGCGGTATAGCTATGGCTGTCGCTCCTACAGCGACCAGCCATGAAAAAATCATCCACCCCGCCTTTTATGGTGACCGAAAGCGCATGAGAGCGCATCCGCTTTAGAGCGCATCCGCCTTGGACCGGGGCCATGTGTGAGTAGGTCGCCAGCTAAAAGAGACAGCCATGAAAAGATGCAAAACATGCAAACATTGGCAAAAACCCGATTCCAACTATGGAGAAATACCGGGATCGGGAAAGTGCAGGGCCGCGGTTCAGTTCTGGGACGCAACAGAATGGGCTGGCTATGGAGGCAGGCGCGTATTGAAGTCTGAATATACTGGGCGGTTGTTCTTCGTTCAGGATGGAAGCGATTACTATGCAGAAATGAAAACGCTCCCTGACTTCGGGTGTGTGCAGCATGAAGATGCCCGAGGATACCTGAAATGAACCTACAGCAAGCCCTGAAGTGGACAGGATGATCACCATAAATGCAATAACCGCGCTGAGGAATACCCTTGGTGCATAACGCCAAGGGTAACCTGACGCGCCTGTGCGCTGGCAGAAAACCACCTGACGTTCTCGCGGTCAGGTTGAAAATTTTGTTATGCGCCTGCCTTTCGAGGGTTTCTTGGAGGGTGACAGTAAGGCGACCCCGTAGTGGGGCCGGTGTAGACTGGCAGGAGGCATAACGCTTCACATTTATCATTAGGCGAAAATAATTGTTGCAATTTGGTTTCAGATGGTGTATATTATATTTGTAGTGAGTGGTTGAGATTAACACTTAAATATGGAGTGGCATACCATGAACATAGATTTGATGCCGGTAATTCAGTGGCTCGAAAACGGATGTGACCCGAAAGCTGCTGCAAAGGAATTGCGTATCTACCAAGAGATGAATAAATTGACCGACGGGGTTCTGGTCATGTCTGAAGCAACAGACATAGAACGCGAACGGTGTTTGCGGGCGGTGGAAGATGAGCCGGAATTGTCGGGAGACATGACTGATAAAATATGGGAGCTAATTGCTGGTGACCGTGATATGATGACTAAGGCATTGCGAATTGTAGTGCGGCAGACAAAGACTGGAATTCGTGATCGGATCATTGGCGTATGAGCGGTGGAATTTTTGATTACGCATATAATCGAGTGAATCAATTTGCCGATGAACTCGGTGTGAAACTCGATGAACACGACCAGAAGGACGAAATTGATTCTGAGTATTTCGAGATAGCAACCAAGCGAATTGAGGATTGCTAACGCCCCTGATCAGCGGTCGGGCCGATGCGGACGGCCCGAAGTACCCCGCTAATTCCCGTCCGCTGGAGTGACTGGTTATGCCTTTTTGTAAGTGCGGCACAGAGGTTAGCGAGCCATTTAATACCTGCATGGAGTGTGCGGGAAAGCGTGGCATCGTGAAAAATATGCAATACATGCGTTACCCATTTGCTGCCTGTGAGAAATCAGGGTGCGCTGGACCAGCGGTGGGGAAATGCTGTGAGTGCAGTGTTGTCCCGGTAAACGCCAGAGCCGTCGCTCTTCTTCAGGAGGTGAGGGCGTGGCACAGTGATTTTGAGGCAGCGGAGTTTAACGGCTGTGATACCGAGCCGTGCCACTGGTGCGAGCAGGTTGATGATTTGTTAGCCCAACGCCAAGCATCACCGGACGCCG